>Ga0153986_1000404_pt1 | contig 13605 bp, 14 predicted proteins | sample TSGA070MetaG_FD_104724 | JGI IMG/M metagenome (GOLD analysis project Ga0153986, IMG submission 104724) | Attine ant fungus gardens microbial communities from Georgia, USA - TSGA070 MetaG | ecosystem: Host-associated > Fungi > Mycelium > Unclassified | place: USA: Georgia, Alexander Wildlife... | reverse complement strand
GGGACTCTAAGTCTGGAAGCACAGGCAAAACTTGAGCAAGATACAGCCAAAAAGGAAGCCAAGGCAGAAGCCAAAGCCGACGCAGCACTTAAGAAGAAACTTGCATCGCAAGTCACGATCAAGCGCATTGAACGTACGAAGCGGAAACATGTCACCTCTATTCAGGGCCTGGAAGCCTTTGGCATAGATCTCAAAAAGGCGGCGAAGCAGCTTGCGTCAAAATTTGCTACAGGGGCTTCAGTGACCAAAACACCAACAGGTGCAGAGGAAATTGTCGTGCAGGGTGATGTCGCTGAAGATATCAGGGAATTGCTTGAAGAAGGTGTTGGGGTGCTCAAGGGCGTCCCACCAGACAATATTGAGATCACTGAGGAGAAGAAGAAGAAGGGCAGTGACTAAAACTGGGGATTGGTGTCTCTCGCTCTCACAAATTTTGACGTATATGTGTACATTAGCCTGACACAAGACTATGATTCAGTTTCAAGCAAAAGCTTCTGGTGCTGCGGAATCCAGAAGAAGAAATAGATACGGCCTGCTTACAAACAAAACGATCAAACATTAGAAATGTCTACATCCGGTCCAACGAGGAAGAAATTTCCTGCAACGGGATTACCCAAGGCCGTTTTGGCAGCGAAATCGGTAATATTAAAGTGTTCCCTGAAACTAGTACCCGGCGGAATTGTACCGTTGAAATAGGCTAATCCTGTCTCTTCAAAGTTATCCGGCTGAACGTAAACAAGAATAACATATCTAGTCGCCCCGAAATTCTGTGAGTCCTGACTCTCTTCAAGTACCTGATTAATACAGCCACTTACCGATGAGGATCGGATCCAGCTGGTGGGGAAGGATGGAAGAACTCGACCAAGGCAGAGCTCACGTTCGTCAACCGAACACTATCTTCGACTCCTTTGAGGACATTTGAAGGGTCTACCACAAAGCTCTGACCAATAAAGTGTAGAAATTGGGCAACGCTTGGATTTTGTGGGGTAAGGGCATCTGGGTCAACAATGGTAATCACCCAAGTAGACTTTGAAGATGCTAGAGCCTTGTCGTGACAGGAAAGGGACCATTGCGGTGGCTGGTCAGTCTCTGGATGTGCAGGCTTAATCTCTTCAACCTTGGCAAGTATGACAGGCCGGAAAACTCACGTTCTGTTGTAAGCAATATACCTGGTATAACCTTGACATCTTTGTCCGTTACAGGATCCGTGAACAGCGTATCAATGCCAATTCTAGGGTTGAAGCTAGGAAGTACATCAGGTACGATATGGGCTTTCTCGAAGGCGGCGGTAACATTATCCAAGCAGGTCGGAAAATGAGTTTGAAGGCGGGGCAACACGTGTGCCTCACCTAGAGCGCCCAAAACCAAGATTGTGGAGGTCAAAAGAAACATAACTGGAATGATATCTCCACAGCATATAATCTTATATCTCTGGCGCTTGAGAAGATGAGAATGGCGTTCCCAGCCATCGTCGCTACCAACGACCTTCGCCTGGGATTTCCAGTACTTTTTCCTACGTGCGAGGAAGGAAGCCAATCACCTTTGTTGTATCTCCTTCCTTCGGAAAATGGGTTTTCAGAAATGATCAAGAAGAAGCAGGCAGATTACCCCTATGAATGGTCATTTTAGGAAGATGATCCTGAATATTGGCCAAAGACCTTTGACAAGATGTTTCTATGTACTCGAAAAGGGACTAGGGAGGATACAGAAGAGAGAGCAAGTTTGAGTGCCTCTCAGGAGCTCAACTTTGACGATGACGATTTCTAGTGCGGATCCTGGAAAATAATAGAGATTTCTCAGGCCTTCCCTGAAAGTTTTTGACCTCATTAGGTTGCCTCCAGAAATAGCTATCTACAAGTCCCAAAACTTGATCCATTGGATCTACTGTCTCCGTCGGGTATCAAATGTGATTTTAGGGTTCCGGTACACCTGGGTCATCCAAGCTTTATTGACACTTCATCTAGCCATAGTCCGATGAGAACTCGGGCCCTTTTCCAACGATTCCAGAAGGCGTCCATGCCCTTGTTTCATCAACATTTACCAATAGTGTCGATAACAAAGTTCTCAATTCGAGGTCGAGTTCAGAGTCAAATAATGAGTCGACAGGAAGAACCAGGAAGGCTGTTCATAAGAAGAATAATTCTGTTGACTTTAGACACCAATTTGAATTTGAGAGGATGCAATTAACACGCGAATAAGACAAGTGTAATTGCTCAACTTTCATTTTTCAAAAAAGGCTAATAAGTGTATACACAACTGGACGGGTCTTTTTTACTTCCTGCCCGAGTGTTTCTTCATGAGCACTTCTACCTCTTGACACTCTTGTTTTCCTCTCACACACACTACAGTTGCATCATCCACATCACCATCCATATCCGGGACAAGACATTTTATGTCTTCTGCGTTGGGACACGAGCATTCCACCGGGTGTCCTACACAATCCAGAGTCAGGGGACAGAGGTAACGCGCACATGAGACTAGCCAAATGAAGTCAATGAAGGCCAGATCAAAGGTCAGATGCATACCACTTTCAGCGTATGCAGAGAATTGAGAGCTGCTGGATCTGTGTTGTTGTTGCTGCTGCTGATGCTGCTGGCCACCATTGAACATGTTAAAAAAGCCCTCAAATTGGGCCAAAGCGGTGTGCACTTGGAGGAAGCAGATGAGTGCTAGCAAGAGGGTGAAGCATGAAAACCGTATATTCGATCCTGACATGGCCACCCTGGATTGCAGAAATTTCTGACTCTGGAGTTGGCGGAAAATAAATCAATATCTTCGTGCACGTCGCTCGATCAGAATAGAGCACGTGACTAGGCCATCTGGTCAAACAACACAAACAAAGTAAACCCGTCCCTTAATGTCCATACCTCGACCAGCTGTGCGTTTTCAGTTTTTGAAAATGAATAGATGGGCTTTCTGACTCTACATGGTACAGGCGAAACTGCCTCCTGGCGCAAATCGTATTTTGTTCGTCAAGAATCTAAGCTACAGTATCACTGGGGAGGACTTATATGATTTGTTCGGCCGTTACGGGAGCATCCGACAAATTCGTATCGGAAATGAACAAAAGACGAAGGGAACAGCATTTGTTGTTTACGAAGATGTTATGGAAGTGAGTCAAGCAAGTTCAATTCATCGCATTTTACTGTACCTATCTGCATCTCTCAGGCCAAGAATGCTCTTGACCATTTGAACGGCTTCCATTTACAAGAACGATACATTGTGGTGCTATACCACATGCCCGCCAAACAAGATGCGGCTGCAGCAAAGGCTGATCTGGCCAGAAGAGAAGAAGAGCTCGTTCAACTAAAGAAGAAGCATAATATTGGAGATGATTGATTTCATGGAATGTTTCTCGTAATGATATTACTCTTCCCTATCTGACATGCTCTGTAGTTTCCTTGCACTTTGTTGTCGTTTATACGTGCGTTGAGCAGGCCAATCTTGTACTTTGTAATCGGACGGTGGTTATCCTTGACGTATCCCATCCATTCATGCCGAGGAACGTCGGGCTATCATACGCTCGCAATCAGGACAAATCCTATCGATATGTGGCGAGTATTGTTGTGGATATTGGTGGCTCCATTACTAGTCAGTATGTGGTAAATACATGAGCATCAAGGGCTTACTATTGCCAGCATGTTTGCTTGCAGTTGGGTGGTTGGCAGTCTGACGGATGTACTGGACTGAATTTGCAGTTGACCGAGTTGCACAGAATCTTTATGAACGTCAGGGATACATCTTATGACACAGGAAAGAACTCACTTCTTCATCTTGCTATTTAGAGATACAATCATAATTAGTTAGTGTTTACGACAATCCATGGATTTTCACAAACTAAATTGTGTGCATGTCCACATCTTTGGAGAACGCATTAGTACGGCTGAATAGAAGTCATGAATCATACCTTGTATAGACATTGCGTACCCTGCCACAGCCCGGGACCTTTCTTCAGCATTGAAGTCGATGGCTCAGCAGGTAAATTGACTTACCTTCTCCAATGACACATCTTTTGACGCTGTAGTCAAAGGCATCTTGGCCCCTTTTATATCTCTGTGCTAAGCTTCTGGCCAATTCTTCGGCTCCAAGACACTTTCCTGAAGAATTGTAATTGCCCAGTGACAGTCTGACATCATTCGTACAGTTCCTTGTATATTGATAGCCTTGTACCGATTTCTATTTCGAAAAAAGGAGTTTGGCATTCGGATCGAATGGCCTGATTTATTCATATGCTCATACAGGCAATTGATCGGGTAAAGAGATCGTTGGATCTATCCAGTAGGAAATCCAATGTTTGTCTGACGTGTGAGAATACTGAGCGCCAAACAGAGCTCTTCTCTCAACATAGTATAGGATTGAGGATGTAGAACGACTTCTGGAAAGGTATTAAATGAGTACCCACGAGGGTATGAGCAATTGACTCGTCAGATCCTTAATCCGAACGGCCTGGCACTCGTCATGCACATGAATTGAAACCCCTACTTTTGATTATTGGCTGAAAAATAGTGATATTTATGCAACTCATGCTCCTACTTCGCTCCTACTTTGACACTATATTAGAAGACAGGTTATGGCCTTGTGAGTCAATCCTTCTTGTATCCCCTGTAGACATCCATCACTATTATCAACCCTTCTGTGGTAGTCTTATTCTTGCATTCTCCGGGATGACCTAGAAAAAAAAACTATAAGTTGAGAACGATCGCCATGTGATACCTTCTTCTCCACTAAAGGCGTATGTATTCTCTCATAAGAAAATGCTCGTGTACAGAAAGTCACCTTGTCTAGAAATATTCTCGCAAGTTATTCTCAGGAGCTGATTATAGGCTCGTATGCCATCCAATCCCGTTTTCTGTTGCTATCTTGGGCTGACGCAAATCATGTACATAAACTTACATAAACTTCATAAACTTACGGCCTTATCGAGATTGTATACTTTACAGAAATTCAATGATAGAAGTTCTCAGCTTTCACGCGTTCGCCTCGCGGTACATTGTGGTTGTTTTGGCAGGTACTGAAGTCACATTACCTACCGTAGCAATGTGTGCACCACTGAAGCATCCACTTCAAGCATCACCAGGCCTGTACAATATCCTGTAAAGCCCGGTTCACTGACCACTTTCACTTTCGCTTCTACTTTTCTTCTTGGATTAGATTTGAACAAATCCGGTGTTACCTTGAATACTTCTGATGTATACCTACCTATTCAAGGATTTGTATCACTATGGCCTTCAATACTGAGCGACAGAGGGACAAGAATATGGATGGTGACTGAGCCGTTGATGGAAGCTGATTCTCTTATCCAACATTGACACCATGCCATCTGAAGGACAAGCGATACTTGATCCTAGCATAACGTCAAAACAAGAATCAGTAGTGATTTGATCCCACCTAGTTATACATCCGCTCGTAGACTTACGCCCACTTGATTATCCATCAGCGCTCAGTTGCCGACCATCATATTGAGGCCGGGCTCGGGATATTGCAACAAATAAGAGACGGTTCGTAAAGTCTGAAGAATGGAAACTCGTCGGTTAATTTGAAATGCTCCTGTCCCGAGCGCCGATCATACATCGGCAAGGGAAGCTAGGACTTGTTTACACGAGAGATCAATAGACTATACATTACGAATAACACAGCAAATACGACCGCATTGGCAACTGCATAATGAGATATCTATCATCGGAAAGGGGCGGACGGGGCATCTAAATCAACTCCGCAGCATTGACAGGCATCTCATCCTGTTACAGAGAATTAATACAGAGATTCGGTATCATCAATCGAAAGAACGACGTACGATCTGCGTGCTATAGAATTGTTCTATGATGCGGTATGCCATTTCAAAATGATGGTCAGCAGAAACGTTGAATTTTACACACCAATATCACGGAGGATACGAACGTCATCAACTGTCACGAACTGGAGATGAAGTCAGTCAGAAATCAACAGCATTAGAATCCAGATAAAGTACATTGATTGCCACACCCTTACGACCGAAACGTCCTGATCGACCAATTCTATGAATGTAATTTTCACGATTTCTGGACGTAAGTAATCTCGGTGAGTGCTTCCGGCCAGCGGAGGATGTAACGCACGCAGGCAAATCATAATTAATGACTAAGGAGACCTGTTGAACATCAATACCGCGTGCCCAGACATCAGTAGTGATTAGAACTCGTCTGTTTGCATTGTTAGTCAGTGATGTAGACTCAACGACTTGTCTCCGACGTACGATGTACCATTGCGGAATTCGGCCATAATAGCATCACGTTCCTTTTGAACCATGTCTCCGTGCATTGAGGAAACGGTAAAGTTTGAAGCACGCATCTTCTCCGTGAGCCAATCCACCTAAGGGAAGGTTTCAGGTTCAGGAGACACAACAAGGATGAGGGATCAACACACTTTACGGCGAGTATTGCAAAAGATGACAGCTTGAGTGATGGTGAGGGTATCGTATAAATCACAAAGAGTGTCGAATTTCCAGTCTTCCTTTTCTACAGCAACAAAGAACTGTTTGATCCCTTCGAGCGTCAACTCGTCACGCTTGACAAGGATCCGGATGGGATCCGTCATAAACTTTGTTGTCATTTCTAGTACATCGTAAGGTAGTGTTGCGCTGAGGAGGACAACCTGTGTTGCGGGGGGAAGGTATCGATATACGTCGTATATTTGATCCTTGAAACCTTTGTTGAGTAGTTCGTCAGCCTCATCGAGCACAAGCATTTTTATGTTTCGTGTCCGCAGACTTCGTCGTCTGATCATGTCGAATACACGCCCAGGTGTTCCAGAAACGACATGCTGACCATATTCGAGCTTTCTGATGTCTTCGCCGATCGAAGTTCCACCAATGCATGCATGACACTGCACGTTCATGTAGTCACCCAATGCCAGGACGACAGACTGAATTTGGGTAGCGAGCTCGCGAGTCGGCGAGAGAACAAGGGCTTGAGCTTCACGCACGGTAAAGTCGATAGATTGGAGGATGGAGATGGAGAAGGTCGCAGTTTTACCGGTACCAGATTGGGCTTGGGCAATAACATCACGACCTTGGGTGATGGGAAGAATAGCTCGCTGTTGAATAGCAGAGGGCTTTTCAAAATCTAATGCAGAAACCTATGAAAAAATTGTACTGTTTAGTCTCTAGTGACTCACTGTACGCGTATATGCCACGCAGAAGGTCCTCCTTTAGACCTAGGTCATCAAAGGTAGAGATGACAGAGACGGCCTCGGAGGACTCAAATACGAGTTTCTATTTGATGACACTGAGCATTAGATAGTCGTGAGGAACGCGCAGCACGTACATCGTCACCAGGGTTAATTCCCGACATTCTAAAATGGTTGTTGGAGAAGAGTCGGAGTTCGAAATAAATAAATAAATGTGGCAGTGAGGTCGGGCACTTTGAAATATCTTCGACCATGGACTCTGTCATCGAATTGCAGCGCCAGACACACGAAGAAATAGAACGCTTTGAAGGTGCTCTTTACGATCTCCTTTCAAGGCCAACAACGGCACACGAGCGCAAGCTTCAGAATGAACACAAAGCTTCCCAGGTCCTGGACCGGATCACAGCACGAACAACTGCTCTCAACAACCTCTATGTCGATGGAGACTCGAGAAAGGAAGAAATAAACAGGCTGACTGCGTCTTCAAAAGCCGATGATCTCTCAGAATTTTATTCGCGGTTGGTGAAAATCCAGGAGCACCACAACAAGTATCCTGACTCTGCGCCAGGAATTGACCTGGAGCTTGCGTCATTTCTGGAGGAGCCCGGCCAAGAAGAAGAAGACTTGGATGTTGAGGATGATCGTACGGTTCCCCTGGTCACTTTATCGTCATTTACTGAGAAGAACTCTCAGCGATTTCCCTCATGTTCTCGGGAGAGGAAGCATTTGGCAAATATTGTGATTTGCATACTCATCATGTTACATATACAAACCTTAAAGGTATTGGCAAACGGCCAGGCTACCTCCAGTATCTGGATCTTCTGTTAGAGTCACCATCCAATGAGGGACTTCCCAAGGAGACGCGGTTGTCTAAGGAATATGGGTTGTGAGTCACACTTTGTCTAATTATCATTCTAATTTGACACGAGTTTGGACATCCTACAAGGTATATCAGGGATCTCTACAACTACCTCCTCTCATTTTTAAAGAGGACACAGCCCCTGATTGATATTGAGGCTCAACAAAACGAGGCTACTTTATTATTTGACAAGAAGTGGGAGGCAAAAGAGTTACCAGAATGGGATATCGAAAAACGTCCCGAAACCAATAGAGCATCGATGGGTATATGGTGTGCGGCATGTAAGGAGGTTCCATCCGATTAATTTTGTGGAACTGATTCGGTGTTAGGCCAAAAGAATTATACCAAACAGACAGTCTATAATGCACACCTTTCCTCCAAAAAACACACTAAAGCTGTGAATAAACAGGCTGCATCGGGGGCACCATCTAAAAACCCTAACGGCTCATTTGTTCCTCCAACTTCTGGTTCACAATCCAATTATCAACCGACTGGCAAGTTATGGATAAGAAATGCTGCATACTACACGCATATGGCCATGACTTTATTGGTGTTATTGGCACCTTTTATCAATGAAACCAAGTCCAACGTCGAGCGAAGATTCTCCCTTACTGCTCGAGAGCGTGAACAAGAACTTCTCGAACAATTAGTGTCTGCTCCACCTGCTGCTGCTGCGAAAGATGGTGCCGCAGAAGAAGAAGACGAAGACGCAGAAGAAGAAGAGAGGATTTACAATCCCTTAAAGCTTCCGTTGGGTTGGGATGGAAAACCTATCCCTTATTGGCTGTATAAGCTTCATGGTCTCGGAGTAGAGTACAAATGCGAGATTTGTTCAGACTATCTGTACATGGGCAGGTGAGTGCTTTTCGCTTGCATCTCATCTATCTTCTGATATATTTTCTTCAGGAAAAACTTTGATCGCCACTTCCAGGTTCGTCCTGACATCAAAAAATCGATGCTATCTACTGATTTGAGTCACAGGAATCCCGACATGCGTTTGGAATGCGAGCCCTTGGGCTACCTAACACGAAGCACTTTCACGAAATTACTCGCATTGAAGATGCCCTTGCCCGTAAGCTCTGCTGTTTCTAGCAGGAGCAAACCTTCGTCTGATTCAGAATTCAGTTGCCGAAAAACTCAAACAAGAAGGTCGACATGAGATTTTTGAGCAAGAGACGATGGAAGAGCTCGAAGATGACGAGGGCAATGTGTATAATCGCAAAACTTATGAGGACCTCAAGAAACAAGGTCTGATCTAACAATGTATTAATATACCGATGTTCTACTTGCTGTGGCAATACTACTAATTGATCTTTTTATGGTGTTGGATCCTCCCCTGGACGCGCCGGTGGCTGGCGAAGACCTCGTGTACCAATCTGGACTGGTATTAAGGGCGTTTGCAACGCTAGCGCAGAGTTGAACAATTCTTCGTCGGAAGTAGTGGGCGATGCTGCTAGGGGGGAACTAGGCAATGACTCAAAAGGATTTCCCTTGCGGTACAGATCGATCTGCTGGATTTCCTCTATAGAAACCAGTCCGCTAGGTCCATCTATATTTGATCTCATATTGAGACCATTCAAAGGGAGCAACAGAGAGGGGCCTTACTCGGTGCATCCCACCATGCTTTCTCGTCTGTGCTTGGAGCTGGCACTAACAGGAGACCTGAGCAGATGCACCCAGAAAAAGCTTACAAAGAGACCCACATTCACCAACGGTATCGGGTAAAGCGATACTAGCAAGTTTCTCGTCCAGATCGTCATGCGCCTGCGTGCCGACAATTTTTTCAAGTAGAAGTTGGGATAAAGCAGCCTTTTTCACGGTATCAACAACTCGAATGTCAGCACTAAAGAAGGCAAAGACTGCATAAATGTAAGAGCTAGGTAGACTCGCTTGGGGTCAAGCTGACCTGGTTTGTGGTCGGACCCTTTTAACTCTGCTCTAGAGTACACAGTGAGTTCAAGCGCTGAACCGCGGTATAAGATTCGGTCTTATCCACAGGAATGAGCAAGTCATCACATTGTCTCCTGAAATAAGTACTCACCTGTCCATGCAGGAATCCGCATCTTTTCGCTCGTATCATAATCATCTGTCCCTACGTTGTAACGGTAAGTCGGTCGGAACAGAAGAGGACCTTCCTTGTAGTCCGTAAATGCCAGGTTAGCGTCCATGACATAACGAAGCTATCCAATGGGGAGAAGTTTGAGTGGCCACTATTGTCTGACGGGTGGGTCATACCTGATCTGCCGCAATCAAAGGGTCGAAGTCGTTGGTTTCCACATACGTTCGTACGGCAGCATTATGCAGATCAATACGATAATTGGTATCAGCAAGCCATATAACGTTTCTACGATGAAGGCTGTAGTAGTAGAAACAGATCTCGAAGAAGAGACGTACTCATGGCTACTTATTGTCTTCCCCTTCTGGAAATGAAGACCATTTACAATGGTTCGATAATCGGCATTTCGCTCTTCAATGTTTGAGTGCCCAGCCGCGAGATGCGCTGTGAGAAAGCAGAAGTTGGTGTCATGATAATCTAACCGGATCCCAACAGCGCCCTTGTTTCCAGACATTCCTCGGAGACCAGTCTGGCCAATGAACAATTTAAAAGTGCTTTGTATATGTCAATATTCCTACCTTGCGAGAGGTGCCTTCTACATTCCGGATGACCAAAGTCAATTCCTCTTTTACGACAACGAACAGTGCGGTGCCGACCAGCTAGAAGCATTTACTTGAGTTGCTGCAATGAGATTATCAGACACACATGCCTGTTCACTTCGTAGCATAACGTAACGTGATTTTCTGGAGGGTTTCCTTTCGATGTTATCCATGACTTTCTTCTCCCATAGCCGCCTAGAGTACAATTCATGCTATAAGAAGCAGCCAGAAAATAGCGCTTACCGCTTCTCTGGGTCAGTTTGTACAATTTGTTGAGCAGTCAAGGGCACAATCTCTTGAAACCCAAGAACAATCATATCCGGCCTAGAAGGCATGAGCACTGACACAGGAGATCCCAATGATTACATACTCTTGTGTTCCTTCTCCAGGGAACAGCCAAGGAATCAGGGACTCCGCAGTCATCTATCAGGAGATGAGATTAAACAACATGGTACTGCCTGGCAGGCTTACTCTTCCATTAAGATTCCAAGTGCCCACCATCACACTAACTTTCTTCACAGTGGAATATTCAGGCCACCTGTGAGTGGATATTAGATAGATGCTTTTGCAAACCAGACTAAATGTACCGTCGATCAAGAGCTTTGCGGACGGTGTCGTGTATAGGATCGAAAATGGTGACCTGTTTCTGATCACTAAGATTACCCTTGAATCAAATATATCTATTTAGCCGCATAATGCAATCCACTTTTATTGATCTCACTAGAAACATGTCGATAGCAATTTGTTTTCCCCTATCCTGAAAATTATTGATGTATGCACGAGAGACACTCTTGGTCGCGTCGGATAATAAACCTAATTATACGATTGATGCGGGTGCGAGCCAAGCAAAAGAATGCTTACCAGCTAGTGTTTGTTTTCCGCTTCGAGTAAAACTAGTGTTCAGGGCACCAGTACCTGCATATATTCTGGACAAGGCATCTCCATTCTCGGCCCACAACTCGCGATGGTTTGTCCATAGCTGTATCGAGGCCAGCCACTCTCGGCGAATTAGCTCCAGATACTGTTCAAGTGTAGTTTTCGATAAAACATCTTCAACGAAATTGGTCCTATCCAGACTAGTCATGGCTAGACATCAAAAAAATTGTCCATGCACAAGGACCGCCGTACCTACCAATCTAGACAATTTGTCCGGAAAACACCCTTCTGCTCCCTGACGATCCTATCTGTTGAGGCGTCACACATAGTGAAACCAAACTTATCAATGCTATCACTGATACTTTCCATTCTCCTATGGAAGGCTAGTGAACATAGGCTTTCCCGAGTTCTACCTCGGCCCTTCTACTCACGGTAGATTCCGTATCACACTTTCGTGTCCACCGATGCGAACAGCATGATGAAAGTCAAAATTCGTGAGACCAAGATTGTCTCCCAAGGCACTTCTAGCCAGCGACAGATGCTTCGCATAAGAGTTCCCCAAGAGCGTTTCATTTTCCTTTGTCCCCAAAAGGTTTATTGCATGTATGGATCCATAGTCCTCCATCATTTGGACAAAGTGCCGTTCAAAAGCAGGTTGAGATGCGTGGGGCCTGGTCATTTGAATGCGCTGTCCGAATGTCTGTATTCCTTGTTGTTCCCAGAATACTGAAGGGAGTTCTCTTGTTTAAGAATGATGTATTTGATAGCTGAGATACATACACGGAACGCTTCCCCTGACCTGAACGTAGCTCACGCAGTGTTGGTCAGTGCTGAAAAGCGTCTCTGTCTGCCAAGGTCTCAATTACCTGCCTTGGGAGCCGAGAGACATGCCTACCTCAACAAAATTCGCACAGTTACCGTCATCATCAACGCCACGAGTGTTGAATCGTGTCCCAGCACGCTTCCAGCTAAGTCGAGAAATTAGTGCAAGCGTTGCTGTTGTGGGAGCACCATCTGTCGGTGGAGAACGAAGCGGCACTTGGAACACACCGATATAACCTTGAATGGCAAGGATCTAGGGATGATGGTGAATTTCTGTAAAAGATATATATATATAACCAATCTCATCGCACCAGAAATTGACATCGATCCATTTCTTTGCGTTCATGGAGATTGAGCCTCTCCCGAAAATCCAATAGACTGCGGAGGATATATTCGTTCCAAACAAATCGCTCATCAAATGTGTCAATGTCTCTTGATGAAACGGCATTCCGTGCCAACCGCACAGAAAGCCTGGAAGATAGGTCCCATGTTGAGTTCGTTGCATAATAGAAAGTTCCGGACGACAGAATCTTGCTGAGCGGTAAACAAGGATGCTCAAATACAGGAATATTACTTGTATGAGTTTCCCTGAACGCCGAGTCGACGACTTCCGGTCCGAATTGGGGCTCGCCAAGCAAAGGGTCGTCCCATGCCGAAGAAGTCAAGCTATAGAAGCAGACGTCATGGATTCTTGCTACCGACTCGGGCTCGTGTGCGGAGGGCCTTGTATTCCCAATATCTGTGGCGCTAGTCACAACAGCGAGAAAGATATCTATGGACGATTTATATTGATAACAACTGGAATTCGCGGTTACACACCATTCTCAACGTTGATAAGACCAAGGCATCCTTTGATAGTCCTATTTGAGAGCTTCACAAGACTGCTGTGATCAATTTTCCTTGTCGAAAGAAGGACAACGATAGCTTGGGATTCGTCTTGTCCAGCACGAAATCGAAGTGCTCGGCGAGGACGACCTAGAAGATCATCTTTTTCGTCAGTTTCGAGATATAGTGTTCGAGGATTGGTGCCAAGGTATAGGTGCATTACTGCAGGTAGAAGTTTCGAAATGTTTCAAGCGCTAATCTCTTGGATGCATTTATTTGTTTGTTCCTGACAACGCTATCTATCTAACTAGAATAATATATTATATTATTTATAAGCCAATTCGGAAAAGGTCAGGCCAGTGACAATGTGAATATTTCTCGAGCCGAACAGGTGCTTTCTCCTGGGT
>Ga0153986_1000403_pt1 | contig 13619 bp, 23 predicted proteins | sample TSGA070MetaG_FD_104724 | JGI IMG/M metagenome (GOLD analysis project Ga0153986, IMG submission 104724) | Attine ant fungus gardens microbial communities from Georgia, USA - TSGA070 MetaG | ecosystem: Host-associated > Fungi > Mycelium > Unclassified | place: USA: Georgia, Alexander Wildlife... | reverse complement strand
TTGGGGAATCTACAGGTGTTGAGATGGTGTCGATTAAAATCCCAGAGGGGGTCTGGGTGGCGTTTGGTAGAACTGCGTCCGGTTTCTGAAGGTATGCAACTATTTTTTGGACGAAATACTCTCTAAGTGTCGAATAGAATTTGTTGATCCACCACCCATGCCATCTTTGAAAATTGTAATGATCAGGATTACGAAACAAAGAACAAAAGAATTTCAGTTGTCAATGAAGGAGTTGTGTCGCTTGAGAACCCGCCGGAGACCCTGATGCAGTGGGCAGCACTGATACTCAACACCCCTGACCCTATACTGGAGGTACTCTAAAGTGTCATAGCCTATCTCAGTCACTCCTGACCCCAGTCCATGAAGGTTGAGCGGACGAAGCACGTTGTACACCTTTTTAGGACAGGCAAACTAAATTCTATCGGTCACAAGTCAACACAAACCCCTAGACCGCCGGAAGTGTCTTCCCATGATGCATTATGGACACGTAATTTGAAGGCTGACCCCACTAAAGTGAAAAACAGGAAGAGCAGAGCGGCTATGTTACATGCATTAGCCAATATCGAACAGTGGGCATGAGCCAATCCCTTACGAAGTTGGATCTCAAACTTATTGATTGCCCGAGACAGCATAGAGTGTCAAGACCTCAGACGAAAACAAAGATGATTCTGAAATTCTTGATGTAGCTGGGATATCATGGTCCGATTCGGACCGCTGTACCCTAACATTCCGACTGCATTCTTTCACGATTTTGTAAGGATGGCTTTGGACGAAGCTAAACATCTGTAGATGGCTTTCGACCTCGGTCCAAAAGCTAACACTCATTCAACCACCTGCTCTCTCCTCTTATCTCGATTAAATGTGACGTCCCCTTCAACACCATATGGAAGCATGCCAGTAATTGCGTCGCTCTGAGACTCTGCGAAGATAACAGCTCATTTTCTCCGTGCTCGCCTTGCAATAATTCATTTAGTACATGAGGCCCGCGGACTTGACGTTAACCCAGGAACAATCGAACGCTTCCGTCGTGCAGGAGACCAAGAGACAGTGAACGTCATGTAAATTATCCACGCAGATGAGGTTACACATGTCACAGCGGGGCATAGATGGTTCATGTGGATGTGTGAGCAACAGGGAATCTTTCACGAGGATGGTGGTGTGATCAGGGCATTTAGGGAGAAAGTTAGACAAGGTTGGAGAGGCGAAGTGAAAGGTCCTTTCAATATCAAAGCACGAGAAATGGCTGGGTTGTCACCCGGGTTCTACGAAGATTTCAGGGGAGAACTAGGTATGGGTGAAGCAGGCATGCTGAACATGAAATCATGTGAAAGAGTGCAGAGCGATGAAGCGATCCTTGACGGCTGGAACGAAGTTCAAGGTGCAAGTGCAACAGTAGTGATCCCTGTTCAGTATGAGCGTAATGCTCAGCAGAAAAGTATCAATTGCATCTTGATCAAACCCAGAGAGAAAGAGGAACCTTTCATTGGCAACATGATGGGTAATATCAACCCTGCGTGTAACGTGGTATCCCTCCAACTTCGCGGCGAAATCGCATGATACAATCTAGAGCCCAGGAGAGATCTGATATATAGGATAATTGACTTTCATAGACTCGACGACATGGCTCATAAGATCCAGTTGTGCTTGCAAGGTTGGTCCACACCATGATTAGCAGCCCATGACCCAGTCGACTTCTATTCACGAACTCGGAAATTGAGTGATCACAGTAGGTCCATGTAAGCGAGGAACTATCACGAGGAGAAAAATCCTGTTGAGATAGGTCTGATAGGTCATTTCGCTCTCCCTGCTGTTCGCTTGAAATGTAGTGAGGTACAACTCGTTCCTAGGAGAATATTTCTATATCTAGAATCGTATAATTCCATCATCTATCTTGTTGAGTCATTGATATCCAAGTATTACACTTGCGCCTCGCCTTCGCTCTTTGAAGTGGGCGTTTCTCCAGCACCTTTTCCCGCCTCAAAGGCAATTAATGATGTAGGCTCAACAGCAGGAGACTGTTCTTCTGGGGATACAGTGCATTTTCTCCTGATTGAGAATCCCCCTTCATATCCGAACCATGTATACCTCTCGCAATGTGGACCTCGCAATAGAAGGATGAACAACATAAGAGCAGTCCAACCAAAAGACAGAGCAGCTCCCGGTCGCCAGCCAAATTTGATGAACACATCGGTTCCGACAGAAGTCCCAAGAACTTGACCAATAAATATCTTTGATACGAATAAATAGAAATCAAGCGTAGGAAACTCTGATCAGGAGACATACCGCAAGAATATTGATAGCATTCAATCGTGATCGCGCCGCGGACTCGATACTGAGCATGTATCAGGGCACTTCCACTTCGCCAAGATTCCAGAGAATGTTACGCACCTAAAGACAGAGGTCGAAAGTGAAACTTGCAGGGATTGTCGAAATACATCAAGGAAAAATGTAAATATAATCACCACTGCAACATGGATGCCACCAGCCGCTACGAAGATGGCCTGGAAGACGAGCAGCGCACATATACCAATCAGGGAGACGTACCATGGGGCCAATTTGTCGATGATACGTCCACTGAATGGCCCCGTCGATACTCCAGCCATACCAAGAAGCCCGAACAATCCAATGACAAGGCTTGTAGATTAAAAACTCAATAAGAGACTGAGTGTTGTGTAGAGAGCCACTTACGTTGAATAGAAAAATGGAGGCCCGCCTAGTAAAAATGTCAAAGTCACCCAGAAATTGGTGAAGCAGGCGCTAGATAACAGATTGATGATATAGGACTGGATCAGGACCGGCTCTGTCACCGAAAATTTAGCCATTGTCCAAAGAATACTCCAGTATGTAAATCCTTTATTCTTCGAAGGGTAGTCAGGTAGTATAAGATACGAGCCGATAAGGACAAGACCCTGGACGCCGATCGCAAAATAATAGACGACACGCCATGATGTAAATTGCGCAATGATTCCTGCAAGAACGCGAGCAACGAGAATACCGAAGAGGAGTCCAGAAAAGACGATAGAGATGGCTGAGGCACGGCGCTTTTCTGGTGCGAGGTCTGCTACGAGTGGTATGAGGATTTGAGGCGTAACAGAGACAGCTCCCACTATGAAGGAAAGTGTTTCAAATACGACAAGATTATCGGTTACAGCCAAACCAATTGTGAGAGAAGTTGACAAAATGACGGTTAATAGGATGAGGGGCCGTCGACGGACAAGATCACCGAGAGGCGAGATCAAAAGCAGCCCAGCAGCATAACTGTTGGACTATTTCAGACTACAGCACTGAACTTGTGAAACAGACAAACCCTGCTTGGACGAGGGTCGGAACTCTTGTCTCTTTGAGCATTCGCCTCCCAGATTAGCAAGATGACGTACCTGGATATCTCGGAATAGGTCACTCGAAATTCTTGGGAGATCTGGACTTTTTCACATCAACTTTGAAGGAGAAGAATTTCTACAATACTCACTTAACAATGGTTGACAGTAGTACAGATTGGCAACGGCTAGTTACAGATCCTCAGTGGTTCAGATTATTTTGATCGGATGTCAGCTCACTGAATGTGCTAAAAAATCCGAATATGATGTTCAAAATCAAACCGAAATGAAATGACTTGGATGGGTCATAGCGAAGATGAGAGGGAATAGGGATAATGCCAAAGTCATGAGTTCGGAGCTGGGTATTGGATAGCGACAACTCGGCAGGGATTTCATCGATCTTTTCCACATGACCAACTGGACTATCGCCTATGGTCTGCTCGGTGAGAGAGCTAGCTCCCGTCATGGTGGAGGGAACCAAGATGGACGGATGATGATTTTCAGGAAACATTGACTCACGCTCGTGCTAATTATACTAGCTCCTTAATAATCCAAGGCACACCCGTTGATCCGAGTTTGCTTGGTTAAGCTTCCGAAATAAATAATACGACGTGGGTCGAATCTAATACTTCCTTTGTATGTTTTCGCGTGCGGCTGAATGCAGTAAAAACCTGCTCTCTCGGTTTTTCTCAACTGCTCGGGATCATTCTTATGATGGTACAGGTGTTGTTTCCAACAGACCCACATTTACAATTCTCATTTTCTCTTCTCAGTTTGCGTGATTGGCGGAGGCCATGCGGGTTGCGAAGCGGCTGCGGGCGCTGCAAGGACTGGAGCTCGAACTCTGCTTCTGACCCAAAAGCCGGACTCAATCGGTGAATTATCCTGCAACCCTTCCATCGGAGGAGTTGGAAAAGGAACACTCGTGAGAGAAATAGATGCATTGGATGGAATCATGGGGCGAGTTGCAGGTCAGCATACTCATTTCGGAGCATTTGATATTGTTTGATACTTTTTAGACAAAGCTGGGATCCAATTCCAAATACTCAATCGTTCAAAGGGTGCAGCTGTCTGGGTCAGTCAGCAGGCACGATGCCGGATAACGTACGATGGGTGACTGACGACTTATTTCTATGATAGGGACCAAGGGCTCAGATAGATCGAGATATATGCAAGCGTAGTATCCAAAGCATCTTACACAACTACACTAAGCTGGATATAATAGCTGGGAGCGTTTTTGACCTTGTCCTCGACCAGTCCACCGCCAGACCTGGAAGTTGGGCGAATGTAATTGGTGTAAGGTTAGGTGAGCGTTTGGACATGACTTAACGTCTTCTTATTGATTGGGACGTGAATATCAGAAACAGGAGAGGTCATTAATTGCTCCCAGATTGTCATTTGCACAGGAACGTTTTTAGGTGGCGAAATCCACGTCGGTAGGTCCTCATGTCCTTCTAATAATCGTGACAATATTCCATTACATTCCTTAGGCATGAAGCGCTTCCCTGCGGGACGATTTGGTGACGCCCCATCAATTGGGCTTTCAGCGTCTCTGAGTGCTGCTGGCTTCAAACTCGGTCGACTACAGACTGGCACCCCTGCACGACTGGACGGCAAGACCATAGACTTCTCAGGAATGCTCAAGCAAGAAGGGGATGTTGTGCCCACACCTTTTAGTTTCATGAATAGAGAAGTGGACAATGCAGTACGTTTCTGTCCTTGACATCGACTTCAAACCCTTACCCCACCCCCAGCATAATCAAGTATTCTGTTATCAGACTGCCACGACCCCTGAAACGCATCGGATCGTAAAAGATAATTTACATTTGAGTTGCCACATTCAGGAAACTCGCAAAGGTACGTGTACTTCGGATCAAGATAACTTGTCCAGGTTTTATTTCGTGCTGACAGGACCTAGATATTGCCCTTCTCTCGAGGCGAAGATTCTGAGGTTCGGAAACAAAGACCGCCATACAGTATGGCTTGAGCCGGAAGGCTACGACTCAGGTGGGCCACTCGCTTCCCTATATGCTCTCTATCTGAGAGAAATTCGCTATAGACGTAATATACCCCAATGGGATCTCGTGCAGTATGCCCGAGGAGTTACAGGAGTCAATGATGCGAACAATACCCGGCCTGACAAATGTAAAGATGGTTCGACCTGCGTATGGCGTCGAGTACGACCATGTGGATGCTCGAGAGCTTGGGCGTATGTCTTCTCAATATTGCCTGAACTACCTGAAGTTTTCTGATTTCGTCTCTTAGCAACACTGGAGACCAAACGAATACAGGTTTGTAGAGTTGACCGTTGCATACTTGAAAAGGCTGACCCGAGGACAGGGACTGTTCCTTGCAGGTCAAATCAATGGTGAGCCTTTTCGCATCGTGATGTCACATTTGTCTAAACATCTTAACAGGAACCACTGGATATGAAGAAGCGGCAGCACAAGGAGTTATAGCAGGAGTGAATGCTGGTCTCTCAGCACTTCACAAACCTCCATTTATCCTCACTCGTGCAGATGGGTATACTGGAGTCATGATAGACGATCTGATCGTGAAAGGGGCTGAAGAACCTTGTGAGTATATCGCACGTAGTCCACATGTATACCTACTTCATAAATTGATTCTCAGACCGTATGTTCACGTCGCGATCAGAGTACCGTATGACCATCCGGAGCGATAATGCGGATTTGAGGTTAACACGTAAAGGTTCGCCGTGTAGATGCTCTTTTGGAAGGTAATTCCAGGTACTTACATAGATCGTTCGATGTGTGCTCTAGGAAGAGAAGTGGGTGTAGTCTCTGATGAACGTTGGGACGTATTCCAGAAAACCGAAAGTGAAATCGAGGATGCTGTAGCTGTTTTGAAGTCTGTTGCTTTGAGCCCTCAGGTGCGTCCCCGATCTGCTTGGCTGTGCGGTCGCTGATCGTGGAGTAGAAATGGAACTCATATGGTTTTGTGGTTCAAAGGGATGGTGTAGTCCGTAGGTACATGAGTCCCACATTGAATTATGACCTTACTGACGGATAAAAGTGCATACGAAATGCTGAGATATCCAGGAGTCACTTCTACTAGGATGATTCCTGTGATTGACCAACTTGGCAAAATGGACCCTCAGATTCTTGCTCGGGTAGATATTGATGGTGAGTGGTCGGGTGTTGCCTTGTTCGAAGTATCTGACATTCCGTCTGATCAGGTCGCTACAGTGCTCAACTCTATCGTCAAGCAGCAGACCTTCGTCTCTTCATGGAAGATGAGAGTCTACTTCTTGATCCACAGATGGATTACTCTGAAGTTGCAGGGTTGAGCTCCGAGGTGAGAGAAAAATTGTTTTTTGCACGACCTACGACCATTGTGCGTTGATTAAATTCTCAGTCGTGAAGTTTTCATTTATAATGTTATGTTTTTAGGGTGCTGCAAAACGTATGGAAGGAATGACGCCTACGTCGATCGTGTGCCTTCTACGATATGCCAAAAGAACATGGAAGTCGGAGAAGATGGCAACGTTAGATGACCATTCAGCCGTCGAGGCTCATGCTGTTTCCGCATTAACTCGTCTAAATTAAGCGTGGAAAGGCTAACGCTAGTTGTAAAGTTGCTTCACGCCCAAGAAATCGGCGTTTGAGTACTGTTTCTTCGACAGCATGACTTGCTTTGATCTGGATAGACTGAACCTTTAATGAGATTTGTTCCACTATGCTCCTGAGCACTGCAATATGGTCAAGCTCGTGTCCAGTCTTATCGATATGAATTTGGAAGGACAACTATACTGATCCATTCCGTCACGACTTCTTGAATACGGACCCTTTTTCAACGCCTGACTTAGTTCAAACAACTTGGACAACCTTGTAAGCCATCTATTATGGGAAAGAGACTAGTCTATCTCCCAATCCCAGGTATTCTTTTCGTTGTTGTCGAGGAATGCGCATTATCTAGTCCCTACCTGTTGTTATGAACGAGAAAATGATGAAGCCAAGGAGTCTGAACTTGATCATTCTCTAGGAACCCCTTTCATGAGTAGAATGAAGTGTAGTGAAAAGGACAGTTCAGGTGAAATCGGACGCCTCCTTTCCCTCCCTTCCAAATAATCATTCGCCAAAGCGATGAGGCACGCAGATTAAGTCACATTATCGTCCATTCCACTTGTATTGATAACGGAATATGATATATCATTCGATAAATCTGCCCCCTTCTCAACTATCCAACTCGGCTGACGGATCCTTCTCAGCTAGACCCAGCCGCTCTGCATCTGCATCTACAAATCTTTGTGGTCTCTCTACTTGCGTAGCCTCCTTGTTTTTGAAAACCAATATCATGTTCTTATTCTCACGATACATCTTGTCAATATCCTCAAGATGGCGGTTAGATGTCTCTGGATACAGGAGCCAAACAACCTAGAGCATTATCAGTAGATGTAGGTATCCCAAAATGACAATCGACCATACAGGCACAAAGATGGCGTTGAACACCACCCAAATAAGGTAGAACCTCCAACCGAGATTTGCTATACCCGGAGGTGTAATTTGAACAACCAGGTAGTTAGATATCCTGCGTCGGAAGCGACGTCAGAAAAATGAAACAATAGACAAATACATTTTTATTTTACCAGTTGGAAGCTGTTCCCAGAGCTGCGCCTTTGGTCCTCATAGAAAGACTGTTGATCTCAGTTGGATATAACCACGGCACGCCCTAGAGAGATACTTTAAGATTCACTGTGGGTCTCCATCGTATGCCAGACTTACCTGCCAACAGATTCCGAAAAATACGTAATATAAGAAAAAGAAAGCTGTAGCACCTGCACCATAACGAGATCCGATGATGGGAGCATTTGTCTTGGAAAGTAGCCCAGAAATCATGATATAACAGACACATTGACCAGCAGCACCCCACATCATCAGTTTTCTTCTACCGGCCGTCTCAATGAGTAAAAGGCCGAAGAAAGAAAAGACAAGGTATGAAACAGAGTTGCATGCTGCAAGCAGGCGGGCAAGATTGTTGGAGAGACCGACAGAGTTTTGAAGAACCAGAGGAAGGCTACGGAAAACCATCAAGAACGTTCAAGGGTTGCAGGAGATCATACTCACTAATAGCTTGTTACATTTATTCCAGCTAACTGCTGCATCCACTGGGTGCCTGCACCGAGCGCGAGTCTTCTAATCATACCAGTGTTACCAGTGTTGCCCTTCATTATGTCCCTCCAATTAGGTGCGGTCTCTCTCTCAATCCTGACAGCCTCAAGGATCTCATCTCTTTGGGTCACGATATACTTGTCTTTAGCAGTAGCATTAGCTCCCTCGAGAGCGACAAGCACATCAACGCCTTCCTTCTCGAAGCCGTGAGCAAGAAGCCAACGAGGACTCTCTGGGAGCCATGGGACAGTGCTGATTAAGATGATGGAAAAAATTAACTGGAAAGCGATAGGAAATCGCCAAGCGAGGCTGCCTTGAACAAAGCTAAAACCATATGTCATCCAATTACTGAGAGAGAACCCTGCGATGTTCATGCTGATCGGGATAAGCCTGCTTTATCCTTAGCATCGAATAAGGAAGTAGCCTACATCATCCCGAAGACGACGAGCTTGCCCCGCCAGGAGGGCTTCGACGTTTCACTTTGCCAAACAGGGGAAGTAGCAGTATTGATCCTAGACCATCGTTGTCAGCCATTTCTTTGACGACCCTGCCGAAAAGGCGAACCCATTCCCGAAACCTGTGACCTGATGAATGGAAGGCAAATGGCTAGCACATTTTGATCATACCAGTGATAACTCGGGCGACAATCATTTGTGCAAGAGAAAAAGCACAAATCTGGAGTACAGCTCCAATTGACATGATAGTGACACCAACGATAAATGTCTTTTTCCTGCCAAAGCGTTCGCCTTGAGGTGATGGTCATTAGCCAAATACACCCAGTTGGGAGATACTAACATACCCAAAAGAAAAGTAGAAATGGCTCCGAAAAAGCTAGGAGGGGTAAGTTTCTTGAGGGGTAGATTTTTAATGATGATACAGACCATCCTATGTCGTACAATGACACAATTGTTCCCTGGAGGTTCGGGTTCGGGTTGCCCATGGTGTCGAGGAAATTTTGAGTGACGATGATACCACCAAAGACACCTTGGTCATAACCTGCGAAAGGGAGAGTCAGTCAGGTAAGTCCAAGACTGAGGACACAATGAAGCAACGGGCTCACCAAAGAGCGTCATTCCTGTGGTACAAGCGACAGTCATCCAGATGTTGAGCTGAGTTCCGGTCATGCCGAAATAGGGCTTCCTTCTAACCGCTTGCTCGTCTTCTACTACATGAAGCTCGGCCTGTTCTACGCTCGCGACGTTTTTCTCAAGACCCATAAGAATCGTCGATTGCCTAGGATAGGAGATGGTATATGTGAGGCGAGATGGCGATAGTCGAACTATACTTCGGCATAATATATGAAGAATTTGAAGCAAACATATCTAACATTAGATATGACGATTGAGCTCCAATGAGATCAGACTGGTACGAGTGAAATTTTCCACGCACATCGAAATTTACTTGTTCGGCTGGATGATCCGTGGGTGGCGCAGAAGATATGATAGCGAAACGGCCTTCCCAGAACACATCATCCGTCAAGCTGAAACATTGATGTAAGGTCTAGCAAATAATAAAGTCATAATAAAGTCACGAGCTGCACAAACATCATATGGGTCAACTATTCTTCGCAACTTCTCGGATCCTCTGATAACGATCGGATCCAATGCTGTACGTCACATTTTCAGTGAACACCATAAAAGGCTCTGAGAGTCAAATTGTCGACATAGATGCAAATTACTCTAGTGGCACGAGATGTTGTCTCCTGAGATATTGAGTGACGCTCATGCAGTCCGGGCACATGGCCTGAAGAGATACAAGGACACTGATCTGCAATGGCTTCAATATATGTCTGTGGTGTTTCAGGATCATGGACCAAACGTCGAAGTTCTTTCCTGTTGGGAAAAACAGAGGGGATGGTCAACGAAAGGAGCGACTCGATTTCAGTGACGGTGCAATTTGGCCTTTCGGAGTTCCCCATCACATTCTTATCACTGAGAATACAGTACTTTTGCCAAAAGCAAGGTCGTGCCACCCGGAATAGTGGCTGGTTAAGTTATTCACTTACAACAACGCTTGAACCACGAGGGTCAGAATTTCACTCATGGTGTACTTATGAAATGAAGGCTGATACAGGAGTGAAAGTCCAACATATTGAAGGGATCAAAGGATCGGTTGCGTTCATAATGAGAAAAGAACTCTGCAACTCATCGGTGATGGACCATGCTTGAAAGTTTCTATACGTAATATCTGATCTAGGTGTCATTGCATCATTTATCTTGAATATAGTAGGGCTTTGTTGAATAGACAACAAAACGACAATGTTCAACAGACGGATCAAAGCACAAGATGATGTTTGCAGTGCAAAATCATAAGGCACTCTCAGGGGCATGACTTGAGAAAGGGGTCAGTATAAGGTACCCTGATGTTGTACCGATTCTCACACTAATGTGTGATTCTTGCCTATTCAATACACTGGGGCTTCACAGATTTTCTTTTGTGAGCTTTCCAGCGTGCATTGTCACGTTGCCACTGTTAGGTTATAGCGCCTTTGAAAGTAACAAAACCGATTCCAGCACTTCGAGCTTTACCTTAAGATTGTGAGCAAACACTGGGATTTTTGCTAGTTGCATCGTATTAGCGACCACAATTCATGACGGTCCTGACAGTCAAACCGCGAGTGGATTTATCCAAACATACATGAATGACAGAATTATCCCATCTTCATGACCGAGTCAATCTATGCAGCCTGGATACGCCTTCTCAGTTCTATCCATGCAGCAAAACCACAAAGCATCGTTGAAGCTATATAAAGAAACTAATACTGGAATGAGTTCCTGTCCAGAATACCAATTGCATGTGAGAACCTACTCCGACATCGAAACTCGTGTGTTTTCGACACAGATGAAAGGTATAGAGGGACTCTAAGACATGAAGAGAAAAAATCAATTTCATTAAGAACCTGAATATCCCAACGCCGACAAGTTGCAGAATATAATGGGCAGGGAAGAAGAACGGAGAAAGGGAATTTTCAGGGGAGTATGCCAGATAGGCAATTAACAGTATAATGATACTACCATTCTTCATAAGACGGCTGGCCGTGAAAGTGGTGATACGTGGAGTCTTTATCTACCTCACAGTTAGATACATTGATCAAGTCGCAGAAGATGAGAACTGATACCATGCCTAATCCTTCCTGCGCCAAGGCTTTCATTTCCAATAACCTGGGCTTGACGTCTTCATAGCCACGTAGAGGCGGTTCAATTGGAATGTCAACCTCTTTGACACCACCACTTTTCAGAGTGCATATCAGTGTCATTCTCTGGAGGACAGAAGCTCAGGAACACTCAAGCAGCTCAAAAAAAGGAAACGAACTTGTGTATTGATCGCACTCATTTTAGCACTTGTTATGGTCTCTGGTATCTTACCAAACCATTTAGCATACGCAACGAGTGTATCTGGATGACCAGACATATATGTCCGCAGAAACCCAGACTTCTCAGCTACTGGATCGAATCCAGGTTCATTGGGCATGACGGTATAGAATGATGTTGGGTAGTTACATAATCTAATGTGTGAGATTCTATCTCTGCTGATATCTCCGGTGAAGCTTCTATCATCCATTGTGTGTTGCTACCTCGTGCTAGTGTCACACATATGCAGTGAACCCATTGTCTCTGAGAAATTTGTCTCTCAGACAGATTGCCATTGTGAATTTCTACATTGCAAGAAAAACCAGCGCGAGGATCACTTACACTGCCAAGACAGACCCCAGAGTTAATTCCGAAACGGCCACCAATAATATCCTCGTGAGATTGCATGGGTTCGCTTCTTGCTCTCGTGCTCATTCCTCATTGATGAAAGTTAGATTAAGCCGCATGACGCGATCGCTTATTCTGCTAATTCCTCCCATCTGTCTCAATATTGAGAAAAAAAATGCCAGCTGTTGTGACATCTCAAACACCCTCCTTCCTTGCATCTCTCGCTCAATATGAGAGCTACGACGCTACACCGGTCATAGGAACTATCTTTCCAAACAAGTCCACTCAGCTTTCTGGATTCCTTGAAGCATCTAACGCTGATGAGCTGATTCGTGATCTTGCTGTTCTCGTATCACATCGTGGAGTAGTATTCTTCAGGGATCAGGATATCACGATCGACCAGCAGAAGACGCTTGGACAGAGGCTCGGAGAGCTCACCGGAAAGCCTGCAACAAGTAAATTACATAGGCATCCTATTTCTGAGAATGTCCCAGAGTTGGGTTCTGAGATATCCGTCATCTCCTCTAAGGGGTATGCCATGATCAGCCTCTGAGAATGCTGTAGGCTTAAAGACAGTATATAGAGGAATTGCCAGACCTGGTCGCCTCATGAAGACTCGGGCCAGTGAAGGCTGGCATTCTGATATCACCTTTGAAAAGATCCCTTCTGACTACGCGGTAAGGGGTTTTCTGCTTAATTCGAATGCCATCATCTCACCAAAGTATACAGATCCTCAAGTTACACACACTCCCTCCAGGTACGTCTCAAGTTCAATTTTCTGCTATTCATCAACCATCCACGTCTTTCTTAGTTGGGGGTGATACCTTGGTAGGAGCACGGGATGATCACAGGAGGCATTGTATTGACAGTTCCTTCGTCAGTGGGCCAGTGGCTATGAAGCTTATGATCGCCTTTCCCCTGCATACCAGAAATTCTTGGAAGGTTTGACGGCTACTCATGATGGAGGTATCTTCAATGTAGTGAGTGTTCTTCACTACGAATCAGTGATTGTCTAAACACAGTTGTAGTACAGCGCAGAAGCGGGTCTCAAGATAAACGAAGAACGAGGCGCTCCCGAGAACGTTGGTAGTGAGTTAAAGTCCGTCCAGTGAGCACCACAACTCTCATCACCAACCCTTGAACCGACATTGTTAGCCCGGTCATTCGCACGAATCCTGTCACTGGATTCAAGACATTGTTCGTGAACAAGGGGTAAACATCCGCTTGTGTGTGGGCTGATAGAGGAAAGTTCTGATCAGTTCTTGCCCTGATACAAAGGTTCACAAAGAAGATCAACGAACTTACATCGGAAGAGTCCGACCACGTTTTAGACTACCTGACGAGGCACATTTCGGAAAATCATGATCTTCAGGTCAGGTTTCGCTGGCAGCCTAACGACATCGCAATCTGGGATAACAGAGTCACTGTCCATACTGCTACGTATGCCTTCACCTTGGTTCCATTGAGGCTCAGAT
>Ga0153986_1000400_pt1 | contig 13625 bp, 14 predicted proteins | sample TSGA070MetaG_FD_104724 | JGI IMG/M metagenome (GOLD analysis project Ga0153986, IMG submission 104724) | Attine ant fungus gardens microbial communities from Georgia, USA - TSGA070 MetaG | ecosystem: Host-associated > Fungi > Mycelium > Unclassified | place: USA: Georgia, Alexander Wildlife... | reverse complement strand
TTACCGCCGACTTCTACTTCTGTTTATCGCGCCAGACGAGCAAGTGTAGCGGAAAAAGTCCTCGAACAACTGCGTAATCGAGATAAAGCGGCAGCTCAGCAACAGCAGCTTGCAGCAGGATATACTTCTCCCAGGACATCATGGATCCCTTTCCAGAATCGAGATTCTAATCTTTTCTCCCATTCTGTAGAACCTTCGTCCTCTAGCTCACCACACAACCACCTGCAGACTGGTGGAGGACCCGATACAAGTGGGTCAGTGACACCCACTCATACTGTTGATGGCCTTCTCACCCCAACTGCGACAACAAAAAGCCACTATAGTCTTGCTGCTACTGGTGCGTGTGCTGGCACCGGTGCCGTGATGGGTATTGGTCCTGGCGCTGCACTTGTTTCTGGGTTACAGTTTCCCCCACCTCAAGGATCACCTTCGCGCCCAACATCTATGCTTGGTTCTGGTGGTGTGAGCAACGCGGGAATAGTACGACACACTGAGAATCGACAATCTTTGATCAACATTGCTCCACCTCCATCCCCCGTGCTCCCAAAAGCAACGCTGACTATGCCCTCGAGGCCTAAGATGTCACGTTCACCATCTGCCCAACAGGTAGGTCAAATACAAGGAATAGCTCCTGGGGGAAGTTATGGACAGGGCACTTCAATGTCACAGGGGTCAGCATCCCAGTCAGGTCAAGGAAGACTAGCAGCTAGTAGTGGGCTTCAGTATCCGTCAGAGTTGATTCAACTATTGGATGGTGAGCACCATTCGGACGAGTTGTGCACAAGATTCGAAGTTGGTTGGCCACTGCTTGAGAGGTGGCTTCAATTGATCGGAGGTGGTGAGATTGGGAGTGAAGAAGCAAAAGTCGTAGTAATTTTTCGATGAGCCGAAGATGTGTATAACGCGTGAGCGAGACATTCCTGTGATACTAAAACTATAATGCAAAGGAGATATGAGCGACAATGCCTCTTAAGAATACATGATGTTAAGAGAGAGACTGAAAGGAAGTGTACTGGCGGTAACCGTCACTTCTCCACCATCTGGTATCAGTTCTGATAACTTTTTCTCTAAATTCGGCCGTGTGGCCTGTTCCAATTGCGGTGGTGCCTGGAAATATATCTGTTTCGTCGGGGTTGAGAGCGAAGGCTTCTTGATTTGACTAGATGGTACACATGCGTCAGTCGCTGAGCGAAAAACGAGGGATTACAAACATGTCTTGTTTCTCAGTCAACATCTCAATGAGCTCTTCGACAGTCGATTCGCGGCTAATTGTAAAATCAACAGATTCGCCGCCACACACAGGACAATCGGGCCGCTTCTCATGTTCGAAGGTGTAAGAGTAGATACCATCTGTGCCAATGAGCATAAAATAGTTATTAAGATAAGAAGCAGAGCTCGTTGCGATTTTAAAGGCTTCATTGCAACAGGCGGCTGGATGTTATGTTAGCAACAAATCTAGCCGTCACATCAATCAATACCAACCAGCGATAATTGCATTTGTAGACGCGATGGCGGGGATAATATTCTTAACGACTCCTTGCGTGAGTGACCACGTCACGCCCTCGATTTTGAACTCGTTTGCCCTTGCCACTGCAGTCTGGTATAACCATGAAATATGTTCAGGATCGTCTGTGTCCATCTTCTTATCTGCATTGAACCATGACATGTCAGTCATCGATAATTGACTATCAAGAAGAGAGTAGTTGACCTCCATGAACACGGGGCCACTCCAGTACGGAAGCCCATTCTATACAATGTTCGGGTAAACGAGGAGTATTCGCGATAGTGCAGATGGGGTATGTAGTCTGTTTATTGAGCATGTCTAACGAGCATTCATAGCATGATGTAATTGTTGGAAGAATTACACGGGCTTGACCCTTGAAACCTAGAATAATTTGTCAAGACGTTGTGACAAGTAGGGAATATCTCACCTTCTGTACCACCATCAATCAAAGGTTTCAAACTCTCTGGATTTTCTGGATCCACTAGATTAACGAGTGTTGCGTTTATCCATCGTCGTGCCTCTACAGAATCCAGACCACAGATGACTAGGTTGAATTGCATGTAGTAATCGTCCCCCTTATCCTGGATCTTCCCAAAGTACCTGCATATTGAGAAACGTTCGCACTGGGGTTACCACAGGGAAATAATGATAGCTTACGGTGTCACTTTAACACCAGGTACCCTCTTCATGATAAATTCTGCTGCCACATTGGCCTTGGATCTACCCACGTCATTTGATCTGGACAACGGATTAGTCGCTTGAGCCGTAAATTCACACCGCACGACGTACCTAAAGAGAAATTGCCGATTCAAGTTACTTATATCAATTGTATCCATATCAATCACATGTATATCCTTGAATCCAGTCAGCGCGAGATTCGCGAGAATCTCACATCCTAGACCCCCTGCTCCAATGACCAAGATCTTGGTCTGATTGCGAAGGAATGTTTTCACCTAAAGAATATAGACATTCGAGCAATAGTTGATTTGTGTTTGAATAAGACTTCAATATTTTTTAGATAATGGAAGGTTCGAAACATGCCTCAGCACCTGCTGCGAAACCAGGATCTGTACGTGGTCCAGGGTTATCGAGGATTTGGTCAATATGGAAATAGCGTCCCGGCCAGTCTGTCACTCCTGAATCATCTGAAACCATATTTTTTGTGATGAAAGTGGAGGTGATTGATTTGATTATCTGTGTGGTCCAATAAAATTGATCAGGAAGATGAACTGTCTGTTCATGTTTTGGTCCTTGCTTCCCTCAGAATGTTTTGTTCATGAACTCATATTCTGAGCAGATTTGGAAGGCGGTCCGATGCGGTCCGGTACTTCTGGAAAAGCACTAAATTGATCGACAACTCATGTCTTCTTCACTCCTCACATTTAGTGGGCACCAACACCTGAGGCAACGCCTAGTTTTATCAATTCTGAGCGGAAAACATGTCAGAATAGACAAAATTCGACCAGAAGATAAGAACCCCGGTCTCAGAGGTGTGTATGCGGTTTTGAGGTTGAGTCTCAAATTTGACTTTGCATAGATTATGAGGTTAGCCTTCTAAGACTGCTAGAGCGTGTAACCAACGGTACTGTCATCGAAATTTCTGTAACAGGTACGCCTAACGCCTGACTGGTCGCCTTGAGACTCATTTTAAGCAAGGTTCTTCCCATTAGGTACCGCTCTCCTTCTGAGGCCGGGGATCATTTCAGGAGGCGTTATAGTCCATGATTGCCCATTATCTCGTTCTGTCGGGTATTTTCTTGAACCTGTCATCATGCTTGCACCTTTTTCCAAAAAACCCTTGAATCTCACACTGGCCGGGGTCACAACGGATGAAAACGATCTTTCTGTTCGCCTCCTTTTCCTATTCTTCGATATTGAACTCACCTCCTATCCCAGGTTGATCTCTTGCGAACTGTTACTCTTCCTCACCTCCAACCATTCGGTATTTCTGACGGTCTCGAACTTCGAATAAAAAAACGTGGCGCACTCCCTGGAGGTGGAGGCGAAGTACAATTTTTATGTCCGGTTGTGAAACAGGTCAAGACTTTAAACTTCGTTGAACCTGGTAAGATCAGGCGGATAAGAGGAGTTTCGTGAGTAAAATAATTAAAGTTCGTCTGATATTTGTCCAACACAAAATCCACAAGACATGCTGTTCGTGTCAATCCTCAGTTTTCGAATCGGATGATCGAAGCCTCGCGATCTTTATTGAACAGATATATTCCCGACATCTACCTTTATTCTGATGTCTACAAGGGTGAAGAGAGCGGAAAGCAAGTCGGTCATTAATCTCAGACATGTTCAGGATATTCATCCACTTGTTCTTAGATCACCTGGTTATGCTCTTAGTCTTCTGGCCGAATCAACGACAGGGGCAATCTATTGTTCCGAGGCTGTCTCTCGAGCCGGTGTAGTTCCAGAGGACGTCGGACTAGAAGCAACACAGGCCTTGCTTTGTGAAATTCATCGAGGTGGTTGTGTAGATCAACGGCATCAAACATTGGTCCTTCTCATGATGGTATTGGGAAGTGAGGACGTCGGGAGATGTAGAATGAGTGAGCCGACCACGAAAACGTAAGTGACTGTCGCCAAGTGTATAGGCCCACAGCTCAACTGTACAGGATACAATTCCTCAGAGATGTACAGAGTTTCTTCGGGACGTCGTTCAAAGTCGTTGCTGTGGATCCTAGTGATCCCGACAATACGCAGCTGCTGTATTCATGTTATGGGACAGGATATGTCAATGCCAACCGGACACTCGCATAACTGTATATGTTACTGCGTTTGATTTTCTTGCTGTGTTTAAGAAGCGAAAGTATCGCTCAACTACTGTCGAAGCCATTTCCATGTTACAACGCACACAAGGCCTGTACAAAACCCGATGAATCCAGATATTATATTGTTGCTTGATGAGGGTGTGTGTATTTGTGGGAGCTTGATGCCCATGGCTCCAGGGGATGGTACCCTGTCGTTCTCCCAGCCTTCGCTCAGTAACCTCTGTATATTTTCTTCATTTAATGCTCCCAACTCCTCCATACTCCACTCATTACACAGCCTTGTCATCCAACCCATTCTCCTCTTTCCAACTTGACCTCCTACACCTGGTGCACGGTCCCTGAGCTTCATCCTGAGAACACCGACCTTCCTTATTGCAGTGCCCTCATTCCCCGACAAGGCTTTGACAATCGTGCCTTTTACCATGTTTGCCAACCTGGGCCCATTTCCATTTGTCGAAACCATTATTTGCAAAGGTCCATCGCGTATTTGGGAACCAAAGTAGAAATCACATAGCGCTGGAATATCAGCTGCATTGACTGGTATGCGGTGCTCCCGGCAAAATTGGCATATCTCCTTAGATACTTCAAAGTCGTCAAGAGCAGTGAGGACAAGATCATAATCGAGCAGTTTTGTATTATCAGCGCTGTGCTCGTACGCCTTGTCTAAGAGTTGGATACTGAGAGGAAATTGTGAGATGAGCTTGCGCGTGCGCTCGTGTAGGTTACCGGAGAGTGATAAGATGGTTATGAGTGCATCCGTGTTCATGATAGAATCGACTCGTTGGGATGCAATCTCGCCACCACCAACGATGAGGACGTTCTTTCCCTTGAGCTGCCATGCGATGAGCAGAGACCCGCCACCTTTCTCAGCAGTCGGCATCTGCAGTGCCTCTAGCAGAAAATGGCTGTGTCCATGTTTGTCTGTCTTTGTCAGCTGGTTCTTTAAAGCTCCTCTCCCTTCACCTTTACGATTTTCTATCTGTAGGTATGCCGAAAGCTGATATCAACAAGGCCGGATGGGAGCAGAGTGACTTTCCTGTCCTCTGTGAAACATGTGAGTATCATTGCGCTAAAACAACGGTGATATTGAGCATTTGCTTTAGGTCTTGGTCCTAACCCGTTCATCCGAATGGTATCTAAAATTTTTCCTCTCGTGAACTCACTACTCACAGCTATCAGTCTAAGCAGGAGTATGGCCGCTCTTGCGGTACCTGTGCTCGTCCTTTTACGGTTTTTCGTTGGAATCCAGGTCAAGGTGCTCGATTCAAAACGACCGTGATCTGCCAAACCTGTGCCAAGATTAAGAACGTCTGCCAAACTTGTCTATTAGACCTTGAGTATGGCTTGCCTACACAAGTCCGCGACACCGCATTAGGTTATAAGCACGAAGCACCCACATCCGATATCAACCGTGAATACTATGCACAGAACATGGAAGCTAAAATGCAGGACGGTGGGGACAGTGCAAAGTCCGGTTTAGATGTCAACAAGAGTGCAGCTGCAGGAAGAGAGATGTTGAAACAACTTGCAAGAACTGATCCGTATTACAAGAGGAATAGACCACAGGTCTGCTCGTTTTTCGCGAAGGGAGAGTGTAATCGCGGAACAGAGTGCCCGTATCGTCATGAGAAACCAGTGGATGATGCATTAGCCCATCAGAGTATACAGAACAGGTACCATGGGAGAAATGATCCTGTAGCAAAGAAGATATTGGGCGCACATGCTGAAGCCCAAGGATTGAAACCCCCAGAAGATGAAAGTATTGTAAGTCCTCTTTTTCATTCTAGTTTGTTTCCCTTTGTTCAGCGAGGAAACAGACTTCCCTCTTCCTTTCTTCCCTATCGTCTTCATCGGCAGAACAAAGTATTCGCACTTGCGTTCTCCACTCTCTACCAAGTATACAACCAATGCAACTCAAATCTATCGTTCACGTTGCTAAAACAAGGTCAGTAACAATCTTTGACATATCAGTGTAAGCAGGTTCATTGTCGCATCAGATGCGCGTTTGTAAACTTCAAAGATCGCGCTTCAGCGGAGCTTGCCGCTCAGGCATGGGCAAATGGCCTTGAGGTAGATGGGGAAATTGTCTCCGTCAAATGGGGTCGTAGCAGACCCAAAAGTACCGTTCCACCGTCATCGTCTGCCCCAAGTGTCGGAGTATCGGTCCCGGTATCATAATTCCAGTGTATCATTATACCTTTGTATAGTAACATTTCCTAGGTTCCGGCAATGATCGTGGTTTCGTGGCACACAATGCGAATCAAGGTTCAGAAAGATATTATCAAGCTGCTTGAACCAATTAAGGCGTCATGTTGAATAACGTCAACTGGTTCTGAAAGTGCTCAACGCAGATTTAAATAACAGCTCGAGGCATTCTCAAGGCATTTCGTGGATTGTTTTTACATACATGAAAGTCATTTATAGTACTTCAAGCCAGCCAGATCAAACGATCAGACCACCAGCGATTACTGCGAACAACCAGAGAGTTGTGGCAGGTAGCCGTGCATTGTTGTTCACCAAAGCATGTCCAAAGCTCACAAGACCGGGACCGGCTGTAATTCCGGATGGTCAGCAACAAGTGATTGATCGGCATGGCGATCAGGAACTCACGGCACACACCAGCCATACCCCAGCTAATACCAAAGATCGCAGCACCAACAATGAGCTTCCAATCTACTCGATTTTCCTTGGGAACTGACCACCTTCCGCCTAGGCGCGGGATTTCGTTGCCGCGCGCATAATGATACAGGAATATTGTGAAGGGCATTGTTCCCGCCGCCAAAATTCCGAGAGAGGGATCAAACGCCCTATGGAAAGGCAGGAGCAAAAATCTTATTACACGTGAAGGATTGGTGAGCCCAGAGAGCTGAAGGGCGAACGCAAAATGGATCGAGGTAGTCAGAGAGGCAAGATGTCGAAGAGCTGACTGGGGCTCTAGTTCTATCGACCCTTCCTGATTGGTATCAAGTTCTAGTCCATCCAGTTGAAAGGGAGCCTGTCCGGAATGGAATAAATAATCACGAGCGCCTCCAATAGGTGGATACATTCACTCACGAAGAAATATAGTAATGCAGAAATAGCAAATGGAGCTATTTGTGCAACAATGAGCTTGCGCGCATTGATTCCGAGTGACCAGTCAAGTGATGCAACAGGATCCAAGTCTCGGTACAATGTATGCGCCGTCACAGCACCAGTGATAAAAAATATAGCTGTAGCTAAAATTGATCTGACCGAAAGACCGTTAGTATTAACAGATTGTATATAGCTAGGGACGCCTACCTCATTGAACATCGGGCAATCCCACAAACCATGTGTCTGAGTTCTTGGTGAGAAGATGATCCTTCTGGCCCTGCATTGTCTACTTACCCAGAAGTACAACCATTGGACAGCTATTGGAAGAATCAGGTGGCAAATCGACTATAGTGACCGCTGGAGCACATACTTTGGTCCCGAGACCGGCCAAAAATCCAGAAGCAACGAGATTTGAAATTGAAGACCCACTGGATTCTGACCTTTCACTCTCAGTAGATCCAATGATTATACCTCCACAAACAAGACCCGCAACAGCGGTCATGGCCTCTGTTGAACCGCGCGATGCGCGATGAACAAAGCCAGCGATGCCAAAAACACTTCCATTGAGCAATACAAGGACATGGACTGGGATAGACATAGAAAGCCCTCCAAAGAACGAATTTAGAGGCGCAGGAGCAGCCATTAGAGAGTGGGGGAAAGGATAACGTATTTTTATTCAATGGGAAATATATTCGGACTGATGTTTTTTTTATCTTAATCTCCATTGACCTACTAGTGACCCTCTATGGACTTAATTAAAATCGCAAGGTGATCCTTCGGAACTCTTTTGCTCTTCATTCTCAGCCTTCTGCACATGGAGTTGAGCTGCACTTTGTACGATGTCGCGTGCTTTACAATCCTCCAGATACTTGCCCACCAGCCCCCGCCACATTGTGTGTCCTGTGACCTCTTGACAATGTAAATCTTCCACACCCTGCACTTCGACAGGTCCCAATCCTGCCACAGACCAGCTGACGACCGTCGCACGCGTTAGGACGGCCAATACATAGTCTTCGTTTGCGTATCCATTTACTAGTCGTCCTGCCACAACGCGCCGAACTTTGGCCCAGACGTCAGGTCCAGCTGTTGTCGGAGTGCCGAATAGGAATACATCCTCAACTAGTCCAAATGATTCTGAGATTGAACGCTTGCCGAGCTCTTTGAGAGCCTCGAAAATAACAAGTGATCCAAGCGAGTACCCGATCAGTGAGATTGGGCGATTGCCGAAGGCCCGCTTTGCTATCAGATCTGCCAGCACGAGGCCCGTCTTGTATGCTCGAGCTCTTGCATTCATCCACGGATTGTCTATGAAGTTGTGTCAGAAATTTCAGGGGAAGATGTTATGATCTCACCAATTAATTCCCCGATCTTGAGCAAAGCGACCGGGGACAATGCGCTCATCAGGTTTGCAAATACGGTTCGTCTGATGACTTCTGCCTTGAAAATTTTCATCGCGTGGCCTTTTACCAGTTTATACATAGCATCTGATAGTGCCTTCAAGGCTTCTATCTCCTGAAGTGATTGTGAAGCAATACTGGAACCATGTGATAATGCATGCTCACCCATTGCAATGCAAGAGTGTCATCCCCTTTGAATATATTCCAAGGTTCACGCACGTCGGATTCATCGGTCAACCAGCCACTCACACATAACCTTATTCCTAGAGTCTCTTCCCCTTCCCTGATCCTGACAGGTACAACTGCCAAGTCTCTGACCTCTCGTATATATCGTTCAACCATCTCCCCGGTTGATTTTGCTCCGTATGCCCCAAAGAGTGCACCGCATATCATTGGTGATCCAGCCAATCCAGTTGCAATCAATCCTATCGCTGTTCCGCTAAGTCCAAACCAACCAAATATGCTCGTAAGGCCAGCAGCAACCAATGGCGCTGCGAGTCCTCCTGTCACACCGACTAACACACCACCTGCCACCGCACCCAAGCTTATACTTGCAATCCGGCTCATATAATTTCTATCTGCATGAGTGTTGCGCATCGCTTCAGTGTGGGGTTGTGCTTGAACTCCTGCTATTCCGGGACTCTTCAACACTTTGACTATAGCGTCTTCATCTGGTCTGAGGTGTGGCTCAAATTTCGCGAAGAATGCCCGAGTATATGCAGAGTATTGCTTCGAAGTGGTGATGTGCAAGAAAAGGATAGTCGTGAAAATCTTATTCACTGCTTCTTGTGACGACAGAGGTGGTGGTCCTATAGAAGTAGTATCGGCAAACTCATCTACCTTGGGACACCTTTCAGCTTCACCACGTAATTTCAGCGCACCATTGTCCATGTAACATCAAAGCACGCACCTTCTGTATCATTTTCAGGCTGCCGGCATACAACCCAAGCCTTATGAGCCAATTCTTGAGCCCATTGATTGAGAGACTGGATGATTTTATTCCGCCTCTCCTCGCTTGGTCCTTTAGCCAACTCTGAATTATCACATTCCCTCCTCGCATAAATGTCATATGTGTTTCTGAAACCCACGAGACGACAAAAGAAATATTGAAACACCGTATCTTTCTCTTGAACTGTGAGTTCCTTTGGTGGTACAATCTTGTCTATGTCAGCAAGCATACCGGTTCGAAAGTGGCAGTTGACTAGAACTTTGGTGAGAGCTTTGTGGAGTGCTTGTAACTGACATCATCGAGGCCAAAAATAGAAACTATTTTTACTTCGGTATCTATGATGTAGGGGCGGCTAGGCAACTATGTACAAGAGTCCTTATAAGATTTGACGATTGATCGACGTGGTGTTGAAGCAGGAATAAGAATGTCCCAGCTAGATCATCTGTAGGATTCTAAAATGTCACTTTTAAAAATACACCAGAACAGTGATACGGCTCTCCTAAGAGCCTCCTAGACTGGACAAACCCTGTGAAGTTGAGTCTCTCGGAAACTGAGGATGGCATGGCTAAGGGCTTACCGGAATCTCACCGATATTGACTGGGCAGGGGAAGCTGAAGGAATTCGAGATGGACGGAGAAATAGTTACAAAGACTATCCGCAAAGCCGGCTAAACAGAATTTATGATCTATATTCAAGAAGATGCTCAAACTTAAAACTGACCGTAATCGTAAAATCAATGATCACATTCTGCGGGTTGGTGCCACATTTGCTCAAAAGATCCCTGAGAATTGTTCCCTGGGTATCGACAGATGTTCTGTATTGAACATCAAAGGGGAATGTCCAGTTTGTTTGTGAATTCGCTGGAAATACCACATTGGTAGATGTTCCTCCACCAATGGACGTGTTATTGATAGGATAGAATAGCTAAGAAATCGTGAGATCACAAATAGACAAGACGATGATAATGACTGATAATGACTACCTACTTCTGCCTTGATGTCCCTGAAGTTGACAGAGAAGTAATTGGGATTATCTACCCTGAACATCACGTAAAAAAATCGAGGCGAAGGGAAGGAGCTGCGTACGTTATGTTCAATGCCAAGTGGATAGAGAATGCAATCCCATTACCGTCTGAGCTGGTAGTGATCTGGTAGCATGACATTCAGAATCTCACGACAACTCAATTCTTTTGTAGGAGACGCACCGTGCTCCCCCCTTGCTGTATGGGAGCAACTTGGCCAATCGCGATTGAAGGCGGTCGGATCCACTGAAACGTCAATGAAAGACACCTAGCAGCCAGATAGAAATAGCCTCACCAGAGCCAGAGACAGCACAATGCTCACAACCAAGAACACTATCGTCATGATCGCACAGCAGCAGAATCGACCGATGCATCGACCACGTCCGCCCTGCAGACACTTAATGATAATTATTTTGAATAATGAAAAACCCAAACATTCGTCCACATTGCTCCTCGACGGTCATATCTGTATTGCCTCAAAGTACTAGAACTCCTGGTACCCATCAACACTGAATGATGCACGAGATAGGCTTACAGACCACTCACTCTTTCGTCAGACGCACCATACCAGAATCGGCATCAGGTTGATAAGTCTTTTTCCTTTGGGTTGGGTTTTCAGATCCATTCCTCTGTATCTTCTGCGTCGACTGTCGTTGAGGAGGATATGTTGGATCGTCCGCGTAAGCGTCATTGCGATCGGTGCTGTAACCACTTTGATTGTATGTAGGATGAGAGGGGTGAGAGTAAGGGTCGAAATCGAAATTGCTGTCTGAGTGTACGACGTCAGTTTGATTGGTCTGGTGGCCAGAACCTGTGTAACGATCAGAGTAAGGATCGCGATAGGACATGTTTCCCCAAAATAAACTTGTAATTTGTAAATCTGTGTTGAGGTATGGTCGTTGTGAAGAGTAGTGGTGCGTTGCTTAGTGCGCAGTTTGTATGCCCTCTGCACTGCATGCCATCAAACAGCTCTGGACAACGGGGAGCCGTAATATTTCAACATAGCCAAACAAGGATTAGGGAATACACAAGTAAATAACTATATTCTTGGACGTGTAGTTCAGCGGTCATTACCTACCCCGGACGATTAAATTCCTGAGTTTGAAGTAGACTCGATGGCGGTTTTTGATAGGGCCTCGAAAAGAAGCGCTGTGGAGAAGTCGATGGCTGTTGCTGTTGTCGTCGTAGGGGTACAAAGCGGCGGTTCGAGGTAGCTATTGGACGAGTGTTGCCATTGTCAACAACTGGTGTGGCGAGGCGTGCTTGAGGAACAGGTGGCGGTCCCATACTTCTGAGTCGACTTTGCTGCACTGCTGGATGTTGCGAGAGCAGGGTTTGGTGTTGAATCACTTGTGGTTGCACGTTGGATCCTACATAATTGTTGGGTTTACCATGGTTGAGCTGACTTGGTCGAACGAGTTCAGGAGTCGTCTGAACATGTGAAACGGATGTAGTCGCGTTGTGAGCGGACTCCGGAGGATTATATGCGAAATTTCTAGCCAGATATCTGAGTAAGAATCATACATCACGTCGGGCATTTACAGACCCGATCTGTCGTGACATTGGTCGGACATTCCTTTGATTTATTCCACACTGAGGCGGTGAGACAGAAGTTTGCATCTGGATCAAGGGTCGGGAGCCCTCGTTCGAATGCGTAAACTCCCTAGTTCTCTGGTTGATAGGCAGAGTAAGCCGAGCGGGCGTAGAAGAACTATGGAGTGGGCTGGATCCAGTTCGAGGCCGATTTGAAGGGTATTCATACCTGATATTGCTTAGGATGTCTGATGGTATCATGATTGACAAGGTAAAACTCACTGGTATGCCGGTATGCTTATATGACGTTTACCGTTCTGATTCGTCACATTCAGGGATTCATGCCCATTTTCTAAGCCAACATTGTGGGACTCCGTTCGCTGTTTGAGTTGATGATTCTCCTGAACTAATGCCTCATTTGTCCTGGGGACAGGAACTCATGAGCATCCGCGGGAAGTGCAGTTTAAGGTTAGACCTCTTCAATTCAGCTATATCTGAGCGTAATTTTTCCAAAACGGTTCGTATTTGCTGGTGCCTTCCACGAAAGAAACGAATCTGTCGAGCCATGACTTCTTGTTGAAACTTGAAAGGTTTTAGAGACATATCGGCACTTTGGTTCGGACCAAACCTTTGCTGCAAATGCCACCAAGTCCAAAGCAGCAGGTATTGATCTAAACCAGTCTGACATTGGCGCATCGAGCTGAAGGTGGAAAGATTAATCAATTTTGGAGGTTCAGGTGATATAGGCTTTCTGGCGAGAACCTCTTGTTGTAATGGTATAAGAAGTATTTCTGTCGAGCCACATGATGCACAACTTTGATCTGGATCTAGAAGATAGTTGCGAGCGAGAGCTTAATTGAACACGAAGGAACCAACTGAGATGATTATTGCATATAACATGTCCGCATTCAGTAAGCCAGAATGGTAATGATTTTCCAGATTCTGTGGCATATGGCAAGTGGCACTTTGCACAACTCACAAATTCCCAGAAGTCTAGGTTTTCAGCGGCCATTAAATGACAGTATTGATCAGAGTTTGAGATCAAGTGTTTCGCTCGATGTCGATCCTTAATTAGGGCACACGTGATTGCTTCCTCGCCTTCATGTCGCACTTCATACATAAGCACGCATCCTAGCACCTCACCTGCTGTCGTTCTGCAAATAGTACCATCCAATAAGTTTCTGTCATCGCGGCCTCAGAACAAGATCTCACATCACGAGTAGATCATGAACAGCTGCAACTGTTTCATCCATAAATCTGAAGATGTAATGATAAATTCGTTCTTTCTGTCCGACAATCCTTCAGTGTTTGCTTGGGCTACATAATTAAGTATGCGTTAACTCCTTTTCATTCTCTCCTTTTCTTCAGACGT
>Ga0153986_1000399_pt1 | contig 13628 bp, 12 predicted proteins | sample TSGA070MetaG_FD_104724 | JGI IMG/M metagenome (GOLD analysis project Ga0153986, IMG submission 104724) | Attine ant fungus gardens microbial communities from Georgia, USA - TSGA070 MetaG | ecosystem: Host-associated > Fungi > Mycelium > Unclassified | place: USA: Georgia, Alexander Wildlife... | reverse complement strand
GGTGTTTCATGATGTACTGTTTATTCCTTTAGGCCAACTGAAAACCTCTGGTGGATAGGTGAGAAACTACCCTTAGGAAGTATCAGGGAGGAAGCAACGAATGATTAATTATGGTATGTAAATCAAGTAAACCAAGTTTAGAAGATGTTATCCTGATTGACCACGTAGCAAATCCATCCAACCCGGAGTCAAAGTCCATAAGAGTGTTAATCTATGCATGATTGCAGAATCCAAGGATGGAAGGGAGAAAAAGAAGTACAGACTACTGACATTTGAGTTCTACACCTCATTTATTCAGCTGTTCAATGATGCTATGACTAAAATTACAACGATGCAGCTATAGTGCAAATCAAAACTTCCAGATACATAATTCTAAATAATAATTCTAGCAAATAAGAATCCTTAATTGAGGGTATCGGATACAAATTCATGATGTTTTCACGCTTGTTCGAGAAGCTTGCATGCCTCCATCATACGCTTAGCAACTCCTTTCACCTGTAGATAAAGTTGAAACATTGACATTCAGAGAGAAGTATACCGATACTCACGTTAGCAGGGTAAAATGGTGTAAAATGATGACCAGGAATATCTAACACTTGTAATGGTTTAGAGGAGAGGCTGTCCCATCCGGCAGTGGCAATCCTTGGGTCACTACGATCTGCAAGCCAAATGGGTACATTTGAAACTCCCGAAGGATTGAAACCTTCTGAGGAACGAAGTAAGACCAAGGGAGGACAAGTTCCACCAGTGGAATGAGGGTCGTATTTCCCAAGCATACGTGCATTCATCGCAAATTGCGCCTTGACTAAACGACCCAGGTCAGAATTTGTACTACGAGAATCGAGGTTGACCACAGAGTCGATGAGTGCATCGGAAAGAGGGACATGATTGATTGGGCTAGGTGAGTCGATGAGAAGAATGCCCTGGGTCTTAATACCCATCTTTGCAAGTTGAAGAGACGTCTCATATGCAGCCACTCCACCAAAGGACCATCCTAAATAGAAATTTCAGTGCGACTGCAAAACTTATATAGAAAACACGCTCACCTCCAAGAATAACGGGTCCGGTCGTAATATTTGATATGTATTTGGCGTATGAGGAAGCCATTGCAGGAACACCTGACCAGGGTTCCGAGGATATGAAATGAGGATTGTTGAAGCCCCACACTTGACGCTCAAGGGATGTGATACCATTGTAATAATTGATCAAACCACTACCGTCATGGATAAGGAACAGAGGGAGAGCTTTCGAAGCTGACTTTTGGAGAGGAAGTGGAATAGTATCAAGTTTCAATGCCTTGGTGAGACGAGTGGCACTGGCAGCGGGAATCTTGACGGAAAAATTGGGCTCCGGGACAGTCACCTTGGGTGGTGAAACATTGTAAGTGACAATGTTGTGTAAAGACTGTTTCATTTCTCGAGGAGAGTTCTGCATCTTGGCAGTGGATGCCTGCAAGGAATAATGTGATTGGACCTCACGTGCGGTGCGGTGATGATTAAAAAAAGTTTCAGGAAGTTCCAGGTCAAATTTCGTGTTGGGAGCTGCGAGTGTCTCAATGGAAGTTGAAGAATCGAGACCAAAACTTTCAGGTGCGGGCTCGGGCAGGCTTTCATCAGCTACCAATGTGCGCGGAGATGACATTCCACTCTGAAGCTCCCTCTCAAATCTGTCATGAACACCAGGAACGGAAGGGGTGATGGCGACAGAAGACACGACTGAAGTAGAAGGCTTTTGAACCATCTGGGTTGGCATAGATCCAGCGGAAGAAGGAGCACTGCGAGTTTTCGTATCAAGTTTTCCAATTCCAGCAGCGAGTTCAAGGCTTTTCTTCAAGCTGGTAAGGCGAACCTTCTTGAAATGCATCCCTCTCAGATGGGCAACGAGTACACGGGGTTCGCTGAGCTTGATAGCGTATGCCTCGGCCAACATGACACCCTTGTCTGGAAGCCACCCATTGCTGCAGTAGATGCCGTATGAAGCATTGTTATCAACCTGCTCTGGGATCACTTTCACAGATTCGACTTCCCTACAGATGTAAGCATCATCGGCGCTTCCGTGCATATTGGCTACAAATCCAGCGACATGAAGAAGCGTGTCAATAAACACGGGATGAACGATGAACCTGCCATGACCGTGGGATGCCGGAAGCTTCACTGAAGCATAAGCTTCCATACCGGTAGGATCGACTGTGATCGACTGCATTGTGCGATATTCTTTAGCATAGTCGACGACGCGAGGGAAGATGACTTCGTAAGCTGTGCGGGTGGAGAAAAATTGAGGTGCCTTCGCATTCTTTGGCTTGATAATGTTTGTTATGTGACGATTGATCACAGGAAACGTACGGTGGAGCTTCATTTGAGTCCTCGTTTGCATCTCTGTCTTAAATCTTCCATGAACATGAACAGACTCTTCCAAAGATCCATCGACACGAGACGCAACGAAAAACTTCCCACTGCCATCTGACCCTATCGTGATATTCGTGATGACAGTCCTTGAAACCTCTTCGTGATACACGAGTGGCTTTGCGAACTCGATACTGCGTAAGATGACATGTTCACCTGAGGAAGGAATAGAAAGTTTCTCGTATGCAAGTTTGAGGCCTGCGAAAACTTGCTCGAGATAGACTGATGCTGGGCAGAGCGGTATTCCACCAACACTGTGACCTTGAATGGAATTGGCTAATTGGCTGATTGGTGTCTCGAAAATTGCGATCTGACCATTCTCTTTGGTAGGAAGCTGTAGCCAGGTTCCAAGCACGTCAAATCCAGTATTAAGGGGAACAGGTGGTGGACTGGGCGATGCTGCTGCAGGAGAATCAACTGAAGCTGGACTGTCTTCTGTGAATGGGACCCAGAATTTCGTCTTGGAAAACGGGTACGTGACGAAACTAACACAGGAAGCAGAGATATGAGAGAAAACGTCACGCCAACGAATGGGTGCATTAGTGGTGTACAGTTGGGAAAGTGTCGCAGTGAGCATTGACCAAGACTCCCGTTGTTCGTCAAGGGAACCAAGGAAAAGAGCGGACTTTGGCACCTGAGCGATACTCTTGAGCATCTGGAGAGTGGCTGTGTGCGGTCCAATCTCAATCCATGCATCAATCGAAGACACCGTCGAGGTCGCAACCAGCTCCTGAATACCTTTTGCAAATTGCAGAGGCTCAGAGCAATGACGAGCAAAATAGTCAGCATCAAAGACAGATGTATCACCCGGCAAGACCAGAGAACCGAAGACATTGGAGATAATGGGAATAGATGGAGCATTGATGTTGATGCATTTGCAGAGTTCTCTAAGGTCTTCAAGGAGTGGCTCCATGGCCGAGCTGTGGAAGCCGAAAGGTACAGGCAGCAAAATGTTCTCGCAATGGACATGTGTGTCAAGGTGTGATTTGAGGGTTCTCAGCTGGGAAATCGGACCAGCGAGAACGTTATCAAGAGAGCCGTTGATACATGCAATTGAAACTTTGGAGAATTCACTGGAGGAATCGATGACATTCTGTATATCTATGGGTGGCAGATGCACCGCGAGCATCGATGTGGAGTCCACAGCACATTTTTGAATCATGTATCGCATTTGGTTTGCAATAATCATGAGGGCACCCTTCAAGGTGAGAACGTTCGCAACAACCAGCGCAGCATATTCGCCGAGACTAGAAACCGTGTTAGATAGAGATGACCAACAAATTCAAAGAAAGACTATACCTGTGACCAACTACAGCGCTGGGAGTGATACCCCAAGATATCCACAATTTGGCCAGAGCATACTCCAGGGAGAAGATGGCGGCTGAACTTGCCTCAGATTCCTCAAATTTCGTGAGACCGCTTGAATTCCCTTCAGCTACAATGATGGGAAGGATACCAGGAAAACCAGCGGTGACGAGTATCGAATGACAGTCATCAATGATTTTCTTGAACATTGGCGATGTCTGGTACAAAGAGCGGCCCATACCAATGTACTGGCTTCCCTGACCCGAGAAAACGAATGCAGCTGTGAAAGGGCTATCCTTGACCTGGAAAGCTGAGGCCTTCCCAAGCTTCTCAACGAGTTCTTCCTTGCATTTGATAGAGACAGCTAGGCGGTGTTCATAGAGATGCCGGCGGGCAGTCGATGTATATGCAATGTTAAAGAGAGGTTCGTCTACATGCTTTGGGTCTTGAATCCATTTAATGATAAGCTTGCGGAGGACATTCAGCGCATTTGGATCCCTTGCTGAAATGCCGAAGACAACAGGCAGCCCTGTGGCGATATCTTTAGAAGGAGGAGCGAGGTACTCTTCGACAATCATGGCAGCATTTGAACCCGCAGCGCCGAAGTTATTTAAGAGGGCGACCCGTGACTTGCCCTCAGACGGTAGCCAGGCAGTCAAATCGGTGTCAATAATGGTGTTGTCGGAGGTAAGATCTACAATGCGAGGATTCAAGTTCTTGAGCGATATCACAGGAGGGATCAATTTGTGACGAAGCATAAGCAGAAGTTTAGCTAGACCAGCAGCGCCAGATGCTGCTTCGAGGTGTCCAATATTGGATTTAGCAGAGGTGACGTGGAGGGGATTATCAGAGGGGCGATTCTGAGCGAAGACGCTTCGAATACTCTCCAGCTCATTGGGGTCACCGGCTTGCGTACCGGTTCCATGGGCCTCGACCACATTGATGCAATGAGCATTGATATCTGCAGCCCGGAGAACGCGACGGAAAAGGTTGGCTTGGGTAGGCGCATGAGGATGCGTAATTGAATGGGCAAGTCCACTCTGATTGACTTCAATGCCCCGGATGACTCCAAGAATATTATCGTTCTCGGCCACCGCGTCAGCAAGTCGTTTCAAGACAAACATGCCAACACCTTCAGATCGAGAGTAGCCGTCTGCAGAAACATCAAAAGCTTTACATTGACCAGTCGAACTTAGGAAGTGGCCCCTATCAAGGCCCAAGAACATCTGAAAAATTAAATTAATATTGATGGAGGTTAATTCAAGATCTACGTACATCGGGACTGGAGACGATGTTGACGCCGCCAACAAGTGCAGCATTGCAATCTCCATTATTAAGTGCCCGAGCACCCTGGTAAAAAGCCATAGCAGAGGAGGAACACGCAGTGTCGACAACAACAGAAGGGCCGCTCAGCTTCATTGCATATGAAATGCGACCACTCAAGAAAGCCTTCAATGTGCCTAGGAGGGGTCTTTGCTCAGTGGTCACCTTATGCCTATTTCAAGACTCACCTGTGCTGTAGTACACATCGATCTCATTTCGCATGTTCTGGAGGTAATCGTGGGTTGCAACTCCTACATAACACCCAAATGTTTCTGGGCTCCAAGATCTAGTGGAAAAAGGCACATAGCCTGCATCCTCAAGTGCTTCATATGCAGCGTGCAAGAGTATACGTTGCTGAGGATCCATGCTCTTGGCCTCACGAGGGCTGATCTTGAAAAATCTATAGGAGATGAGGACAGACCCAGGATGATAATGTAAGTGAGACGTACTTATTATCAAACTCGTCTACATTTTCAATGAAGTTACCAGTGTGCGCTTGCATAGACCGTTTTGGATGTTTCCCACGATCGTAGTCACTGACTCTGAAACGATGTTCTGGGATCTACTCATGTCAACGGGTTTGATCAACAGGTAATTGGCAAATCATACCTCTGAGATTGTATTGATGCCAGTTTCAAGAACCTCCCACAGCTTCTCATTGTTTGGAGCCCCTGGCATATTTACAGCCATTCCAACAATAGCGATCGGCCCTTGTGTTGATGTCGCACCATCCTTCGCGAAGCAGCTTTTCGACAGATCGACGATTGATACACTGCCTCGGCAAAACGTCCTATCAATAGCCTTTGACATACTGGTTTCACGGCTAAAATTGAGTAGCTTCACAGGGATTCCTAGCGGAACCGTAGCAACAGTCTTCTCAGCGACAGAAACCCAGTCAACTCGTTGAGTGATTATCATATCAACCACTCGCTTTACCAACGTCTCAGCACCCATGACATCACATGTGATAGCACTACCATCGAAGGATGAACGGATAGGTACACGGATATCAGCAAAAGAAGGAAACTTGATGCTGCGCCTGGCAATGTCAGAAAGGACGCGATCTCGAACCGGTTCGACAAGTACAGGAGCGTGATAGAGCATATCCAAGCTTGTCGTATGGACAACAGCAGTTGTGGAGAGGTTAGCAGAAAACGCTGCCAGATAATCTGGCCGACCGGAAACGGTGATGCAAGTAGCATCAGTAATCACTGTTACGAACAAAGCAGAGTCTTGCAATTTCTATAGAGAAAAAATAAATAAATGGTGGGTGCAACGACGTGAAACATATACCTTGTTAAAAGATTGGATTGCGTCGTCAATGACTTCCTTTGTCAAGCCCATGCATACAAGACTCCAAGGAAGAGAGGGATCATGATCTGGCGAAGCCACAGAGAGCGCTTTCCTGCGGTAGGCTTGAGTGCGGATACCGATCCAGACGGCGAGACGATAGGCCTCGACCGCTCCAGAAATGAATGTAGTAGTATTCAGTGATGTACCAACGATAACAGCAGGCAATATCCCAAAGGACGAACCAAGGATACCAGTCCCGTGTTCTATGTTGCGTTGAAGGATGTCGCTAAAGGGTGTTAAGGTACCAGTGGTTTGAGTAAGGTGATCGATGAAATTGAGATATCGAAGAATTTGGAAAAGGAATAAGGTTGAGCCAGAGATTACTGGATTATGGCGATAACGTGCACTGGGGATTGTAAGGAGAGTAGGTGGCTTCGAGAAGTCGGCCAAATCGATGTCGGCTTCCTCTAACTCACTCAAACTCAAGGTCGAGAGCTCCGAAATGAAGGACTCGTGGCATGCAGATAAGAAGACAGAGCCTGAGGGAGTCGAAGCATCGCTCAAAACTTGTTCATGAGCATGGAGAGTGCTGGAAGCCGATGGGCCCTGACCTGCGAAAACAGGTATGTACAGGTCAAGCAGAGTGGCGGACGCCATCTGTCTATGTCGAGTTTGGGAACATCCCATGAAACGATAAGTTCTTATATCAGAAATGGTTCCTGATGACACGTCAAAATTGGAAGGAGTCGACAGGGTTCAGCACAGGATAACTTGAAAAGTGCAGCTGCATGTGACAGGAGAGAATCGAATTGATACTATCAAGAGAGGTGAAAGTGCAGATCCTCTCTGGGCAGTGACTCGCCCGAATTCTCTGAGTGGATAACATTCAGCGTCCTAAACAAAACAGGATGTCACTGTGACCTAAGGAGTCAGGGACGATGGTTACCCACTGAGATTTCCGTTGCCTCAGGCGATGTATCCGGAAGCTGATGATGATTGAGCGAGTAAATAACAAATAGTGTAATGATAAACTGACAACGCAAAAAATTTACAATGGACTGACCTTCGTAGCGAAAGCCACAGAAAGTCCTGGGAGTATGTATTCTTGTTTGGTCCCATCATCTGTCAATCATTTCCGACATATTGATGTATCGGCTACCAGCCCCGTCTCTCAACCAGCGACATTCAATCGAGGGCAGCAATCTGAGAAAGCCTCTAGCTACTTACTGTATTTGAGTTAATCTTTGACAAGTTTCTAACTTCTCTCTCCCTTGATTGGTTGCTATATTGTTCAATATGAACCTGCTGCTCTGGGAAGTTTACGATATTCAGTATGTGATGAGATATGGAATCGGCTGATCATCATATTCCGGACAAACAAATCTTCGATCTGCTCCCCGCAACATGATGTTCCGGACGGTTTTGGTACTGTGGAGACAACCTGAATCTGCGATGGAGACAAATGACCTGAGCGAACACACGGGCAGCTTCCTGGTTACTGGCAAGTCAACCATGAGTTGCCGAAACAGACCCCTGAGCGTGGATCCGAAAATGTACCAGATTTCACATTCATGTGAACCTTGATGTCTGAACTCACGACATGGTGGCGACCAATTTCTATGATGGAGCAACATTCGCCTTCACATACAAAGTCGATGCAAGTATGGATGGCTGCTTCGTGGTCGGAAGCATTTTCAGTATACACTTTACATGCAAAATATTGGATCTAACCATCCCGCCCAAACCAGAAGGAAATATCACGAGATAGCTTTAAATGGATATCCGAAGCCCCTCTGAGCAGCCTAGACCCTTGGCAGTGCATTGTGAGCCATACATCTTTTTTTTGTCAACCATGTTTAGTGAGTGACAATGTCCAAGAGTGACTCAAACTTCTCGGATCAGAGATCGTGTCGACTCCATTTGTTCCTTCTGAAACGATGGAGAAAGCTGTCAACGTGGATTGCATCATAACCTCGCAGTAAAGAGAGGCTCAACCTCCAGGTAGCCAGCGACACAGCCATTCAGACCCTTGATACAATGTAAAGTTGCATCAACACGCTGTGCCTCATTATGACCCATATCCCTGAAATCGACGAGGTATGGTAATTCCGCATTCCGGCTCGAGAACTTCGTTCTGCGCCGAGTAGGTCGCAGGATATGAGAATTTCCCCCTGATTGACAGGTCTTCTCTCTACTTGCTTCAATGGCTGCGTCATCTTCCCTTCGGTCCTTGTCATTCTCCGTGCACGAGGATGGTAATAATATGATGAGTACGATAACATGTCCCCGAGAAGCTTGAGATGAGGGTTGGATAATGATGGCAGAGGCTCCATCCATGCATCACACAGTCAAGGTGAATCAAGAATCCCATAAATAACGGACATCATTTGACGTCCTCGCAAAACACCACAACCTAGCCATGTGGGGGCTTGATGGGACGCTCAAAGGTCTAATTCCGGTGTTCAAGGAGACATGGGCGGCAGGATTCGACTTCTCGTGTTTGGCACTAAAGAATCAGTCAATAGTTACGTGTTGCATCGCACAGATAGGCATCCTAGATCTGTTACTGCAGTTGATAGCAAGCACTCACTATCTCAACAAGATGAAGACAGATGGACGTTTCAACATGCCAGTTGAAACTGTGCGTTTAATATTCATGATGGCGTTTGGTGAGCCTCAAGACTTGAAGTGGGTCTCTGTATCTGTAGGCTTTAGAGTCAACTATTTTTGTAGGAGTAAGGTGTTCAGAAGTCCGTCAGTCTGTTTATCGTCTGCTGTACATCTATGGTATATTATATTCGACCTTGATAAGTACAGGTCAGCCAAATTTCTGCTGGCAATAGCTAGTAACGCTTTGCTAGTGCACTTCTGTCCTCTGTTCCATTCGGCTTGAGCCCGAAGTGAAGCTCATATTCACCCTATGTGGGTGTGGTACATAAAACAGGTCGGTTTACCCATTGTCCCTCCCACTGACAGCTGACTATGTAAACACCATCCAAGCACAGTGATTTGTCGATGCAGCTCTGATACAACATCATCGGCAGGGCGCATGGATATGTTCGGCAAAGAAAAGACATCAGTGAATGATGAATTTTACAATGACCGAAACTAACGAAGTCTCGACTGAGATACTTATGCTCCAGCTGTCACAGAAATCTTTGCAGCATGAGTCAAGTAGAGCAGAGAGCACGACTCTTTCCAGAACGTTCGGTGAGCACCAGGGAAGTAATCGGGCACCATCCAGACTGGAGCAAGTGAGTACTAGCAGCCTACAACCGGCCGGAAGGCTTGGCCGATCAGCTCGGAGGTATATGTTGGTTGTCAGGCTCTTGGGCCGGCCGCAGCCACCAAATCCATTTCGTCCAAGAAAGCCAATACAGCAATCATCCAACGTGTCACAGCCATTTGTAAAGCTGCTACTTTTGGGAGTAGACCAGGAGTACTACGAGGAACAAATCTAAATGAGATCTCAATTATGGTTAGGTACCTCGGTTAGCGTGTGACCTTGGCCAGACGGGTTGCAAAGCACCGCTTTCCAGCACAGATCGGGACCGGCCGTGGAATGTTCTTTCCCGACTGGCTCTACTAAGACCTGCTGACTCAACAAAGTTCTCAAATAATGAATCAAACCCAACAACTCGAAGCTGTTAACGGGGGACTGCTGATCAAGAATCACCTGCTTTATGCTCCAGCTATTTCTCTCTGTGCTTACTGTACGTCTTTTATTTGGTTCATGGCAAATTGCGCCGCTTAAGTGTTTCGTATACTTAGATCGATCTACGCCATGGGTAGACGTTCAACTCAGAGACTTATATAGCCTGCCTCAGATGTTCTCTCCTAAATTCTACCCTCCCATCAATGGTTGCCCCCATGATATCGACAACACCTTCTGTCAGATATTCTGTTGATCTCAAAGCTAATGGGGAAGTCAGTCGTATGAGAAATCACAAGGGTCAGTCTTCTCTTCGAGTCAATGTCATCATACTCTTAATTGTTTATTGTATTGCAGGAAATATGCCATCGCTGCCTCAGACCAAATATTGTTCACTTTGTCCAGCAAAATTTACTCGAACAACTCATCTCAATCGTCACCTTCGTTCACGTGCGTGTAGATCTACGTTGGATGCATGATACTTCAATACTCATTCATAAACCTTGCAGATACAAACGAACGGCTGCATCGATGTAATGTAAATATCGTGGTTTGCAATTGATTGTCTCCTTAATATACTTCACAGACGTGCACCGCCGAATTCACGCGAAGCGACCTACTTACTCGGCATAAGCGAACCTGCGGCGACTTGTGAGTGGCATGGAGGCAAGGTTTGAACCTGATATTCACGTTTCTTGTTTTTCCAGTCGGAATGCTAGTAAATCTCGTCGTAAATCATGTCAAGTATATCATTCTATCCCTCTTCTTGTGTCTCAACCGAACTGACTCGCCTTCTTTGTAGGCATGCGCCGAATCGAAGGTGAAATGCAATTTACAATATCCTTGCTCTAAATGCTCCTCTCGGGGCAAGGAGTGTATCTTCATCAACGACCCTGAGGCTTCAAGGAATAAGCGCAATGCAGCGAAAAAGGCGGCTGCAGCCAAAGTCATGGATGAAGCCTCTTCAGTATTCCCATTGGGCCAAGAAATGTCGTCCTCTCCATATCCTTCCTTATTCGTACCCATCAATAGCACACCACCGCCTATGATTCCTCTTGACGGTCAATTTTCGCCTGCTCTCGATCTTCCGGGCCTGTCAACTTCTCCAAGGTCGTCTGTAGCCTCTACATGGTCATCTCCTCGGTCAGAACTTCTTGAACATCGTGGGGATTTCGCTCAGCCTTTCGATGCTGCGACGTTTGATACTTTAACCTTCGACAATCACCTCAGTCAAATTTTCCCTAGTATGTTCGGCTCATTCGACAATTTAGAGTTCGATCAATCAATATCGTCATGTCCATCGCAGTCCATCCCGATACAGCCTATATCCTGGTTAGATGGTGGTGATAGCTTTTCGAAGCTCGGTTCGGGGAACATCTATTCCTATTCCCAGGACGTTGAGATGGAAGGCCAGGATTTCCTTCCTGGATATGTAACTTCAAAAGCATCGGGATCTCTTAGTTCACCTCCGTCAATCAGCCCCAAGATGAGTTTATCCCCAGCTTTCGTGGATTCCTCAACTGTGACGAACCCACACGAACCCACGGCCGAGGACTTAGAGCATTATTGTATGTCTATATTCCTTTAGATGCGCGGAGACTGTTATTGACTTAGCCACGATTTCATAGTGTACCTTTTCTTCGCTGCGTTCAGCACTCAGATGCCTATAATCCATCCTTCGACATGGACATCAGATGGCAAACCTCAAATTCTTATTCGTGTTATGCAAGCTTGTGGGGCTCTCTTTGTCAAAACGAAACCGGCAATGAACTTCGTCAACAACACCCTAGCAGCTACAAGGGATAGTCTTATCCTGGAATTTGTAGGTTCATCACAGTTTGGCCCAAGCCTGCCACTCATCATGTTCTCCAGTCCAATGGCAGCTCTGATCTGAACCAACAAATGTACATTATTGTTGCAGTTGTTCTTCTCCAGACCATTGGGCTTTTTCATCAAAAATCAGACCAGAGGGTTTCCTCTAACGTTTACCATGGGATGCTAGTCATGGTAAGTCGGGTATCTCAGTTCCAGTCTTGCAAAGTTCTTATCGAAATTCTAGATGATTCGCCGCATCGGTCTCATCGATCGCATTGCTTCATGGACCCCTCCAGACCTGAGTGACGCAGGTGGGTTAGAGAAAGCTTGGAAAGAGTGGGCACAACACGAAATGGTTAAGCGGTAGGTTAAGCATTAATATCCGTGGAGATGCTTGCTCACTCCTTCCCCAGAGCCCTTCTAGTCTCATATTTGCACGATTGCTGCCACAGCTTGTACTTCTCCATGTCTCCATCCTTCCGGCCTGCGGAAATTGATATCAGTCTTCCTTGTGATGATGGGTTGTGGAATGCAGGTAGTGCAACGCGATGGTTTCAAACTGTCAAGGCACCTTCCCATTATGGACACGGATTTGCACGTCTCTCCGGTTTCGGTCTGCAGCGAGCATTAGCGATCTTATCAGAACCTCAACCAACGAATCTTCCGGTGCTCAATTCTTTTTCACATTTCATCCTCATACACGCTATCCTCCGGAATCTCTACGCCTCTCGTTCTAGCGATCAAACTGATGATTTGTCCCTGTCTGGATGTACCAATGATGGCAGAGCCTCTATACAATGCGCTCTTCACGTCTGGTTGCAAATGTGGATGAACAATCCTGATGCTACCCGTTATGACAGTAGTCGAGAGGAGCCACCATTTGTTTACAATGCGCTTCCATTCTATTGGCTTGCGCAGGCTTTGCTTGTGGTGTTTCAAAATGAAGGTGCTGATCTCAAGCAGGTGGATTCTAAAAACCAAAGTTGGTACCATCTTATGAAGGAATGGCTCGACAAGATTAAATCTCATCTTCGCGATGGGACACAAATTCCCATTCAACTTTGGGACGAGTTGGTGAATATCCGCTGTCAGATTCAACAATGGCCGGAACGAGGAAGAGTCGATCAAGCTGGCGGTCTGGCCTCTTTCTTCCAAAGGCCAGGGCCGGGAAGTCTTGGAAGCCTTGATGTGTAATGGCTAATTTATTTTCACTACGTTATTAGATTTCGTCCAATGAAGCTTCTTACGAGCATTGTATCTCTAGTCACATTTTTTTTGGTATATACAGTAGTAGGTCATAGGTTAAAAGTAACCTGGTTAATGAGATTTTAGGTTCACAACAGGTTAAGCAAATCATGTATTACACATTCCACTGCTGTATGACATAAGGACCAAAACAACTTTATGTTAAAGAGTTATAGACACTCCTTCCTACTATAGCAAGCTACCTGTGAGAGAGTCAGCATGAGTTTCGATCCGAAAAATGAGAGGCCTCAGCGAGTAAGAGGAGTCGTCATTCTCACCGTAGTGAGTCGTACTCATTAAAATCAGATTTTTGAAAATATCATAGACATATCGTTGGAAAACAATACGAAGCGTTGACTCACCGAAGCGTATCCCAACAAAGCTCCAGCAAGGCATGTACCAGCTTAAATCGACATACCACGACGGTTGATATACATCGTGATATTTCCTAATTCTGGATTACTCTTGAAGGTAATGGGACTCAAAGAGTCATGGCACTGTGTCGATGGTAAAGAGCTCAAGACGACCAGCGTGGCAAACCTTGAAGGATATCATTAGAGTTTGATTGAAAATATATACCTTGTGTCGGAGTT
>Ga0153986_1000396_pt1 | contig 13643 bp, 10 predicted proteins | sample TSGA070MetaG_FD_104724 | JGI IMG/M metagenome (GOLD analysis project Ga0153986, IMG submission 104724) | Attine ant fungus gardens microbial communities from Georgia, USA - TSGA070 MetaG | ecosystem: Host-associated > Fungi > Mycelium > Unclassified | place: USA: Georgia, Alexander Wildlife... | reverse complement strand
CGCACTCGAATTTCCGGCTGTTCATGACAGTCGACCCACAGTTCGGAGAACTGTCGAGAGCAATGCGAAATAGAGGCGTCGAGATATGTCTTTTCCCGGATTATCTTTCAGATGACTACTTGGTTATGCTAGACAACCTCCGCCTCCCTCCTCTTTCAGTTTCCTTAGAACATGCTAATATCCTATTCCTGAAGCTCCAATCACACAGAAGAGGTTTGTCGCGATTCAGACCAAAACTACGAGACGCTGTCATTGCCTCTGGGCGACTCTTCGACCAGTTTTCGGCGTTGTCAAGCATTGCAGACCGCTTTCCCTTGTATCTAATATCCAAGACAGATGTGAGACGCGATGCAGTAACCTTCTTTCTATCTCGCACTGTCCACCATGCATACCTCCCGTATTTCTGTCGAATTTTGGAAACATGCCACACTGTCAGCCGAGACTTGAAAGAATATCTTCATTTTGCCGTAAATTTCTTGTCAAGCCCACGATCGTTAGCTATCGTCAACCGCATTAAAGAAGGGTTATTACAAAATACACCTGAGAACCTGTCCGCACTGGTTGAGTATCCTATGTTCTGACTGATATGAACATGTCTTACCACTTCTATTAGGCCATGGATGACCTCATTAATGGGCTGTCGAATAATCTGAGTGAAACTGACGCTAGTACAATCATGGACATCCTAGATCTCCTTGCAGCTGTCATTCTTCAGACCAGAGATCAAACAACAGAGATCACTCGGCCAAAAGTCCTGTCGACGGAGAAGCTACAATTAGCGATTAGAGTTTTTCTTCGTCAGCTATACCGTGTCGACGAAATTGTTCTCGATTCACTTATTTCAAGCGCTGAAATGACCGTGGGTTCTGCTTTCCCCCTATCTTCACTCGGGAATTAAGAGAATCCTAGGTTGTGCTACCAACACTATTAAAGCTGAACAAATACGGACGTTATCTGCACACAATATCTACTATTATTCCATTCGATCACTCAGCAATTCAAGTTGTTGTTGGAATGATGAATAACGTGCTCAGCAATGCCGCTAATCCACTTGATTCGTTGAAGCTTCACCTGGGTCGACTACAAGATCTTGTCTGCCTGACAACAGGGATGGGACTTGTAAAACTGTGGACAAAGTGGAAAAGTAGTAATGCAATCTCACGTTCAGATCTTGATGTGTGCAGTAACGGTGATTTCTGTGAGACTCTGAATAACCCAGCAATCAAACCAGGTAGATCACCCTCACTCTGACCGGGCAATTTCATTGATAGGCCACAATTAGACCTCAGGCGAGAAGCGTTGCGGCTTTTGTCAGTGGTATCATTCATGAACCAATATCCTGTGCATGAGAAGGAATTTAGAAACATGATTTCTACATTGCAAGAGGTAAGGAATAATCCGAAAACATCTCCCTCTCCTTTGACCAGGTTGACAGCAATCATCTGGAAAGGCAAACCTCTCCAAAGATGTCGGTCTGAATGCTCATAACTTGATACTTGCGAACCTATCGAGGTCTGTGGAATGTGATACAGTAAGGAATTTCTATATTCACTCAAGGGTACTTATTCTCCTGAAGTATGAAGACTTGTTGAACATTCTCTCTCGCACTTCCAATGAATCCATCAAGCGCTGGATACCAATTCAGCAGTTGACATGGGCGCTCGAAGCGGGCGAAGGTGAAAATGTCTATATAAAATCAGACGTCAACTAACGAACTAGACTTGTAGATTTTTCCGCCAGTTATATACAGTCAATATCTGCCTGGCTGGAATCTTTGTTTGTAGGTTCATTCTCATGCTAGTTGAGCTCCTTTTCTAAATTTGTTCAGATCAACAACGAGGTTAACAATCTTCTGGATCCTTCGCAACTGGAGACTGCTCTCAAGCTCTGGTAATCAGAATCTGTCACATACAGTCATTGAGATTGACTGATGAATGTTCAGTGACCTTGATCAATTCACCCTTCAATTCATGACTACGCGCGAAGACGAACTGAAGTTATACTTGGATATCGCACTTGCGGAACCATGCACGGCTAGACATGATCTTCTAGAGTCTCTGTTCTGCTCCGCAGTTGCAATGGTACATATAAACTACATTGGATGCTTCATGCAGGCACTGACTTTTATGGGATACAAGGTGGAACAAACTCTTCGATCACATGAACGTCCCGCAACAATCGGATTCTTCAATACGGATCTCAAGCCCTTTCTTGATTCCCTCTTACCAGATTTGCCCGAGAGAAATGTTTGTTCGCAAGTCCTTCACAAGTATCTGGAACCTCTACGGTCCCTTTCCTGTCAAGATATCGAGCAAAAACTTATTCGACTTGGGCATGCTTGGATCGCCATCTGTAAGGCTCTTTTGTGTATCCTTGTACCAAACGTTGCGATCGATCCTATTGCCATTCACAATGCGACTGCCCTTCTACAGCAGAGGGAATGTGACCACATTTCTTCAGAGATATGGCTCCATCAGCTCCTTGGAGAAATTGTGACTGGGAAGAGCAGCAATACTATTCTCTCCATACTTCATCATCGTTTGCGTGCCGCCGCAGAAAATAAGGTCATTACTATCTCTGTAACTGGACGAGACAACATCAATACACTTCACGCGTACTGGTCCGAAGTGTGGCAATTCCGTGATCAAGTCGTAAACGAGAGCAGAATATCTGATTTGCTCCATTCATTGGCTAGCATGGACGAGAGTGCAGTACGAAGGGTACAAGTCTTGCAAGGGTCGATTGCCGGCTTTGTCCAGCGACTAGATAGCATGTACCCCAATTTTGGTGATCTTAGCGCCCTCATCAAGCAAGCAGTTTTCCCGCTCAGGCTCGGTTTCCACCTTATCATGAAAGCACATTCGATTAAAAAAAATGCCACAAAGACTATCGCAACCCTTGTACGGTACCCATCTATCTTTGAGCATCCGGAAGACTCCATCAATTCTACATCCTCTACTATCGCCGTTTTCGATCTGATCTATCGAGACCTCGTTGATTTGGGACTCCAGGCATCATCAAAAGTGAAGCTCCGGTACTTATTACCTCGTCTGGAACGTTTGTATGATCAGGCCGTAGGGCTTTGGCTTATTGATAAAGCAAGGGATGCTGAGCTTGAGGTCTCCTCCCAGAGTCTTTATCGTGGATCAATTACGGAGCACAACTCAGTCACAGATGCCGAACTTGAGGAGCAGGAGTTCTTTGCACTTTTCCCGTCTTTCGAGGAACCTCTCTCCCACAAGTCTAATCAGATCAAAGAGAAAGGCCAAGGGAGAAGAGGCTCGATACACGATATAACCCAGCTATGTTGGTTTCATATCAACTTGTTCACAAACCCAATGACTTTGTCAGAGGGTCTCCGAAACGTCGATCAAGTGAGGAGACGGTTGCTTGCTGAATCGCTGGGGAATCTCATCCATAACCTCCCCGACTCATTGGATACCATGGCTCTTGCATACCGTCTTCGCTTTGTGAACAACAGTTTGGATGAGACCCAATCTCCGATCGAGAAGCAATTGTATTATGATTTCTATCGTGATGCAAATGTGCCAGAACTCAGAAGTGCAACAAAGGTTATCACTGACATGCGGACATCCCTGCTGAGCATACTTGCGGAGTGGCCCGATCAAATGGTCCTTCAACATTTGATTGATCGTTGTGACGCTATCCTGACTCTGAGTCTGAGGAGCCCAATTGCAAAGGTCCTGTCCGTTTTAGAACAGCTTCTTCTTCAGACAGATGACTGGGAAATGTTTGCAAATCGTGACAATTCTCTTGCTTCGTATCGCCAAGCATTGAGAGATCTCATTATACGATGGAGGCGCTTGGAGCTGGTTTGTTGGAACAGTTTACTCGAGTCCGAAGCTAGGACTTTTGCACAAGGAGCATCAGAGTGGTGGTTTACACTGCACAATGTGCTCTGTCGGGGCCTAATGGATGCCCTGATGTCGAACGAGGAAGAAACTTATATTCGGAGGCTCATTCCCCTCATCGACGAGTTCATCTCTTCAAGTCCTCTGGGACAGTTCAATATCCGCCTGCAATTACTCGAAAGCTTTGTACTGTACCTGTCTGAGCTTCTCCAAATCAAAAGTGGCCCAGAAGAGAAATGTCTCCGTCGGGTTCTGAGTATCGTCCATTCCATCCACCAATTTTATCGACTGCATCAGCCCCAGATCCAGCAATATTTGAATGACAGGCGGGCAGTCCTGGAAAAAGAGATTCAGGCTTTCATAAAATTAGCAAGCTGGAAAGATACCAATGTGCAAGCGCTGAAACAAAGTGCCCAAACGACGCACTATCAGTTGTACAAGGTCATTAGAAAATTGCGCGGAGTACTGAGGGAAGCCATAACATTCAGGTTGGATATCAAGACCACTATCGCTTTGGAGGTGCCAGCTATAATTCACGTCTCCTCACAACAGTTCGGCAACTCTCAGCTGGCTGCCCTTGACGGAATAACAATGTCTGTGGGAGGTCTCCATTTGAACGTTGGTGCTGCTCTTAGGAAATTCGTACATGTTGTCTCCGGCAAGATCGTGCCTCTATTGTCCGGTCAGTCTGATAATCAGGCTGATGACCTTGCTATCTCCATCATCACAACTTCCAAGCAACTTGCGGAAATACCCATACCATCATCACTTCCTGCTGAAAAGCGCAGAAAACTGCTTAAGTCTATTCTGGCGCGGAAGCGAAAAGCATTTAGCGACCTTTTGAAGGAGTTGAAGAGAAATGGTCTTTCTGGAAAGATCAAGCCAGAGGTCCTTCGGCAGAATAGCGATATCTTATGGTTGAGGGGACAGCCCATACTCAGGAACGTTTTTCCTGACTCTGACGTAGAAAAGAGCGAGGTGTATTTCTCGAGTCTCTTTGCTTCCCTTCCCGAGTTGCGAGCCTCGTTGTCAGGCCATCATAATGACTTACAGATCCGTGAACTTCAGCGTGGTCTATCTTTCTTGGAGTCAGGATATTGTATGGCCATCGATCTCCGAGCTCGGTAAGTATCCAATTAGGTCATGTACATGCCCTTAACATTCCTTGTTAGCTTGGCTGTTGAAAGTGAACGGGTCCTTCGACTAAGGACTACTATTGATCGTTTATCCGTTCTCGCCAATTCTGAGGTTTTGTTCTTCCCGGAAAATATTTCATTCCAGATCCAAGAGGTAGCCCGACTTGTCTGTCGGCTCTCCGGTGCTTTCACTGAAGTCATCATGGATCTTAATGTCACCGAAGGATTGCAAAAGCGAGAGACTCCGATTAACAAAGTAGAGAGCTGCCTCAAAAATTTGCATTCCATGAAAGAAAAATTGTTGTGTACTGAGAGAGCGCTGAACTCGACGCCTATGCCCGCTCTTCGCAGAGGTGAGTGGTTGATTGGCAATGACTGATAATTACTGACATAACAAAGACGAATACAGCCTTGTTCTGACCAGCTTAGCTTTCTTGAACACTTGCTCGTCTTCGCTTGCTGATTGGTCATCGGAATACTCTCATTTGCATTACATTTTCCATCCAACATTTGAAAGGCTTTCTTCTGAGGAAGCTTTACACCTTCTACCCGAACCTCTATCTGGGGAAAAATCTATCAGTTCTGTTGAAGCCCTGTTGAACGCCCTGCTCCATTCTGTCCAGGTTATAGTCACAGAAATGAGCAAAATTAGGCTAGAAGTCTCAGAGGGTGCCGGCCTTGAACGACAAATCATTGAAGCCTATCGAGAGACACGCAACCTAACGCATCTCTTATCGACAGACCGTGTTCTTGAGCAACTAGATACATTGCTGAGCGGCATTTCGACTGCGCGAGAGCTCCAACATGCTCTTCACTGCGCCTTACCATTCCTAGAAATATATCAGAATCTTGTCCAAGCTCAGATTGCGATTCACACACGCTGGACAAAAGCTCTCTTCAAGCTTGATCACGTTCTTTGTCAAACTCTTTTGAGACTTTCCAAGGAGGGCTTTTGCCAGCCGCCAGAAACAATAGAAGACGGTGATGGTGCAGGGGAATTGCTGGAAGATGTTGAGGGTACTGGGTTGGGTGAAGGGTCAGCAATGGATAATATTAGCAAAGAAATCAAGGATGAGAGTCAAGTGGAAGGGTTGAAGGGAGAGGACCAAGAGAAGAAGGATCAAGAAGGGGATGACGATAATGCCGTCGAGATGACGGAGGACTTTGGCGGTACACTGGAAGATGTGGCAAACGGCGGATTAGAGGAAGACGATATTAACGAATCTGATGCGTCAGACAATGAAGATCCTGAAGAGAGGCTAGAAGACTTGGACCCGACTGATCCTTCTGCCTTGGACGAGAAAATATGGGGGGACGAAGGTGGTCCACAGGAAGATACAAAGGATAAGTCAAAGAAAGATCATTCAGAGGAGCAAAGTGGATCTTCGGAAGTGGTAGCCAAAGAGGACAATGAAAAATCGCAAAGGGAGAAGGGTGGGATGGGAGAAGGAACAGAAGCAGAAGCAGAACAAAAGGAAGATGATCAAGAAGCCCAGGCGACGGAAGATCAAACAAAGGACGAAGAAGGGGAACCAAGCACAGCTGGTGCTCCAATGCCAGAAACTGTTCAGAACACAAATATTCTTGACATTCCGGACGACATTGAATTGGACGTTGGTGAAGAAGAGCAAAAGAGCATGAGTGATGAGGAATTGGAAAGAGGCGGGGAAGACAGACAGGATGAGAAGCTAAATGATGTAGAGACTGGTGATGGGTCGCTGTTTGATGATGAATTGGAGGGGGGTGGCGAACATTGTGACAGTACATTGCAAGATAATGACACTACCCCGGTTGATCAGGACATGGAGATGGATACTACTGTTGAAGAAAATGAAGATCACGCCAAAGAGGAAAACATTCCCGAACAAGCCACAGTTCACTCGGATGTTTCTCCTGGTAGTGGTGATGCTGAAAGTGCTGACAGTGCTGGCAGTGCCTCAGCTCAAGATCATATTTCGACTGGTCAGACAATTGGCTCTACGGCGAATGCTGGACAAAGATCGACGAACCAAGAAAAATTCAATGAACAGACTGAGTGCGCTCTACTTGATTTCTTATCATCACTCTTCGTAACATTTGCATAGGTCCTATAACGATGTCCAGGAACAGTCTATCGATGACATCCCCGATGGTAGTAAGGGTAATGCAGCATTCGGTGTCCAAAAGGGCGGAAACCGATCTACAGCGGAACAAGCAACTCTGATGAATCCTCTTCGCAGCCTTGGAGATGCATTGAAGGAGATTAAGCAACGTTTTGACGAGATCTTGAACAGTGAAATCTCGGATCAGCCAAAACCTGACATTGATTCATCTGATCTCCCGAGTCAGCTACAATACCTGCAACCAGACGACGAGAACCAGGCCATACAGGCGTTGGGACCTGCTGGTGAAGAAGAAGCAGCTAACCTCGATGAACTCAAGTTCGCTGGAGGCGATACCGAAGTTGATCTATCCTTTGCCATGGATGTCGATGAGCCTCCACAATTTGAGCATCGTGACAAGTCAGCAGAGGCCCAAACCATGCAAAGCGACCAGGCCACTGCAGCTCTCAGTAACAATGTCGAAAATGCCATTTTCCCAGGCACGGCATTGCAATCCCATCAAACTGCAGTCTTGCCTGAGCCATCACTACGAAAAGCAGATATGGATTCAAAAGAATGGATTGACGAAGGAAGTGTTGAGGAAAATTTTAGACAGTGGCAAGCATCGGCGTTTCCTGAACCACATGCGGAACATATGTGGCAACTTTATGAGTCTATGACCCGTGACCTCGCCCATGCTCTCTGCGAACAGTTACGGCTTATTCTGGAGCCTACGCTAGCCGCTCGGCTGAAGGGAGATTTCCGCACGGGAAAAAGATTAAATCTGAAAAAGATCATCCCCTATATTGCTAGCGACTATACAAAAGACAAAATCTGGTTGCGCAGGACAAAGCCCAGCCACAGAGAATACCAAGTGTTGATCTGTATTGATGACTCTCGCTCTATGGCCGAATCTCACTCCATTCATCTCGCGTACCAAACGCTTGCACTCGTTTCCAAATCCCTGAGCCTTCTTGAGGCAGGCGACATCGCAATTGCTAAATTCGGCGCTTCAGTCGACGTGTTGCATAGCTTTGACCAAGGATCATTCACTGACCGAGATGGAATCCAAATTCTCAATGCATTCACGTTCGAACAGAATACGACCAATGTTCTATCACTCGTTGACACCAGTTTGAAAATTTTTGAAGGCGCTCGGGAACGCCGATCTATGTCATCCATTACGGCCATGGACCTATGGCAACTGGAGATCATCATTTCTGATGGTATCTGTCAAGATCATAATAAGCTCAAGACCCTCCTGCGCAAAGCCGAAGAGCAGAAAGTTATGATTGTATTCATTGTACTCGATTCATTACACTCCAGTCTGACTTCCGACTCTACTTCCAAAAATATCAACTCCAACTCCATCCTCACTATGACCAAAGCCGAATTCAAAAACGTCAACGGAAAGATGGAGATGCAATTACAAAAGTACCTTGATTCATTTCCATTCGAATATTATGTTGTGCTCCGTGATGTAGAGGCCCTACCAGACGTATTGTCAGAGACACTGAAACAGTTTTTCGAACGTATTTCCGAAGAGTAGTAATAAAATTTTTTCATGACAAGATTCTCGTGGGTAATTCAGGGGGCTAACTTGGTTCTAGTGGGACCCAGGTCAAAGGGACTAAAATAGCAGATGAATTATCCATAAAGACAGAGCATGAACTGAACTGATTATATAATAGACCAGTCGGCTTTCCTCAACAATGGGCAGCCAGGATACATTATTTCCTTTGCCCCCAATGCACAAACAATCACGAAATATTTATGAGATTGAGGAGCGAAGGAGACTTCTTGGTGACGACTTCATCGAAAAACCAGAACCAGAAACCCTTTCGAAATCGTGGTCGAATTGGAAGATTGCAGTCACTGCTTCGGTTCTCATTGGCCTACTCATTATTAGTGCCGTAGCAGGAATGATCTTAATTTTTTCATTCTCACAACCTCATCTCCTCTTTCACGGAAACGCATTGAGGTCCAATGGAACACATAATTTCAGGCGAACAGTATTGATGGTTTCCATCGATGGCCTGAGGTGTTTAGGATCTTTCCTGCTCTATATCACTTGGCTCATGAACCATAGAGCAGATTACCTGGACAGAGGGCTTACACCACATCTGCTGGATATCAGTAAAAAAGGTCTCCGAGCCAAATCAATGCGACCGATTTTCCCTGTGAGTCTGTACCTTTGACTTGAGAGGTTTATATTGAATCTCGATGTAGACGGTGACATTCCCGTGAGTAAATAAGCGCTAATAGTGCTTTGCAAAATTTTGATGACTATATGACAGCAATCATTGGGCTCTCTTGTGCGTTCATAATCACTGCAATTGCGACCATTCATCATAGACATGTATCAGGACAGGACTTTACGCAGAGTCACATGGAATCGTAGCGAACGTACGTTCTTAGGCTTTCTTATTGCAATTAATTGACATACTTTCAGAGTTTCTGGGATCCCATTTCAGAAAAAGAATTTCATTATAATCAGCCAGACAATGTTTACCTTCCTCAATGGTGGTTTGGTGAACCTGTTGAGTTCTGATTTATGCAAGACAATTCACATGTTGACTTGACACAGATGTGGGAGACGGCCATGAAAGCAGGAATTTCTACAGCTAATCTTATGTGGTGTGTTTGAATCACAAGTGTCTACTTGAAACTTGTCCACTTAACTTTTTTGAAGGCCTGGGCCTCTGAAAACCATGACGGGTGCTTCGCCAACGTACATGGTGCCCTGGAGGGTACGCTCGAATCTCGCGTCCTGCACCTGGCTCAATGACGATATCAGGACCATGTCTCACTTGATGAGAAGCTGGATCAGCTTTTCGAGTGGATTGATCTTCCTTTAGAAGAAAGACCACAGCTCCTTCTCGGTATGCGATTATCTTTTTCTTGATGAAAGAGGACATACTGATGTATTGATACTAGCTTATGAGCCTTCACTTGATCAAGTTGGTCACAAATATGGGCCCTTCTCAGCTCAAGTCAACGTAAGCGGTTTGTCGCTTGAGTATGCTACCCTTTTGGAGCTTGTCCTTCTAGTCGACCCTCCAATACGTCGATACCTTTGCTAGGAATCTTCATTCACGGCTAGTGGCCCGCAACCTCACTGATATTGTTGACATCATCTTTGTCAGTGACCATGGTATGGTTGATACAACGACGTTTACAAACATATACATAGACAAAATCCTTGGAGAGGATGGGGTGCAAGCTATAGAACATGTGGATGGCGGGCCAGCTATTGGAATCAGATTTCGCAAGGGCAGCAATGAATCATTATATCTCTCCCGTCTGTATGAGGCCACAAAGCAGCAGCAATTTGACGTCTTTACGCATGAGACGATGCCTCGCCGGTGGCACTTCTCCAATAATGCAAGAATTGCTCCTATCTATATCGTGCCCAAAGCCGACCACATTCTGACGACCGTAGAAGAAGGCAATAAGACAGGCAACCCGGGCGTGAGTGCCCTCCTTTTGCTGTGTGATTCCAGACTCAAATTCTTTGACAGAACCACGGCTTTGACAACATCGAAACAGCCATGCAAGCTATCTTTGTTGCTCATGGACCATTTGCTGCTGTGGTTAAGACAATACATCAGTCAAAGCAGAGGCAGAGGAGACGACCGTTCATCTGGGCGAACAAGGTTTGGCACTCGACTTCGAATGATACCTACGTGATGAGCACATTCCCAAATGTTGAGATTTACGGTCTCATCATGAAACTCTTGGATATTGAAAGTTTCTCAACTCGCAATAACGGCACAGCTGGTTTCTGGGATATCTACTTCTGACTGTGTATTGCTGATCTTTTCTTGCCCTGTCCTATATCGAAGTCATTCACGTTATCTGTGACAGGTGTTTTTTGGAATTGCTGTCCTTTCTCATATTGCTTTATATAAAGGTTATCCAAAGCAACATATTGCCTCTATTGTATGGTCATTCGCCGCCTTGACCTTAAGTTTGTCATTGCAGCTCTGTGTGAGCAAGTTGAGCAGGACAGCCGCTAGCGCTACAAAATGCAATTTCTTCAGCTTCTGTACGTCTAGGTTGCAATATAACAAATAAAATATAACTGGGGGCAAACTTTAAAGCACCGTACCTGGTCATTGATCTTGACCGTTCGCAGGAACTGTTATCTCGCCTATCCTGATGAATGTCGGCCGATCATAAGGCTGAAAAAATGGAATTTATCAAGGACATGGTGACTCATTTGCGGAGGCATATAGAACGAGATGACAAGGTGGAAATTTGGCAATTTACTACCTTCAGTAGCAGTCCCTTCAGCAGGCAAATTTGCCATCTCTAGAGCAGATATAGCAAACACGAGAATATCACAGCATTTTTTACTACGTGTATATTTTAGGCTACACTTTTAAATCACAAGCTATGACCGAATATTACCCCAAGGATTCTTCGATCCCCAGTCGTTCACGCTACCTTCGTGAGACTTTAAGATAACTCACCAAATTCATTTGCTTCACTAGTCTGAGAATCCAAGACTGCTATGCTCAATGTAATTTAATTATGAAACCTCACAAGTGATGATTTCCCTTGGAGTGTGTGCAAACCTTATTGAGGAAAATCTGAGACTAGCAATGATCCCTAAATAGGTAATGTTCTTGTGTGTTTCGCGTTACATCAGGTTTTTTCTTACTTCGTTAACAACTTCTTTGGAGGCGTGATAGAAAGACATATCCGATTATTCAGCTTCCCAATGTCTTATCTTAGACTTACATTATCGTTGGGGATATCTCAGTAATTGGATTGTCAGCAAAATAAACTCGTCTCCATTCGAAAACTTCCAGATATAGTACATATAACCTGTCTATCCATAAAAGGCTAGAAAATCTAGGCAAGTCTGGAGGACCCTCTAAATTCCAAATTCGGGCCCGAAATCTCGGCATGGTTGGAGATGTAAACACAGGTTGGACTACCGGGAAGTCACCCATTTGTTGCTAAGCAGACCGTGGCAATAATTTTACACCGGTGCGTTACAAATAATACATTTAGCCCCGACAACTACCTTTGTCTTCACCTATGGATTCAACCTCTGGCCGACTTGTGGTTGAAGACAATGACAGCAACCTAGAATACTCAGAATCCCCATCCAATGACTATGCCGGGTCCAGCCATTCTTCCATCCTTTTTCCGCAAAAAACTCTGGTTTCTGAGACTACTCCACTTCTCACATCTGTGCCTCCGATTGCGGAGCCTGTCATTGACCATGGCGCTTCTACTGGAGAAAGCTACATTCGAATGATAAGGGAGGAGCTACCCATTCTCTTTCGATATGCTTTTCCTGTTTTTGGGCAAGTAATTTCAATTTTACGCTGTCGTTTATTCTGATATCTCTCTAGCACTCAGATACTTGAACATTTATTAGTTGTCTCTCCTGTTGTGTCCATCGGACACCTCTCGACCAATGCTCTTGCTGCCATCTCCATCGGGTCTATGACAGCCTCTGTCTCTGGCTTCAGTATTATCCAGGGCTTCACATCCGCTCTCGACACTTTACTTCCCAGTGCCTGGACTTCTGCTCAACCCCAACTTGTGGGCCTTTGGTCACAACGAATGTGTATGTACAAAGATTAACTCAGCGATCTCTAACTCAATCTGTATTTGAACTATCTAGGTGTTGTGATAACCGTTTGCTTGATCGTGAGTCAATCACTTTGTCCCGACTTCCTTGAAGGTCTGAAGAGCTGTATCGAAGCCCACACTAGTGATTTGGCTCAATGCAGAGTCTATCCTACTCGCATTGAGGCAGGAACCAGAGATTGCGCACCTCGCTGCTGTTTATTTGCGATGGGTGTCCCTCTGTCTGCCTGCTTACGCCTTCAATTGTATTAGTCGCCGATATTTCCAATCCCAGAAATTGTTCTCGATTCCTACCCACATTCTCATGGTCGTTACCCCTATAAACGCCTTCCTCAGTTACATCCTTGTCTGGGGTCCGGAACCCATCAGACTGGGTTTCATTGGCGCTCCCCTGGCGACGGCCATCTCTTTCAACCTCGTCTCTCTCCTATCTATTATTTATGGTATTTTCTTCGTTCCAAAGACAGCATGGCATCCGTTTTCCAGAAAAACATTTACTGGTTTGGGAATGCTCGTCCGACTTGGTTTTAGTGGTGTTGGTCAAATTGCAAGCGAGTGGTGGGCATGGGAGCTAGTTGCCCTTGGAGCTAGTCTTCTCGGTCCCGTTGCCCTCGCTACCCAGAGCGTTCTCATTGTTTCCACCTCGACAACCTTCCAAATCCCCTTTGCCCTCGCTGTGGCTACTTCTGTTCGGTTGAGTGTTTCTCCTTGTCTATATTCCAGTTTTAATACCTCCTTATAGAATCGGAAATCTTCTTGGAGAACAGAAAGGCCGAAGAGCTGGTGTGACCGCAGTTTCTTCGTTGGTCTGTGTTCTTGCTATCGCTGCTTTCACCAGGTGTGCTTCCCGCGCTTATCTGATTGAACAATTCACATGGCTGATTTTTCTGATCTACCATATAGCACTATGTTTATTGTGTTCCGTAGATCGTGGGCGCATATCT
>Ga0153986_1000395_pt1 | contig 13664 bp, 12 predicted proteins | sample TSGA070MetaG_FD_104724 | JGI IMG/M metagenome (GOLD analysis project Ga0153986, IMG submission 104724) | Attine ant fungus gardens microbial communities from Georgia, USA - TSGA070 MetaG | ecosystem: Host-associated > Fungi > Mycelium > Unclassified | place: USA: Georgia, Alexander Wildlife... | reverse complement strand
GTTTGGATCTCAAGGGAGCTCATTACTTTATTGAATCAGCACAATCAAACAAGGTTTTACTAACGGACTTCTCACGAAGGAATCCCACAATGAAATCTGACACGTGTACTTCAGTGGGATAAATTAAAAAACAATATCGTTTGCAGCTACTATGGACAAAAACTGTTGACATTTATCTCGGAGCCATCCGCTAGTTCTGGCTGCTCATATGTTCTTCCTCATCGTCTTCCTCAATTTGCTTGTTCATCGATTCCTCAAGGCAGGCCTTTGAGCAAAAATAATCATCATTGCTCTGCGGCAGCATCAAACACATGATACATGGGGATCTGAGACCGGACGAAACTGCTTCTCTGTGGAGCAGAAAAGCTATACTTTAGCCAACTTCGAAGGTGAAAAGCGGAACACCGTACTCTCTATGCCTCAAAGAACAAAATTCGCTCAAGACTCCTTCTTCGTCAACATAGACAAGCTGCTTGCAACCAGGGATAGAGCACCTAGTATCATCGGAAGGTTGTTTGGTGCTAACATTGAGCGTCGGTTTAGCCTTCTTCTTTCCTCGTAGAAAGGAAGATATCGAATGAATACCAGTAGTGCCTTGTTCAGCCTGCACAGCTCCCCCATTCATCGAGGGTTGGTTCCCAACCTGCTGCAAGTGAGCGGGTTTAGAGATGGAAGACGGGCCTTGACCTTGGACAGTGGCTAGTAACGACTGGATCTGAGGGACATGCTGAGCGACGAGTTCTTAATAACGATAACACTCGTGAATTGATGGATAGATAGTTCATGCGATATACCACCTACGAGCAATTTGTACCGGATCCATGCTCGTCGCACCAGGCTTATTACCAGAGCTCCCTTTTCTTGCGGTGGAACCGTTTGTAACAGGGTTATTCGCTTTGGCACTGTTCCCCGCGGCGGCGACAGATGCACAGTACTTGCCGCAGTATTCGTAAGTCTGGAATTTCGGTTTTTTATGGCATTGCTGATGACAAAATGAGCACTTGGCGTTCATAGACTTGGATGTCATTGGCTACCAACATTGCAGAGAGCTGCTGCCTGGGCAGCACATGTTCTAGAACAATACTGATGGTTACCGAACCTAGGTTTCTGGTGGCAGTGCTAGAAAGCCATGCAATGTTAATGGTCAAAGACGATGAAAGACATTCAGCACTTACATCACATAGCTGAGTAGATGGGACAGTTTGTGTGACCATTCTCCGTACGATGAATATGCTGGACGAATTGGAACTTAGTTATATGTATTGAAGACAGACGCCAACCTCATGGTCTTATTCCGACATTGAGTAAGCTGAGCATACTTGCTGAGGCAGGCAGGTTAACGTGGAAGACATGCGTCAAAGTTAGAGAGTAAGACCAATAGTTGTGTCCACACTGGGGATGTACACGAGGCAATGGAACGATGCCAGATCTTTTAACGCCCCTCATTTCGGAGCCTCACTCTCAGACGCTCCAGAGCCTTTCCGAGCTCATTTGAACCCTTCCCATCGGCCCCTATACCCCAAAAAGAATCCTTGTCGGAATCCTATGTAGTTCATCTCAGTAGATGGATGATAGCATCTACCCAGGGATGACCCACCTCCACGAGTTCAGCATCGCCGGTGGCGAGAAGTTCTGCCCTCAGGTCATTGTGCTGGGTAAATTTATGGTATAGTGCCTCATCCATCTGGATAGACATATATTCATGAGTAAAAAGGTTTATTATCGCCACGCCATACCATCCGTATATTCACTCTCCTCCAGTCGGGTCTAATGTGGTCTGGGAATCGTCGGGCTTCGGAAAATGCCACACTTGGAAAGGGTGAACACAGTCTGATGTGCTCGGCGAGGTCATCCCGGTAACCTTGGAACTGGAGAAGGGAATCAGACGAGGTACAAACTAGTCTAGAGAGCCGAACCTTGAAAGACTGGAATAGATGCTCACTAGTGGGATATACCTTGCCATTATATCTCACATTATGAGGGGAGAAGTTAGTAAAACCGTAATGGGGGTCCTGTCTATGATAAAACAGGATACGCGAACGCGGCCCTTTGAAGAGATGGTTAGGAGATGACACAAGAGGCGACGGGGGATCTGAATGACAAGAGTGTTGTCCTTGTATAGAGAGAACAGCCGGGGCTGATCGAGGTTGAGATCGAGAGGAAGACTCGGCCTCTTCAGTAATAATATACTGGGTTTGTAGCCTGGATCTTGTACGTCGCACTGGCTCTAAAGCAGCGTCCTGGTCATTGCCACATTGGGGAAAAAGTGAGCCAAGGTTACGAGCGTCCCATTGAACTGGTGGCACATCGGATGTAACGTAAATAGTGCGAGTACGCTCCTCGACGCGATATCTGACTGGAGGATTCCCTGTCGGCGATGCAGGTGTTGCAGGGACTGCAGGGATCTGTGGTTCTGAATGTGATGTTAGGACGGACATTCTCTTGCGGGATGACATGATAATAAAAGACGGATGGAGATCAAGCTCAACTCGGTAGTTTGTACAAAAGGGAAAAAACAATTGACTATGATAATATTTCTCGTTCTTTGCCTCGTGGATAATGCATGGTGCTAGCGGAGCCTGAAAACAACTATTTTGTAGCGGACATTTTTGTTTTTGCTTGAATGCCATGCGATTGACATGTGTCTCGTGAAACACTTCCAGTTCTGCTTGATTCAGGGCCCGAATTCCATGTACTCCAGTGCCAGTCAACTCGTGGTGTCCTGGGTATATAGCTAGCTACTGGCGATATGAAGTATGCAAACATGGACCAGCGCCAAGATGTGATAGCCTGCGACCCGTTTTGCTCTGCAAATCCCAAGAACCAACAAAGAGGTCGTTGGATCACCAGCAGGCTGCATTTACTTGCTTTGACTGAGGCAGACTATTCCATTGGTAAATGTTCCGTGATAATATATTTACTGATCTCTCACATGCATCAGTGGAAAGACAATTTTATGACGGGTGGAAGCATCCCCACAAGAGGAAGCCTCGAATAAAGGCAATTTTTAGAATTATATCTCCACCGAGTTTTCACATACCATATTATCAACACCGGTCAGTGATCATCAATTATCTGTCAAAATCTGTGTGTGACAATCTGCTCCAGAGATCGCGTTGATTCTGACCTGTCCAGCATCTTCTGCCGCACGTTCATATCTCCCAATGAACAGTTTCTATTTCATGGCACTGATCGCGCTTGCTCTCTTGGAGAAGACAAGTCCAACACAAATCTATGCAAACTACCAGAGTGCCACCTATGTTGCATAGTGCGTAGCTCATTTGATATTAGGAAATGTGGTATGTGTTCTAATTTCTGAACCCGCCCTAATGGCTCACACTGCTCACAGGACAGAAGAATAAATTTAGACGGTGCAGACATTCAAACAGATTGCAATGCTTACAAATTTACTTGTGATAGATTTGGGACCGGCATCTATACTACATCTGTCTCGTCCAGTACGAAAAAATTTGTCCTCTAATGCCCTTCCCTTCCTGATATGAATGTCTTAGAGGCAGATGATTATATCCAGAATATCAACCGATCGACGCCAACTCGCGTAGTTCTTCTCAACCGAGTGGTCGTCGGCAACCCCGAGAAACGCTTACACAATGCAATCCATCGGATCGCGCCACTAACTGGCTGCCACTCTGTGAGGCTATTCTTCTCATAACTTCAATCTCAAAGGCTCAGTCACACTCTCAGGTTATCGGTGAGCCAGGCGCCGATCTGAATTACGAAGAGACGGTAGTGTATAACAATGATGCAATTCGCCCAGCCTTTCTTGTTGTGTATGTTGACGATATTCAACCTCCGAAACCAAAACACAAGCTGCAGGCAGCGTTAAAATCCCTTTTTCATACACCGATAGCAACATAGGATAATAAATAGTCAAGTGAGAACCAACCCGGCTGATCCCTGTATTTTTACCTCGTTGCCTAGCAGGTCCTAAACAGTGTACATAATGACATAGGCGGGAAGTATTCCGTCAGCCACTGGTGTGAAGATAGACTCCTCGTCCCTCTATTGAGCATCGAATTAAGATATGGATCAGTCACTTTGCCACGATGAAAGCACTCACCGCGATGTCATCTTTCTCATGAACTTGCCCCGGAAGGACAAAGGTGTCGCAAGCAATCATCACGCGATAGGGTGAAGTCGTACAAGATGTAGAGAACCTGTCGGCACGAGCGGGATTCCTGTAAGAATAAATACCTTCTCCAAACCTTTTAAACATGACCAGGCTTCGTCAGCATTCCATCGTTCAAGAGATGCCCTGACTCTCACCTCCCCTGCATTGATGTTTTGCCGAACGCAAGAGATTTAAATCCAGATTTTACGGCACAACAAATCCCACAAGTTGGTCGACTACAAAGATTGTTGTCTGCATATCCGATATCGCAGACGCACAATGCACTATAGAATGTCCGGATCTCCGTTAATTCCAGGATTCTGGCCCTAAAACCGTGACAATGTGTTAATTGATCGCGCTTCGATCAAAATACACATACCGATATGTGTCATGACGGATGCGCATATCACGAGTTGGTGTTATCTCGTAAGCCTTCTCAAATGTAGGCATCTTCTCTCCTTGAGCTTCCCATTCGCTGATGAATTGGGCGCGGACTAGGGACAACAGGAAGGTCGATATGGTATTGTAAACTTGATTGAACATACCATGTTTGAAGACTGTGCCATCTGCATTCAGTTCTCGCAATCGTGGACCTGCACGGGCTCGTCGATCACACCCCACGCAGAATTCACCGACAATTGCAGGTTGTACGCCGCACCGGATACAGCCATCCACTTGCCCTTGACGAACGCCTGCTCTATAATCCAGATCAAGTCATCAATTATTCCTTAGAAACTCTTCAACTGACATGGCATGCTCCTCTGAGCAGAAACCAGAAAAGACTGGTTTTCCAGTTGCACGGCAACTGGGAAAGACACATACTGTTGGGGATGCACCTTGCCCACTACTTCTCGCGCACGTCCTACTACAATATGGATGCTGGAAACCCTTCTCAACAAACTTTGGCTTCAATCCACAAATCTAGATGAATTCATAGTAATGTCAAGGTTTATCTAGTAGAAAAGATACGGCCGATGGAAGATACCTCGCATAAATCCATTGTCGATGTCTTACCACGGTTTCCGCTCCAGTGAACGACGCTCTGGACGAAAGAGACCATCAAACAGGAAGGATAGATGGGCAGCCAGAGGTCGTGTTCATTAAGTCGCGGTTTCTGATCAATTTCACCTGCCGCCTCGTGTAGAACATGCTGCGTCCTCATTGTTACTTCCACCGTTCAAGACAGATTCATTGATTTCATTTCATGGCCAGTTCCACCCACTTACCACGCCACCTGTTTATAAACGCACCTCAGATGCAGCAATTCTTGGCAAGATTCCTGAACATAACTCCGTTTCAGGTAACCGAAGCTGAGTATATACACCTCTCCTCGTCGGTATGGCAGCCCACATCCCCACTGTTCTGTCCCTTCTTGGCACAGTTGCTTCTACCTATCCCTCATTTGCAGCGAAACTTGTTGGAAACCAGCCCTCACAACCTCCACCTCAGACAGCACCTGTGGTTCCACAGCCAACACTGTCGAACGTTTCTGCTGCTCCCTCAGCACCAATAAATCTGCCTAGCTTGGCTCCTAATGGACAGTCTTCAGTCAGCTCGAGCCCAGGATACTCGAGTAATACCCTTTGCGATGTGCGTCCCTTTTGACCTCTATGGCTGATGCATCTCAGTTGTGTATAGTACTGCCATCTTCGACCCAAGTACACCGATAGTGTGAAGGTCCATCCATATTGCGGAAAGACATGCGCGAATAAGGACAAACTAAAGAATTGGACACCAGCAATGGGCAATCAACCGCCTCAAACGACAGTACCAGGAGCGAACTGTGATGTTAGCTCGAGTCTCCCAGTCGTTCATCAACCTCATATGATTCTTGTGTTGTAGTTTTGCTCCGTGAGACCCAGGTACTTCGACGGGACGAAGACACATCCTTTCTGCAGCAAAGCATGTGCTAGAAACGCTAACGGCCAAACAAATGGAGCCGTACGGAGGCAAACCGTAAGCGGAACAGCACCAACATCTAAAGGTAAGTTATCTATGAGCCAGGTGGTAAAGCAACGCTGAACAAGTCGAAAGTACCAGGGATTTGTCAAGCTCCGAACTGTCAAAATGCGGTTCACGCAAATGCAAACGGTTCACTTGGTGAATATTGCTCTATTGCCCACAAAAAGTAAGTTTAACTATTATAAGTTCTTTCCTGTCAACATACCCTTCTCCACAGGCTCGGCGAGACACTTTGTCTTATGTGTCTACAGGCTCCAAAAATGAAATTATCTCATTTTTGCAGTCAAGTTTGTATTGATAAAGCCGAGAAGATGGGACCCATGCTTCTTGAAGTTCCCACGGGACATGACACTTTCAGGAGCGGTAAGTTAGTTATTTTACAAGAGCATATTGTATAATGAAAGTATTTTATCCTCAGTTACCGACCAATTCAAGGCGTCTTGGCGGCACTCAACGCAGTGTCCGCCTGTCTGCCGTATCTACAAGATATGCCCCTCGGCTTCATCACTCTCCACTTATCAATCCTATAAGTAAGCTCTTGAACTGAGCATGGAGATTGATAGAGAGATGAACGGACAAACCAGAACAGCAGTTGAAACACGTGGTCAGTTTGTAAGTCAAGGTCGGTCTCCTGGTAACGAGAATCGCCGTTGGCACGGTACACGCCGGGAATGCCATCTCGGAGACCGGGGACATACACAACTGTGCTCGTCGTCAACCTGCTCTTTGTGTTGTATCGTTCGGACGTCTTACGATCTGAATTTGTTCGGAAAGAAGACAGGCTGGGGAAGGTACGATGTATCATAGATTTGAATCATGCCTGATAATTATTTATTCTGGTGGCAGATTTGGCCGTGGCATTTATACCTCCTCAACCTCGTCCAAGTTCGTTATTCTCAAATGTCTTTCTTGATTCATCAGTCAACCTGAAGAACACTAGGTCCAATGATTACTCGCAGAATGACTGCAAGTCAAATCTCAAAGCAATTCTTCTGAACAAAGTTGTAGTTGGAAAAGGCTACAAGATAACTCACGATCTCACATCGCTCACCTCACCTCCCGCTGGCTATGACTCCGTGAGTTTTATTCAGTTGTTATTATATGGATGTACCTGATGAGTTACCTCAAGGTCCTTGCTGAAAAAGGTGGAAGTCTGAATTACGACGAACTCGTAGTGTATACGAACGATGCGATTCGACCTTCGTTCTTAGTCATGTATGAACCATGATATCGAATCATTGTATCATACGTCGTATCAATGGCAAGAGCCATAGATGTATAGCCATTGATCATTTTAGACCGAACGACATCATCTGCGCAAACACTACTCAAGGAATATGGAAACAAGCCCGACGCCACGGCTTAACTTTCATACCCCAAGCTCGTGGCCTACAGGCGTCACTTCAGGGATACATCGGTTGTCCGTGTTTGGAGGACATCGCGTGTAGATCGCCAGGCGAGCCATACCATAACACCCACGCTTGAAGCCAACGACAAACTAATCGATGGTTAGCCATCCAGGTGACCCTTTAATCAACAGATTAATTAGAAATGCCTCACCTCTCAACCACTCCGAGAGCTGCAGGAGTGCGCATGTGGGTGATGGATATGTCAAATCAGAATAAATCACCTACCGAATAATGTACGGATTTGACCACAATAAACTATGTCCCTGCAGCTGCCCTTGACGAGCAGGGAAGGTAATGCGGCATCAACGAGGCCTGTTCCAACTATCCACAATACCCATGTAGCAATCACCCATAGCGCCTGAGAACCAACAGAAGAGATAGGATACTTGGACCAAACGGGATGGGTGAATAGAAAGGAGAATATACCCGCAGTGATCGTCGTCCAACATGCGGTAAACCTCGAATTGCGATCGACTTAGCCACGGCGTGAGGTGATTGATAACGACCCTACTCACAATAGAAAGATGGTACCCGAGCGTAAAGTAGCATTCGGGTAATTGTGATGGAGGTCGTATTGATATAAGAGCCAGCTGCAGGTCGTGATCTACCAAAGTCAAGCGGCAGTCGAAGAAGGGAAAAAGTATGACACGGACCTCTGCCAGACTCACAAGAACAAGTAAGATGTATAAGACTATATTTCGCCGTTCAATGACTACAAAATCCACGGTCACAGACTCGAGACATACGAGGCGCATAGCGTTGAAGTCGACTCCCGGAAACCTTGTTCATTGGCCTGGGATTTTCTACGGAATATCGATATACCCAAGAGAGGCCCGCCAAGTAGATTAAAGCCATCATAGGCATTGCACATGCCAAGATGCTCGTAAGAGCTGTTGTTGTATAAGCATTACTGAAGGTTGACGGCGGTCCTGAAACCTGGGCTGTAGTGTCAGCTCTGTATACGAGCTGTCTTGAATGTTGAGCTCGGTGTAGCGCCTGCAACATTGACCTGGCTCTGTGCAGGAAGATATAGACGTAAAGCATCCATTCGAGCTACAATCCGCTGTTCATGAGTCTCCTCAATCCATTTCAATGAATCCTCCTGTTTTCAACGTGGGCTAAATGCAATGCTGGTATGCAGAAGCGATTACAATTGCATCACTCTAGTACAATGCGGACAGTGGCTAGCTCAACCATGAGTATGATTGCAGCATGAGTGTGATTGCAGCTGGAATGGCCGGAACATAGTTGGTCCGAAAAGTTCGGACACATCTATGAAATTTCTGATGTCAAAAAAGTAGGCAAAGGTAACGTCTTGAGGATGAGCAAATTCAATCTACTCTTGAGCGTTTTGTAATGAAACTCCCAGAGAGACGCCGAGAGAACCGGATGATCGAAACACCGACCCATACAAAGGTCAGAAGAACAACGGCAGTTGTGGTGATTTGCACACCGACCAGGTCCTCTCTCTTGCCCACGGGTATACGGATAAAATCTACCGAGTTATTCTGTGAATATGGTATGTGAATGAATTGGGTAATGTTAAGCATCAGGTTTGCTTCTTCGAGCTGTGTGACAGACATGTGGGCCGGTGGTACCGAAGATGATTCTCGGCCATAATCTAGAAGTTTCAATGGAGTGAGTCCATGGATGAGAGGGAGGAGAAAACAGACTTCGTGGACATGCAAAAAAAGCTTGTGGTCCCTCGAATGGTAAATTGCGATAGCCTCTTGAATCCAAGAACGGCTCATCCTTGGATGACGGAACTAAATACCGTACATGGAGAGGAACATCCACGTCAAATCGGAAAATTGTGTCCTCTTCATGAGGAAGATTGATAGTAAACAATACATTTGTGTCGGAAGTTTGGACGGCATGAGTAGGTTTTTCCAATTCTGTGGGTCCCCATTGCATGAATGTGTAGGATGCTTGACGCTGACCAAGCTCGTACGGATCAATGAAGATGGAGGGTATGAGTTTATAGAGTAGATGGAGACTACAATGTTCTGCTTCTGTATTGTGCGACTCAAGATCAAATGTGATTCGGGAAATTGGATGGAATGAGCTTGGATTGCGGATCACAGTGGAAATAGTGGACATTGATCAAAGTCAACATTTCAACAGATCAATAATGCATCAGTAATCTCACGGAGTGACACTGAGGCACATAGAGGTCACGAGATACTATACAGTTCCTCGGCAAAAGCCTAAAGTTCTACAGACACGACAATCCAAAGGCAGACAACATTCAAGATTACGATGGCTTCTCGTCCCACAGTTTCCGTGCGCTCGTCTGCTGGCGGTATGCTTCTCGTTGTCGTCGTCGTCCCTCACAGTGTCGAGCTCATCTCGCCGTAGAACCATCTTCCTCCCTTCCTCTACCTGCAGTCTTGACCGCCCCCATCCGGCTTGATGTTGTCAGACAGGTTCATAGTAAGTTCAAACTATTCAATTGAACCAAGAACAGAGCTCACATGCTCCAGAGAGCATTGCCAAGAACAGGAGGCAGGCATACGCTGTGAGTGAGAAGGCCGGCCACCAAACTTCTGCCGAGTCTTGGGGTACTGGTCGTGCTGTTGCCCGTATTCCCCGTGTTGGCGGTGGAGGAACCCATCGCTCAGGTCAGGTATGTCTACCTTTATTTCATATCTCTAACGTGGAAACTTATTGCAATAAATATAGGCTGCTTTCGGTAACATGTGCCGTGGGGGGCGCATGTTTGCTCCTACAAAAACTTGGCGCAAGTGGCACGTCAAGGTCAACCAGAACCAGCGTCGCTTCGCTGTTGTTGCTGCTCTCGCGGCATCAGCACTTCCTGCCCTTGTCCTTGCCCGTGGTCATCGCATCGAGCAAATCGAGGAAGTTCCCCTGGTGGTCTCCAGTGCTACTGAATCGTTTACTAAGACCAAGGAGGCAGTCGCCCTCTTGAAGGCGCTGAAAGCCCATGCTGATGTTGTCAAAGTCTCCAACTCCCGTAAACTCCGTGCTGGGAAGGGGAAACTTAGGAATCGTAGGCATCGTCAACGTCGTGGTCCCCTCGTTGTATATAGCGAGGACAAGGGTATTGTGAAAGCTTTCAGAAACATCCCAGGAGTCGAACTTGTCAATGTCCAAAGGCTCAATCTCCTTCAGCTTGCTCCTGGTGGTCATATTGGCCGTTTCATTATCTGGACTGAGGGTGCCTTCCAGGCCCTCGACAAAGTCTTTGGCACCTTCGACCAGGTATCTGATCACAAGAAAGATTATATGTGACACTCATTCCTTTTCTGTTTGAAATTTATCAAACTGATTTCTATCTCTTTCAGCCTTCCTTCAGCCAAGATTACCAATCCGGACGTCACCCGTCTCATTAATAGTGATGAAATTCAATCTGTTGTTCGTCCTGCTGGTAGGAAAGTACAGAAGAGGCCCTGGACTCAAAAGAAGAATGCCCTGGTCAACAGAGGCATCCTGTTCCGTCTCAATCCCTATGCTAAGACACAAATTAGGCACCAGCTCCGTACGCAGTTTATGCTCTCATTTGTCGTATTTTTGTTCATAATTTTCTTTCAGTCTATCAGCAGCGCATTAAGAAGCAGACTACCAAGAGGCCCAAGGCACCGAAAGCTGCTGGAAAAGAATTCCTTAACAATCTCCTTGCTCCTTGAGATCATTTTTGTTGATTTTCAGTTGTGTACATGCAATGTTGATAATGTTTTGAGCGAACAATTCAGTGGTTTTAGAGTGTGAAAGCGATCCGGAACTGAGTTTACTTTTATTACTTTAAGTGTCTATGCTAGTTATGTACTGTGGAATGTTTGACCTCTGAGAGTCTGCTGGTGATGGAGACCTTCTGATTTTTTTGTGTTTGCCTCATAGAACTGAACTGAGTGGATAGTTCGGAACTGATGGAAATTTCTCTATGTAAAATTACCAGAAAACTAAACTAACTTTTCTCCGATCAAATTTTGTGGGTGACAGAATATCAGAATATCAGTAGTATGACCTGAGAGGTCGACAAACACGGTTCCTCAAGTAAGGCAGAGAAGCTAAAATCCGACACCAAATACCAGATGGCTGTTGTATTGAAAACAAGAAGCCAGGACAAACTGAGGTCTTTTACGGAATTGCCAATACACTACAGTGGTAGCTAGAACGAGCGAACAAACTTTCTTAAAAACTGGCCATGACGACGATAGTTCTGGACGGTCTGGGTGCTCAAAGTCATTTTTGGATTCTCCTCGGAGATTTAGGTCGGTCTCGCCATACCGCCTCGCGATAACCAAGGAGTCGAATAGAATCAGTGTTGGAAGTGATGGATAAGATGTGAAATCACATATGGCTAGAAAAATGACCTAGCCGAACAGTGTAGATCTTACTTCCGTTGAAGATGCGATAATCTAATCTATCAATGAGAACTTCTTCTGGTTTGACCTCCGTCTCTAGCCCCGAAGTGGCTCGACAACGAGCAAGTTGAATTCAGATAGAGTCTTTTTTCAACAGGACTCTTGTCCTTTCTCTCGTCGGCAGCTGCTGACAGTGAAGTCGGATCATTCAGTGGTCGGCGATGGCTTGAAATCAAACTATTGAAAATCAAATTTAGCAAGCAGTGGTGTGATTCTCATTACATTACATACGACTACAAATCAAGAACGTATATTACAAGATAGATATGCGAGTAAAAAATCATAGCGAAGGACTACTGGAAAGTAGATAACACATAGCAAAAAAAATCGCAAAAGTCGTTGGAGATTGGAACTCTATTTCCTCTTTTTCTTCTTCTTGTTACCTTGGCCAGAGGTTTCGTTTGTTCCATCAGTCATCGGTGTTGCCACTCCACTATTCCCATTCGTCTTCTTTTTAATCTTTTTCATTTTCACAGGGTAGTCCTCTTCAGCAGTCGCAGTTGGAATTTCTTCAGCATCAGGCCGCGCCGTATCACCAGCGGAAGTGTCTGGAATCATCACGTCATCGGCAGTAGGTATTCCTGAAGCAGTCGGCTTCTCAGGAGCGATCAAGCCATCATGGGGACTGGCATCCGCTTTCAAAAGGGTTTCTGTAGTGGTTTCGGCGTTTTCGGCAGTTGGTACGATAGTGGATACAGGATCTGGTGTTGGAACCCGAGAAGGGGCTCGAGATTGAGCCTTCGAAGGTGTTCGATCACTTAAAACGTGTGGTGGATCGTGAGTTGTGTTAGCATCACCTGCATGATCAGTGGCTGAAGTATCAGGTGGGTGACCATCAGCGGTTGTTGAAGCATGGTACAAATTATCATAGAGAGACGAAGAATTCCTGGCTAGCCTGCCGCCTACGTCGACGAGTTTCAGTTCTTCCTGGGAGTCCTCGCCAGCGCTGCCAAAACCAAAACTACCAAAAGTTGATGTCCCCCAAGCGGTGTCAAATGCACTTTTGATACTTGGTGCCTGCGACTTGGCCTTTTCACCCCATGAACGCAGTCCCCATCCAAGGCCACTTGACGAACCCCATTTGTTGAATATTGAGTTGCTGGTGTTTTCTTCGCCAGCTGTCGTGGCTGTCATAGCTGCCTTACCCTGCTCGTCCTTTTCTGTTTCCATTTCCATTTTCTCTTTCCTCCCCATTTCCTCTTTCTCTTGTTCTTCCTTTGCTCTAGCTTCTTGCTCAGATTTTTCTCGAGCTAAATGATCCTCTTCCGCCTTCCTCGCCTCTTCTGCCTTCCTCTCCTCTTCAGCTCGCTCTTCGGCTTCCTGTTCAGCTTTATCCTTTGCTTCTTGCTGAGCTCTCTCTTGAGCTTCTCGTTCAATCCTTTCCCTTTCTTCCTGTTCAGCTTTTGCTTTTGCCTCCTCGACAACTTTCTTCTCAGCGTCCTCTCTTTCTTTCGCCTCTTGTTCTGCCTTCTCTTTTTCTTCTTGCTCTACTTTCTCTTTCGCCTCCTGATCGGCCTTCTCTTGTTCCAGTTTCTCTTTCATAGCACGTTCCTCAGCCTCCCGTATCTCAAGTTCCATCTTCTCTTTCTCTTTCTCTTCCTCGTCCTCCCACGAATTGAATGTAGTACCTTTCTTCTTCTTCCCCTTCTTACTTCTCACAAATGGTTCATTCAAGGCAGCAGCAGCAGCCTTCGCCTCCTTCCCTCTCTCTAGTTCTTCTTTCGCCTTTGGTTCTGTATCTTCTGCGTCTTTCTGTGCCTTTGCTGCTGCTGCCGC
>Ga0153986_1000394_pt1 | contig 13676 bp, 19 predicted proteins | sample TSGA070MetaG_FD_104724 | JGI IMG/M metagenome (GOLD analysis project Ga0153986, IMG submission 104724) | Attine ant fungus gardens microbial communities from Georgia, USA - TSGA070 MetaG | ecosystem: Host-associated > Fungi > Mycelium > Unclassified | place: USA: Georgia, Alexander Wildlife... | reverse complement strand
TGTGGGCATTTGCTTTTGATTGCATCATAAAGCTCCCATCAAGACAATCCCATAGGCTATAAATAGAACGTGAGGCGTTAGGATCCCACGGAGATAGACTGTCCTCAATGTTGTAACATGAGGTATCACTGATTACCCACAGATAATCATCTGTTCTTTTCTAGAACAAAGGACAGCTCTAATCAGGTTAGGTTATCACTATAGATATCAAAGAAGGACTGCTATATGTAGAACAATAGGCAGTAGTCAGGTGATAGTCTGTCTAGGTGCACAGACCATCTCATTTCTGTATTTAAGACTCCCCAGTCTAAGGATTAGACCTTAGACTTAACAATATCTTTTGTTACTTGTCTTAACTCTGCTTTATAAGCTTTACTTTGTTGAAACTATCTCCAAGTCAATCACAAACCAAGTAAGTAACTATTTGTGATACAGTATTGTTTAAGAAGTCAAGAGGGTTGCGCAATGCATCAGTCATGTGTGTGATAATTTGTGTGATGTGTTGGTGGCTTGTGTGGGGTGTCACAAGGACGTAACACCTGACTTCAACACTATATACTGCTACTATAGAAAGTTGATGGAAGAGAGCAAAGCAACCTGACTTTAACATAATTTAAGTCCATTCAGAATTAGTAAAGGTGTGTAGTGACTGATTCTTGAGCTGGAATAAAGCCACTGCTCTCTTATCAGTATAGACAAAGAGAACTTGTTAGAGTTCTCATGTATTTGGTCTATCTACTTATACACAATCATCCTGGTCTGTGCACTCCTTTCCCATGCCCTTATGTGACCAAGTGTGACCCTGTCACACCTTGTGACATACTTTCCCATGCTATAAATAGAAAGGAAAAGAAAAGAAAAGGAAAAGAAATATAAATATTGACTTAGCTGTGGTAGTCAATGGTTCAGAGTAGTAACTTATAACAGTATGCTGATAGGCATAGAGTAGAGGCAGTTGGATACAAGGTTAGGGACTTGGTGCTGCTCAGCACTAAGGATCTCAAGTGGCAAATGGTCAGACAAAGCTCTAAGAAGTTGGTCAAATGGTTTGTAGGACCTTATAAAATCAAGGCAATTATTTCTAGCAACATAGTTGTCACAAAAAAGTGACTACTGAATAAGAACAGGAAGTATAACAAAATACTTGTTCAAAAGAACTACATAAATAGCTGGACCCACATTACCAAGTAGCCTTATTAATGTTGCCCTTTTGGTGTAGTGGTAAACCATACAGAACACTGTCACTGGTCCTGGCACAACTGTAACAACAACAAATCTTGAGAGGGGGGTGGTGTCATGAACTACCTCTCTGAGGATTGACTAGCCACCATAGCTAAGTCAATATTTCTATTTCTTTTCTTTTATTTTCCAAAAGCACTGCGTCCTAACAGCAAGATGACTCAATACTAATACAACAGTCACGCACATGGACAAATGACAGTAAATAGACATTCTTGTATATAAGTAGGGCACAATACAGCAAGAACTCTTATTAAGTTCTTTTTGTCAATACTGACTTAAAGGGCAGTTGGCTTTATTCCGGCCCAGGATCTTAGCCAACCTTACACTAGAACTCAATACCACTACAGCAACTTTGCTAACTCACATCTAAATTGGTGGTTGTCTTGATCATTGTACATCTATTTAATTTGACAACTTGCCTGAGGTCATTGCAACCAAAGCCACCTCCATACATAAGCAGGCCCCAGCTTTAAGAGGACTTACCAATCAGTAGAGAGATTGGAGGTGAAAACACTTCAGCTAGCTCAGGGCAGTCACGTTGAGACCAGACCTGTTAATCTGGGATGTTAGATAGTTTTGTTCCTTAGTTACCTTGTGCTGGGGTGCATTGTCACTCATACATGCAGAGGAATAGCAGTCAGCTCTTAAAGAGCTGCTTAGCTTAGAAGTGTCCTTCTTAGGACCAATATCTGTTTAACCCTTAGTAATTACAAGTAGTCAGTAGCAAGTAAGATAGCTAGTTGGGATAAGATTGTGCACCCCCAATAGCTGTAGAAATTAGCACAAACCATTTTCCTGTAAAAGACAATACACTATATCATTTCCATTTACTACTACCACCCTCCCAGAACCCACTGAGGAGGAAATAAAGTCCCTGATGCAAAACAGCTTGATGATCCAACAACTGCAACTGATGGTTGCATTACAACAGAAGGAAATTGAGGAGGAAGAGCAGAAGAAAGAGAGTAGGTGCTGGAAGGAGAGCAAACCAGAAGAAGAAAAGGAGAAACAAAAGGAGTTGAGAGAAGAGGAAGTGAGAATGATGAGAACATGGAGTGAAGAGAAGAGTCAGAGATATGTGGAGAGGTTTAGGGGATACAGAGGAGATAGGAGGTGTAAGAAGTGCAGGTGGTTCAGGTACATGGCCCACCACTATAGGAGGATAGAAATCAAAGCAGAAAGAGAACTAAAAGGGGGGTTGTGTGAGAATGGGTGGGAGCCATTGAGGTGCAGAGTCATAGTATGTGAGGAAAAGAGGATGTGTTATGAATGTAAGGATCTCAGAGGGTTGGCCGGTATGAAGCCGCTGCCCTAACTCCAAGGTCAATGGTCAAGAGAACTTGGTAGAGTTTCCGCTTGATTCATGCCCAGACTTTATACTACTTTACATGGTCTATGTGCAATGATGACTAATCAGGTACTCTATGACTTGTCTACTGATCCCTTATCTTATCTCTCCATCATTGATTGCCAAAGCGTAGAGAGTCTAGGCCTACAAGTCCATGTAAGGGTCGACTGGCCCCTCTATGTCCAAAACCAAGTCTAGTCCATTGTCTTCTAATTCTACAATCCTTGGAGTGTCCTCTTCCTCCGAGTACATATCATACAACTCCTCGATGGGGTCTAGTTGGTTCATGACAATGAACTGCCCCTTCAGGCATTTGACTGGCCACAATAGCTAAGTCATTATTTATTATCTTTTCTATTTCCTTTTCTTTTATTTTTCTAAAAGCACCGTGCCCTAATAACAAGATAACTCAATACTGATGTGATAGTCATGCACATGGACAAACAACAGTAAATAGACATGCTTGTATATAAGTAGGGCACAATACAGCAAGAACTCCCATTGAGTTCTCTTTGTCATTGCTGACTTAGGGGCAGTTGGCTTCATTCTGGCCCAGGAACTGAGCTAACATTATAGGATGGTGACGTGCTCTGTAAGGAGAGAAGTGCAGCAATTAGTAAAGTGTTGGGGATGTGAGGAAGAAGGGCATTGTCCATGGACGTGTCCCAAAAAGGTAGCATGCCCACAGCAGAGAAAAGCACAGCACAGGAAGTTGGTATGCAGAGAGTATAAGGATGAGAACCACATTGCAAGAAACTACAACAGGTACTGGACGTAGAGGGAACAAGAAGTAAGGAGGGAGTTAAGGGAGTTGAAGGAGAAAGCAAAGGGGGAAGAAAGGGTAGTGAGGTGCACAATGCAACCTCTAAGAGAAGTATGGATAAAGATAGGAATGGAGAAGATTGACACCCATGAAGGGGTCATAGTAAAAGCGCTCCTGGATAGTGGAGCCACAGGGATGTTTGTGGATAGAAAGTTTGTGGAGAAACATGGGTTTAAAATGGAGAAATTGGATAGGCCCAGTAAAGTGACAAATGTGGATGGAACAGATAACATGGGAGGGAGTATAATGCATGAAATTGAGTGCAATATATATTACAGGGGATATGTTGAAAGGATGAGGATGGATGTGTGCAACTTGGGATGAATGGAAGTAATATTGGGAATGTTATGGTTGGCAGCACACAATCCAGAAATTGATTGGAAAAAGGGAGAAGTGAAGATAACAAGATGTCTACCCATGTGTGGAAGAAATAGAAAAGTGGAGAAGAAAAAAACAAGAGAGACGGCAGTGAGCCATGCACCAAGAGGATAGGAAGAAGTAAAGGCAGTGAATTGGGCTGTGGATGAAAAGGAAGATTGGAGAAGAGAGGAAGAAATGGAAATGGATCACCGGAAGATTGAAGGGATGGTACCAAAGAAATTCCATCAATGGTTAAAGGTGTTTGGGAAGGTTGAGTCAGAAAGAATGCCAGTCAGAAAGGTCTGGGATCATGCAATTGGCTTAAGGGAGGAGTTCAAAGCAAGCAAAGTGAAAGTATACCCATTATCAAGAAATGAAAGAGATGAGGTACAGAAGTTTGTGGACAAACATCTCAAGAAGGGTTACATTAAACCTTTAAAGTCAGAACAGACATCACCGGTATTTTTTGTAGGAAAGAAAGATGGAGAAAAGCATATGGTCATGGACTATTGCAAGTTAAATAGACAAACTGTAAAGAACAACTATCCTCTACCATTAATTACAGAGCTGGTAGATAACATGGGGAGTAAGCAAGTATTTACAAAGATGAACTTGCAATGGGACTACAATAATGTATGCATTAAGGGAGGGGACAAGTGGAAAGTGGCCTTCACTACACATGTAGGGTTGTTTGAGCCAGTTGTTATGTTCTTTGGGATGACAAACTCACCCACCACATTCCAGGCAATAATGAATGAAATCTTGAGGGATATGATTAACAAGAGGAAGGTGGTGGTATTTGTGGATGATGTGCTAGTAGAGATAGAAACAGAAGAAGGACACGGTAAAGTGATAGAGGAAGTACTGAGACAATTGAAGGAAAATGACCTCTACATCAAACTAGAGAAGTATGTATGGAAGGTCAGGAAAGTGCCATTTTTAGGAGTAGTGATGGATGAAGGAAAGGTGGAAATGGAAGAGGAAAAGGTGGAAAGGATGCTGAAGTGGCCAACACCACAATGCGTAAGAGATGTTGGGAAATTCTTGGGACTAGCAAACTACTACAGGAGGCTTGTAAGGGACTTTGCAAAAGTAGCACTACTGTCATGATTCAGAATCAAATCCTAGATTTTCACTGGCCTTCAAAGGACTTCTGAATAACTTAAGGGACTATAATGCAACTTGGTCTATAAATAGCACAGGTCAGGTGACCATCTTATGTAAATAGTATAGAACCTTCTAGATAGATATGTGACCTGTGGGAACTTGGCACACAGACCAAGCCCAATATATATATAAGATAGGAACAATGCACTGGGGAACTCTATTGAGTTCTTCCTGACCCCAACTCTAGGGTTTAGGTTTCTGTCTTCATGACTTCATCCTTACAACTGCCCATGAGCTGACTAACAAGGAAAGACAAGAAATAGAAGTGGGGAGAGGAGTAGCAAGCAGCATTCAAGCAGCTGAAGGCAGTATTCACCACAAGGCCAAAATTAGCCACCACTAAGCTGGATAAAGAGTTTAGGGTGGAAGAGAACACATCCAACTTTGCAACTAGAGGGGTACTGTCAGTAAAATGCAAGGATAATCTGTGGCAACCAGTAGCATTCATCTTGAAGGTGTTTAATGAAACAGAAAAAAACTATGAGATACATGATAAGGAAATGCTAGGAGTAATCAGATGCTTGGAGGCATGGAGACATTTCCTGGAAGGAGCCAGGATTAAGTTTGAAGTCTGGACTAATCATAAGAATCTAGAATACTTTATGACTAGTCAGAATCTGAATTGTAGGCAAGCAAGATGGGCTCTGTACTTATCTAGATTTGACTTCTTACTGAGACATGTACTGGGAAGCAAGATGAGAAAAGCAGATGGACTAGATAGGAGGAGTGATTGGGAGAAAGGGGGAGAAGGGGATAATGAGGAGAAAACACTCTTGAAACTAGAATGTATTAAGAGCATATGAGCTGGAGAAGTGATTGTGGAAGGGGTAAACATCTTAGAGAAAATTAGGAAGTCAGAAGCCAAGGACAACAAGGTCATAAAGGCAGTGGAGGAAATAAAGAAGGCAGGAGTGAAGATGTTGAGAGATGAAGAGTAGAGAGAAGAGGATAGTTTGATGTTGAAAGAAGGAAAAGTATATATGCCAAGAGACAAGGCACTCAGAGTGGAGATAATTAGACTATATCATGATACACCAATAGAAGGACATGGAGGACAATAGAAGATGGCAGAGATAGTCACCAGAAATTTCTGGTGGCCAGGAGTGACAAGAGAGGTGAAGCAGTATGTGGAGGGGTGTAATGCCTACTAGCATAATAAGAATTGCACAGAACAACCGGCTGGAAAGTTGATGCCTAACTCAATACCCAATAAAGCTTGGATGCATATATTGGTGGACTTCATTACAAAGTTGCCATTAGTTCAGGGGTACAATAGTATTCTGGTAGTAGTAGATTGGTTTACAAAAATGGCACACTTTGTGCCTACAACTGAGAAAACTATAGCAGAAGGGTTGGCTAGGTTGTTCAGAGACAATGTGTAGCGGCTGCATAGACTACCTGAAAGTATCATTTCAGACAGGGGTCTGCAATTTGCAGCAGGATTAATGAGGGAGCTGAACGAGATGTTAGGGATAAAGACTAAGTTGTTGATGGCATTCCACCCACAAACTAATAGACAAACCAAGAGGATGAATCAGAAGTTAGAACAATATCTCCGCATGTTCATTGATCATCATTAGGACCATTGGCTAGAGTGGCTAGGTACAGCAGAGTTTGCCTACAACAATAAGGTGCATACTGGTACAAGAGTATCACCTTTCAAGGCAAATAGTGGTCAGAATCTAAGGATGGGGTTTAAGCTAAGGAAGAAAGGAAAGTTTGAAGGGGCAAAGAAGTTTGCAAAAAGGATGAAGGAGGTGGAAGAGGAAGCCAAAGCAGCACTGGGAAAAGTACAAGAAGACATGAGGAGGTATGCAGATAAGCATAGGCTAGAGGCAGTAGGATACAAGGTTGGAGACTTGGTGCTACTCAGCACCAAGGATCTCAAGTGGCAAATAGTCAGATTCTGCTCAGAAAAGTTGGTTGAATAGTTTTTGTTACAATCTAATAACTCAGGTTGCAACCTTAACCTTAAGGCTTGAGGATGAGTTAGGAGTAAGAGGAAAGGAATGCACAATAGATGAAGCATAAGGAGATACAGTATATCTACTGGAGCTTATATACTAATTGTGGTATAGGAATTGGGGTTGTAACGAGTAAGAAAGGGGATGGTCCTCCATGAGGCATACAATGAGGTGTTACCTCATTGCAAGGCACAATGGCCAGTGGAATATCAAAGGAAGATAAAAGAAGAAAGGTACCAGGAACAGGTACCAGGAACAGAAGCATAACATGAGGACAATATGTGTGTCCCCTACAACCATAAAAAACAGAAATAGAACTAGGGGCGTAACAAATGTCGGAAGCTTAAAGCAGATCAGGCAGCAAAAGAAGGAAAATCTGGAGACAGAAAAGACTCTGGTAATGGAGACCTCTTAGTGAAGGTAGCAGTAGCAAAAGCTGATGAAGGAGTAATTTGGTTGTTTAAAGCAGAGATTTTGACTGGTCAGAAGAACATGCTATCAAAATAGATTGTTGACTCAGGAGCTTCAACTCACATGAGCTCCCAATGAAAATGGTTCATTACCTATGAAAGGCTTCTAGAACTATGTTGAGTCTGGCTAGGAGATGAACATTTCATACTTGCTGTTGGAACTGGTTGAGTCCAGTTCACAGTTATAGTTGATGGCCATAACTCTGAATATATCCTTCCAGATGTCTATCATGTTCCTAGTCTCAATGGAAACCTTCTCTCAGTCTTTGCTTTTAACTGGCATGGCTATAATCTTAGCTTTGCAAACCTTAGGTACCAACTTATGAAATCAGGACAAGTTATTGCAACCACTCATGAAGAGAACAACCTTTATATTCTTGATGCATCTCTATTCACTCCAGAATGTGCCTATATTGTCATGACAAATGACATCAACACTCTCATCAAGTGTGCTGATGTCTCTACTCATTATGCCCTTATTGCTTCCACTAGTTCTGCCACTGGCACTGCTATCTTGATCATATTATGTTGTGATCTGTCAAAAAGTTATTTCAGAAAAACATGGTAAAGGGCATGCACATTACTAATAGTGACAGTCAGGATTCAGGTACATGCAAGGCTTGTCTTGAAGGCAAGCAAACATAAGCTTCCATCCCAAAAGCCTCCAATGTTCAGAATCCATCTATCCTACACAGAGTGTACTCAGATCTGGTTGGCCCTATTGAACCACAAGGTAGAGGTGGAGAATGCTACTTTATAACATTCCTCAATGGTCATTCCCATTATCTGAAAGTAGTTCTACTGAAGTCAAAGAACAAAACTAAAGAGCAACTCAAATCACTCATTGAATGTGCCAAAGTTGAGACAGGTTGTCATATAAACTTCTTTAGGTCAGATGGTGGTGGAAAGTATTCCTCAGACTCGTTGAAAAAGTACTTCAAGTTGCATGGCATTCATCATGAACTTACAAATCCAGACACTCCTCAAGAAAATGGCTCAGCTGAATGGGTTAACCACACCATCCTTGATATGGCCTGTAGCATGATTAAGGAGCCAGAACTTCCAGAAAGCTTTTGGTTGCATGCTGTCAATTATGCCACCTACATACTCAACAGAGTACCTACTTGTGCCATAGAGAAAGACATTACACCCTGTCAAGCTTATACTAGTAACAAGCCCTCTGTAGCACATCTTTGAGTCTTTGGTTGCATTGCTCATGCTCTTATTCCCAAGAGCAAAAGGTCAAAGTTTGGCTCCAAGTCTTTGCAATGTACACACCTTGGCTACTCTCCTAGGAAAAAGGCCTATATTCTTGTCCACCATCCCTCTGGTCAAATCTTTGAGTCCCAAGATGTCTGTTTTGATGAGGGGAGTGAAGTAGAGCACACTAGGGTGGTCATAGATCTATCCACCAGTGATCAGCCTGCACCAGAAGATGAAAATCCAATTTCTGAGGTAAAGAATAAAAAGAATGAGGAGAAAGACACTTCAAGAGAGAATAACTCAACAACAGTTGGATTAATTGACTCAAAACAAGTTGCAGTGGATAGCCATGACATGTGCATGTCCAAAGAGTCCAGCAATCCAACAGCAAACAAAGTCAACGACTCATAAGCTCAACATCTTTATCCTCCCATTTCTAGCCAATCCATGGATTTTGGCAATCAAACAACTACTCCAATCAATAAGCCGTGCTTGGATTTGATTTTGTCGACCTCAAAAACCTCCAGACACACCATAACAAGCCCAACTATGACTGAAGAATATGTGAAACCGACTATATCCTCTCCTTCCTGTCTCTCATCCATTCTACCTCCAGAAACCTGCCGTTTGCTTCGAAATCGTCATGCACCTGTGCAGGATGATGATGCAAGATATCAGCGTAGTGAATATCAGCAAAAACGCATGAAATCAGCATCAAAAATGACTAGAGAAAAGGTGTTGAATGAAGAGACCTCTCAGGTAGAAGAAAAATTGCCTGGGCATGTTGGGACTTCAGTGGGTGATGAAACCACTCACACAGCATCTCTGGAGCACAACCCTGTGTCTTACAATAATGCCATGGCTTGCGCAGATGCCAAGTTTTGGAGAAAAGCGATGGCAGAGGAGCTAGAGGAGTTTGTGAGAAAGGAATTGTTTACAGAAGTTGGAAAACCCAAGGATCATCATGTTGTTGGCTGTAAATGGATATTCAAGTGCAAACTAGGCCCTGACAGTCAAGTTGAGCACTACAAGGCTTGGTTGGTTGCCCAGGGCTTCTCCTAAGTAGAAGGTGTTGACTATAATGAGACTTATGTGCCATAAACCACTCCTTTCACCAAGTATATTTTATTATTCTTTTCCTTTAATTTCTTTTTTCTATTTATAGCATGGGAAAGTCTATCACACCATGTGACATAAAGAGTGACAGCATTACATCAAAGGTCACATCACATGTCATGTCACTGGACATATCACACATAGTTTGGTTGGAAGTGCAGGATAACTAGTGTACAGACCAAGTACATTATGTATAAGTAGACAGACCAATGAAGCAAGGACTCTAACAAGTTCTCTTTGTCAAATGCTGATAAAGAGTAGTTGGCTTAATTCTGACTTGGAGTTAGCTTTCTGACATTATGCTCCTATGACTCAATATGCCACTATACGGACTCTTCTCACTGTTACACCTGATACAAAAATTCAACAAAAAAGTAACATTGGACAATTGATAACTGTTGCAGTAGACTAACACACCAGTAATTACCCATCATTCCCTACCATCATTCCAATCTCTCACAACTCCACTAGTACAATTATGATCAACATCAACTGGCACCTGAGGAGTGAAGAAATTACATATATATCAGATAGTCCTATCATACTACCTCAGACATTGTAGTATCACATAGACGTCTGAGGTGCAATATTGTATCTCCTGATTCACATAGTCTACTTACACCAGACTGTAGATACTTACTGTATAAAAGGTTAGCCATCTACATAATACTACGACATCTGAGATACTTACTGTATAAAAATAACCACGAGTCAGCTCTTGTAACTTGCTCTAGAAACCTTCACTATTTCTCATAGTAGACCTAGACCATTACCATTACCACCAAAAGGGTCACTCTTAACAAAATACCTCAAGAGCCAAAATGGCACACTAGCACTTGGTATCTGGATATTTCCCTATAGGTTGGGTTCTAGATTGACATGACTTAGAATAGAGGAAACAAGTATTATTGGAAATATACACAGAATTGAACTTAGAAGGCAGAGGAACTCAAGAGGGCCAATCAGAGACTCTATCAAACTTCTCTGATCCCATCAATATATTATAACTCTAAACATAGACATAGATGAAAAAACTTAGTTAAGAAGCTCCAGAACACTTAGGAAGTACACCATATGGTTCTAGGATGAGGAAGACAGAAGATTCTTGAAGCAGAAGATAGGAGAAGGTTCTGGAAGGATAGTAGACAAGAAGATGAAACCTGATTGATGGTAAGGGTAATGGCTGTATCAGCTATGGGTTTCAGGCAAGTGCTATGGCAGAGGACATGTAAGTAGCACCAAAAGTAGTTCTAGAAATAGTTTCTCTAAGTCCGAACATTTGTAATACTGTAATATATTAACCAGGGAGTAAGGAGATGTAAGCAAGTTCCTTCTTAGCTCTTCCTCTTACCTCTAAGCTCTTCTAGACATTGGAAAGTGATCTATGTCAATGCTAATGTGATTGTGAGGTGTCTAAGGGAGAATGAGAACACAGAATATACCCACAACTGGATACTAGAGACAGAATGCATGAGTTTTAGGTTTGTTTCAGAGAGGATAGCAGGCTAGGAAAGCTTGGCTCAGTATAGGCTCTAGATCATATTACACCCATAAGGTTTGGTGTGGGAGTGTGGATAGGGGAACATGGGAGTGTGATGGTGCCCATGAGTTGGTCCATCAACTATCTTTTCTAGCAGAGCAGCTTGGGATGTGTAAAGGTTGATACTTTTAGGAGCAATACTTGCAGAACAGATCTAGATCTAGATTCCATCATTTAGTTGTGTCATCACTATTTTATAAAGCTGCATAATTCCATACCCTCTTTAATAACCCTTCCCACTTCTTGATTTACCTCCCCTTGAATTCTTTAGCACACAATTGATGCCTAAACTTGTGATTTTGACATAAGTCAGTGTTAAACTAAAAGTCTTTTGTTTCTACCCCCCACATTACCCTAGCTGCAAAGCACTAGTGGTACATTCATCAAATGGATGCCAAGGCAGCATTTTTAAATGGCAATCTTAGTGAAGAGATCTATATGAAGGCACCCCCTAGCTCAAATACTTGCGACAGTCTTATCTGGTGACTTAATCATGCACTCTATGGACTCAAGCAAGCTGGCCGAGAGTGGTATAAGAAGGTTTGTACTAAACTTGAGTTTTTGGGTTTTACTCAAAGCATGTCCAATCATGGTGTCTTTACCAAGAATGACAATGGGAGACTTGTTATAGTGGCAGTATATGTTGATGACTTTCTTGTCTTCTCTTCTAATCTTGATGCTATCCAACACACCAAGTCTGAACTGAGCTCTTGTTTTGACATGAAGGACCTTGGAAATGCAAAATGGATTCTTCAGATGGAGATGACACAAACTGACAATTGGAGAAAAGTCACTCTTTCACAATCTTAGTATATTGAAGATATTCTTGAATGTTATGGCATGGAAAACTGTCATCCAGTCAAGACTCCAATGGAGAGCAGACTATTGTCATGAACTGCCTCTTCTGCACTAAGTTCATTTCCATTTTTCTTTTCTTTTAAATATCCTTTTCTATTTATAGTGTGGGAAACTCATGTCACACTATGTGATGAAATGCGTGACAAAGTCACATAAAAGGTCACATTACATGACATGTCACTCATGATTTGGTTAGAAGTGTGGGATACTAAGTACACAGACCAAGTAGATTATGTATAAGTAGGTAGACCAATGAAGCAAGGACTCTAACAAGTTCTCTTTGTCTAACGCTGATAAAGAGTAGAGGTTTAATTCTGACTTGGAGTTGGTATCTTGACAACTATCCCTTCCTGTACTCATTGTATTAGGTTAACAAACTTGCAATAATACCATTTCAGTGCTAAGTCTTTTTGGGCACATCTCCCTTTTGTTCTTGTTAGTGCCATCAATGATATTAGGCACTATTCTATATTCTCTACAGACACTAACAGCTACTAGTTCCACACATATAAAGTACTATGTAGCATAATGTACACTTTAGTTCTGCCCTACTGCATTGCTGAAAGGAACTTATATATCAGAACAAAGACATGTCTAACACTGCAAACAATATACTACCTGCCTCTGTGCCCAAATTGGATGTATCTGGGGCAAACTGGGCCATTTTTGTGCTCTGTTTTCAGACGGTAATCCAAGGAAAAGGGCTATAGGGGCATTTTGATGGTAGCTTACCTTGTCCAGTGTTGTCTTCTCCTGTGCAGCCTTCACCTGCAGCTGTCTCTGCTACTGCTGCTACTACTACCCCTGCTGTGCCTGCTTCAACTACCACTGCTCCTATTTCTACCCAGGAAGCCATTGACACCTGGTAGTGGAATGAAAGCATTACTTGCTCCTTGCTTGCTCAACATCTTCTAGACTCTACATTTATTGTTGCCTCCTCTTATCCATCAGTCAAGTTGATGTGGGATGCCATTACAAAGAACTATACTTACAAGAGTGTCTTCTCACAAGCTCATTTACACCGTAAGCTTACAAGTGCTTGCTGTCCAGAAAAGGGGGACATTCAAGCTTTCTTGAACAATCTTCACATCAAGAAAGCTGAGCTATTAGCTGTTGGTGTTAATATAAGCAATGATGACTACCAGAACTCTATTATTCAATCTCTACCTTGCTGGTTGGCTACTTTTGCCTCAAATCAACTCACTACTGCTTGTCTTGCTAGCCGTGATATTGAACCTGAACTCCTAATTACTTTCATTTGTGACAAATGGGACCGTACTTGTCTGAGTGGAAGAAATAGCTTGCAACATGATGCTGACAATGCATTAGCATTTGAAATGCAAGGGAAGGGAAAAGGAAAAGGAAGATGGAAAAATAAGGGAAAGGAAAGAAAGAAGGGGCCATGCTGGATTTGTGGTAGTATTACACCAGAATTGAAAATTCCTTCAAATGGCAGTACAAAAGGATATACGGCACAATACAGACCAAGCAGAGCACACTCTAGAGTCTACCAGTGAGTCCCAAATGCAATCTAGAAACTAGAACGGGTAGCAGCACGCAGCGGTTGCGTGTCTGTTACCTGCTA
>Ga0153986_1000393_pt1 | contig 13682 bp, 26 predicted proteins | sample TSGA070MetaG_FD_104724 | JGI IMG/M metagenome (GOLD analysis project Ga0153986, IMG submission 104724) | Attine ant fungus gardens microbial communities from Georgia, USA - TSGA070 MetaG | ecosystem: Host-associated > Fungi > Mycelium > Unclassified | place: USA: Georgia, Alexander Wildlife... | reverse complement strand
TGACAGATGACTCCTACGAGAGCGACAGAGAACGTATGAATACAGATTCCCCCACCTCGGGAACAAACACCCCGTGTCTCAAGGCGAGTGGCAGCGAAGAGGATTTGAATCCTATCACTACCAAGCATGTCCCCTCAACTATCAAGCTTTTTCCTCTAACACCGCCTCGACGCAAGTCATCCGCGAGTATGGATGTGCAAGAGAGTTTTGGTCTCATGACTAGTTCCGGGAAACGTATCTCGCTTCCTGTAGGTGCTCGTGAGCTCCAGCGCCACCCTGGAATCAGGCTTAGAGCAGCTATATTGCAGTTAAAAGCACCTAGAATACTTAGCCTTCTAGCAGAAACTCGCCCTGAAGAGGCTGATGTCAAATCAGAGGCCGCTTTTCAGCGCCTGATTACGTCTTGTTCGGAGCTCCCTCTACAGCCTCGGACGCCTCGATCAGCGACTGATCGTGGCCGATATCCCGAAGAGGCTGGACATGAAGAAAGTCAGGGAGAGGATACTCCAAGTGATGATGAAGAGGTCGATGGCGCGGATGAGCTTTTCGCTTTCTCGTCATCGAGTGGTGCTGAGCCTATCAGCATTCAGAAGCCTTTGACTCCAGTTGGAAGTGTTAACGGCGATGGCATAAGCACAACCGAGCCCTCATTTGATGCAATGGAAGTGGACATGGTAAATGCCATCCTTTCCTGTTTTGAGCGATTATCTAAAATCTGACCCTATCAGCCTTTTGGGTCGCCCTCTGTGTCTTCTGTAGTGCCGACGTCAATCAATCAGTGGCGTTATACGCCTCCCCCTACCGCCAGTGCAGTGCGGTCGAACAAACGAAAATGTGATACACCAGGACTCTAGCTAGAAACACGAACTGACTGATTTTCATAGATGAAGATCGCTTTGATCCATATCCCATGAGTAACAAACGGCGTGCTGTATCTCCCGCAGTGCTTGAGACAAGTTGTCGAACCCCAACAGGCCGAGGGAGCACAGCGCGGCTTCCAATCGCTGCACCCATAAGTATTCCAGGATCACAAATGAGCTCTACGTGTTCATCTCCAACCATCTCAGGGAGTTACCCGAGGCTCTCAAGCTCCGTCAGTGCTATGTCATCTAGTCCTACCATGCGCTCAAGCGTGGCGCTGGCAAGCCCAATACTGCGACCCATGATGCGAAGAAGAGAGACCGGGGAAGAAAAGGAGGTTGAAGGTGCTGGAGAGGCAGTGAATAGTTTGACTTTGAGTTAACATTGACCATCTATCTTATGGACTTAGGTTTCTGTGTAATTGTCCACATTGACAATATCGACGGTGAACTCGGTCTTTATTCTGAATTTGTCACGTGTACGAAATTCTTCAGATATCTGAAGCTTTTTCCAGATTGGTTCATCGTTTGAACCGGCACTGTTCCATAAACATCCAAGCATCCGGCTGCCTCACCCTTTCCTTACTTGTGATAGCACAGCCTGATCGAACGAACGCTGTCCAGGCCCTCACACGATTCCTTTGTCAATCACACCGCAGTCACTTTTGTATCGTCGCCTTCACATACACGTTCTTGAGACAGTGCACTGGGCTTCTTACATTCTACCGATCCAGCTGGATAAAAACACGCGCTCAATCTAGTGTTTCTATAAGGAAAGGAAAGTGAATTGTCACGCGAACCACTTCGTATAAAGAACATCGCACGTTCAGGATGATTGACTCAGAACAACCAACACCCATATCTTTTTCTAACTCTCCCTCTCTCTCTTCTACGACTCGCCAGCAATCAAAACTGACGAAAAAGCAAAAGAAAGCTTCTGCTTTCCACGATAAATCTTCCAGGAGCAAAACGAAGAATATAGGTGTCAAGCATGAACGGGAAGTTAAAATGGAAGATCTTCATGTCCTTAACATGGAAAAGCCGTCTCGTTCTCACTATGCGAGCGGCTCAATGCAAATGGGAAATGAGGAAGGACAAGCCACAGAAGGCACCAAAAGAAGTAAATCAACACGTGCGAGCGGGAAGGGGCCGGCTGATAGGACCCGTTTGGCGCAGCAGGAAATCTGCGGTCAGTCACAGCAACAAAGGTCGCATCCGAAGCGTCAGCGGATCGACGCAGTGGGAGCTGAACAACGTGATGGAGAACATGACGAGCAAGATGAAAAGCGTATCAAAAAGCGCAAACGGGCAAACTTGGACGCAGCGGATGAGAGGTTGGGGATGGACGAGCGGCTCGAAGGCAAAAATGCCCAAGAAAAAGGTCGAAACAAAAGACAAAAGATCGAGAAGGCTGAGCATGGAGTGGATTGTGCAGAAGAGGAAGGGGAAGGGGAAGAAATGAGCGAGGGCGAGGGAGTTAAAGAGAGGAAGCAGAGGTTTATTTTGTTCATTGGTTGGTCGTTGTCAATTCAGATATTGTATTACTGAAGAGGCTCATAGGAAATCTGAGATATACCACCTCGGTGGACATGATCAAGACTCATTTCTCTGCATGTGGTGCGTCTTTTTTTGTTCTATGTTGACAATTCCTCATTCTGAATCTATCACATAGATCCACTACCAGAAGTGCGACTTCTTACTCCGAAAGCATCCTCAAGTGGGAAAAGCACAATTAAATCAAAAGGCTGCGCTTTCCTCGAATTCTCGAACAAGACTTCACTCCAACAGGCACTTAAACAACATCATTCTATGCTAGAAGGTCGTATGATCAATGTTGAACTGACTGCAGGTGGAGGAGGAAAAGGCGAAAACCGTTTGGAAAAACTTAAAAAAAGAAATCAGGAGCTTCTGGGACAACGGGCGAGTTTTCATATCTTTCACATAATCATGATATTCACGCTTTGATTTACAGACTAAGAAGGCGGACCGGAAAAACAAGAAAGATGGATCGCTTCCGTCAAGACCAGACAAACCCCAGCGGTACTCTGCGACATCTGGTATTGAACAGACTGTGTCTGAAAAGAAACGGACATGGACAGTCGGCGACGCCGCTGAGGATGAAGTTCATAGGGGCGGCCAAAGGCATAAGAAAGTTCGACGTTCTCGCAAGTCGAAGTCAAGAGATTGGGGGACTGGCGTCAATGCTATACCCGTTGGCTAAGACCTTACAAGGTCTTGGGCTTTCTCTGTCACTGGTTATTATATACGTTTCTATGTTGCATTAATCTATTTCCTGCTCGTGCTCGAGATATAGAATGGTTCAGTGTCCAGACTTTCTATTCAACTTTGGGCATTCGACAATTAACCCCAATAATCATAAACATGAAAAAAGAACGAGTGAAAAGGTCCTAGTGTCACGATACCAAGATAAATATTAGGAACTACAAGAACGTCAGTAATTAGGTGATAAAGAGCGAGGGAAAGACATACGAAGACAATCAGGACTCCAAACATCTTTAACATCAGCCACCGGTTGCTCATCATGCTCGCCAGATATTTTGAAAGTTCTCCGTGCGCAGAAGTGATGTTGCTCTCGATATCTATGACATTGTCATCGATGCGTTGTACCATCTCTCGTTGCTCGGCAACCATATTGGCGAGCTGAGTAAAGATCTGGCCAAGCTCAGCGATGGTGGTTTCGATGGTCTCAATGGCATTCGACCGCTGTTGGATATATGAGTCCTAGAAGGTCCAGAAATGAGCAGATCTACAAATGCTGAATAATGCAGACGACATACTTGCTGTTCAACTAGTTGCATCTGTAACAATGCCCCACCTGGGTGACCGTTCGTCTGGTCACCTGCCTCTGTCGAACGAAGGTCCATAGCAAGTTCATCATTGTTGGGTGTTGCTCGCCCTTTTCCTTTGAAATCAAAACGATTAGTGGTTCCGTCACCCATTGGGTCACCACGAGAGGAACTGTATAGCACTGAATCTAGATGCCTGTCAAAATTCGTAAGAAAACAGGTGCAGGAAAGACATGCTCGACGGTGCCTGTGTAGCAGCCGATGCGGCGCTATACATGAATTGTTCCGTTCGTGTCTTCGATTCTTTCATGTTCTGGACTCTTGTGTCAAAAGAGGTGGAATAGGGATGATGTACTATTCCTAACCTGTGTTCGTACTTCTAGTACATCCTTAAATGTTATACTCGTATTGGCCAACTTGCTCTGGAGGAGCATGACAACATTATTTGTATGCTCTTCTACCAGTTTTCCCTCTGGCGAGTGACCAGTGTTCCGTTGCTTCACATAGGTCTGAAGATCGGCAATCCGTTTATTTATGTCGGCAATATCTTGTTTTATGATATATGTCAGTTCCTGGAATGAAAGGATGACCATGTGCTTTTTTGAGTGAGAAGTAGTTGTGCGCACACTAATTTCCACTGGTCGATCATCGAACAGAGTTTTCCTCCTCGCAACTAGGGATGAAGTGTCATTACCTCTCACTAAGAATCATAGAGGAGCATCGGCAGGCATACGTTGTGCAAGCTTGTTTAGTTTCAAACTAGTACCACGGATGTTCTTTCCAATTGTAGACGCCATGCGAAAGAACTCGCTCTTAGATGGTCTATCTTTCTTCAAGAGACGCTGTTTCAATTCTACACCACGCATAGAGTATCGATTGCAAACTGAGTCCACGCATGCTCTGAACTCGTTTGTGCGGTCCTGGATGGGCATAGTAAGAGCTTCCAAGATAGAGAACAAGGAGTGAGTCTTTACAGACGTGGCGCACGTGATTGAAAGCGTCCCTCTCCATGGCTTTTTGTAAGGGGATCCAAGGCCTTGTACTATCCTGAGCAATCAAGTCTCTGGCGTTCTGCTCAAAGGGCTCACGAAACTTGCTGCAAAACTTTTATGCACTTTGGTTCACCCCTGTTGCACGACTTTACCTCGAGATCTGCTCGTTCATTACTTTATTTAAGTCTGTCTCTTGCCCAACAGCTTTTCCCTCCTCTTCTCCATCGTCGCCCTCTCTCTATATCTTCTATCACTAGTGCCATGTATCATGCAAAAACCCAGCCTATAGGTGCCTCCAAAGTTCTTATTTTTGGGGCAGGGAACTTTGGATCATGCTTGGCTTCCCATCTCGGAGACTCACAACATGACGTCTATATGTGGGCACGCGAGGAAAAGATAGTAACATATTTCAACAAACACAGACGCAATCCAGTCTACCTCAAGGACCACGAGTTTCCCAAAACCATCACGGCAGTTGGTCCTGAACTACCCACAAAGGAATTTATCAAAGGAATGGATGTCGTGCTATTTGCAATCCCAACACAATTCTTGCGGTAAGCGCCCTTAATATATCTTTATTTTCGGCTGCCTAGCTGAGGTTTGTGGGGGCAGAGAAAGTTTATGCATCCTTCAGCCCAGATTTGATATCGAGGATATGCCCCTCATGATATTCGTGAACAAGGGTATAGAAATTGGATCCCACGCACTTACTCTCGAGATCATCACTGACACCTGTGGACCGGAAATTGCACAGGCGGCGACCTTCATCGTGAGTTTCACGCTCTGTCCACGTGGTGAAGGAGTATGGTCATAATATCCATTCAAGTCCGGACCTTCTTTTGCTAAAGAAAGTGAGATTTACGGTCATTAGGTGGCGGTTTTCCCTTTTGATTTGTTTCCTCAATTAGTTGTCGACAGACAACCCACGTCCGTTTCAGTTGCTTCGTTCACCGAAGCGGAAGCGGGCAAAACTGCGACATTGTTTCACCAACCTCACTTTAGATGGTGACTAGTTTTGCACCTTTCATTGATCTATTTGTGTTAGGTTTCATTATTTCATCTAGCTATACCAATAGGGACCCTATTGGCATTGAACTGTCCGGCGCCCTGAAAAACGTGTACGCAATAGCGGCAGGCATGTCGGATGGGCTAGGCTTCCAGAATAATACGCGTGCAAGTTAGTATCATTCTGTCTCTTCTGCCACCCATCTCTACAGCACTGATGTTGGGATAACTGCGATATACAGTGATTATCACTAGGGGCCTCGCCGAGCTGACGTGCATCGGAACAGCGTATGGCGCATCCCCGCTAACCTTCTTGGGCTTGGCTGGCGTTGGAGATTTGTTCCTGACATGCAGCTCATCGAACAGTCGTAACTACACGGTTGGCTATCGACTAGGACGAGGAGAATCGCTGGATGATATTGTGAAGACCTTGGGAAGTGTGGCTGAGGGTGTGCCCACAGCGAAAGGTGCTAAAATGATCATAGATGAGTTGGGTATCAATGCACCGATTGCAAGTTCAGTAAGCAGAGTGTAACTTTCACAAATTATGATTTACTCATAGAGCTCCGATGAGACAGGTCTATGACGTGTTGTATAACAGTGAGTAGAGAGGCACACTCCCAGCACGAGGTGACGGCAAACTAAAAGGGGAGACAGACAAAGATACTCGCTTGGCAGTTCGTGAGCTCATGAAGCTTCCACCATCCAAGGAGCTTGAACTTCCGCCGATGGCAGGTAAGCCTGCACGCCGCCTTCTGCGAAAATTGGGTCTGGAAGTCGATTCGCCGGTTTTCGAAGCGAGTGAGCTCTGATGGCAACGATTTGAGTACCAGAAATGAATCTTAGAGGGCCTGTATACATGTAAATTTCTCTTGATTCCAGTATAACCTGTCAATTTAAATTTATTTAAATACATTCACGGGATAACGGTGACCCGGCCGGCTTGCGGCGTGACATAAGATCGATCTGAAGCGTGCGGCGGAATTTTTTTTAATTTTTAATTTGCCAACTTTTCCGAGGGCTGGTGAAAATCTTGTTGGCTTGCTTTCATCTTTTGCCCTCTTTTCTCATACTAGCCCCTTCCTATCTACCACCATCCAACTATGGCCCATGTTCTGTTCAAGGCCTGTTCTGAGGGTAATCTTTCTGTTCTCAATGAAGTATTGCCCAATGTAAACCCTCTTGAACTTGAGACCCAAGGTTTGTCATCTATCCCGCTGACCACGTCGTGTGCACCACTGATTATGTGCTCTTATTTTCATCGTCAATGTTATAGACGAGTCTGGTTCAACCCCGCTCATCGCAGCCGTGAAAAATGGTCATGTGGACGTCATCCACGCTCTCCTCGTCAAAGGCATGTCTCTTCCTTTTCTTTGCCCGTGATGCCCTCTGATAGTTCAAATCAAAAGGTGCTGATCCTTCCCATGGGTCTCCAGAGGTGTATACCGCGGACGCGGCCATTTTGGATCTTCTGGCTCAGGCGAAGAATAAGTCGTTGCCGAACGGTGTTCAAACCCCTCAGCCAACTTATCCTCTCGATAGTAACGATGATCCTCAAAAGGCATACTACCCTCTGCCTCCCCCAGAAAATTATCCATATTATGCGTCAATCAATCTTTCCTCTGTTCCTGAAGGAGGCGCGTTTTATCCACCTCCACCGCCGCAGGTAATGAGTGAAAGCCATTCGCCCAGAGGCCTGAACAATCTTCCCCCGCCAGAAATCGCCCGCTTCATTCCTTGTCGCTACTTTCCAGCCTGTCGCTACGGCCCCTCGTGTATCTTCGCCCATCCACCTCAAGGCTATTACCACAGTGGTGCCCATCCACCCTATCCACCATTCGACCCCATGACCGTGCCTCCCTATCCTCCAAATTTCTATCATCCATCAAATTTCCAGCATAATGGACCGCATCCGATGGTACCTCTCTCACCGCCACCTCATATGGCCCATTCCAGGTCGACTTCGGAAGTCCTATCACCCACTCAAGGACCTTTCAGGCCTAATGGAGTCCCTCCTTCCTACAGAACTATGCCGCCCCTTCCTTCAGTTCCAGTCCCTCTTTCAATCCCCCCCCTCCCGCTTGTCCACCAACTTCCTACCCCGGGACCTCGATCACCCAACTTTTCGCCCTCACCTGCAACTCCGTATAATATGCAACAGGAGAGCCCTGGTATTTATCCTCAACAACCTCTGCAACCACATTTGCCGAATGGAAACGTAAGCTTTGCTCCGGAGGTTGACAGTGCTCCGAAGCCTACACAGCCCAGTCTCGAAGGTTTCAACAATAACGGTGCCCCATCACACCATGAGGGTCCCGTACACACTCGTCGCGGCAGTCGCCGACCCTCGCTCGGTAAACCCAAGCCTGCTTGCCTGTTCTTCCCTACTGGACGTTGCAAAAATGGGTGCGTGATCTATAAAAAATTTTCCACCAACATGGCCTCCATGCTGATTTCTCTTTCTGATTTCCAGTGATGACTGTCGATTCCCACACGTGATGTCTGATGATGCGTACTTTAGTGGGAGAGCGGGATCGGCGAGGCAGTCACGCAATCACACTCATCCTAACGGTAATGGTAATATTGGTTTGGAGGAAAAGATGAACAACATGAAAATTCGAGATGTGAGAGGGATTGCAGTGTTTTTCTTCTCATACTGATTAAAATACAGGAGTCGCATGCACAGCGACAGTCTCATCAGCCGAACGGCGCCCACGAGACTGGATCCGCCAACAACGGTAGCGGAACTGGCAATCGTTCACGATTCTCTTCCAATAGCAAACATCATCATGCTCATCACAACTATAACAATGGGAAAACGCAAAAGCCGCCGGTATCTGCTATCAAGCAACGTGTCCCGAATGCGGATGACTTTCCTGTGCTGGCTGGAACTGTAACGCCACCGTCAAGGAATTGTGTGACCACGAATGGACCGACAGCCGCGCAGGTGTTACAGGCGCCTCCTCCTGTTAAAAAGGAGGGCACGGCAGTTGTTGTCAATGGCAATGAGCCGAGCAACGCCCGTTTGATTACTCCTGAGCATCAGAGGTTGTCTGCCACGTCGACAAAAGTGTGTATCTGAAAGTCGAAACTCACGCGAAGGCTGATTTTCTGGAACCCAATTTAGGACGTTACCAAAGTCGAAGCTGCTGATAAAAGTGGACCCTCTGAGCTGGTGAACAGTTATCCCACTTCGTTTGCAGCTGCAGCTATGGCTGCTGCGTCGTCGTTGTCGTTGTCGTCGTTGTCGTCGTCGTCAGCTGACATTTCCAAAGAGGTGTCTGTTTCTGTTTAGGGGGGAGGGTGTGATGGTTCGCTCATCATCATCATCTTCTCTCTCTGTGTGTGTGTCCGGTTTTTTTAAATATATCGCTCTGCACCCATCTTGTCGTCCTTGCTCTCCCGCTTGTTCTTTTTTTGTTCGATCTTTTCTTTTTACTTAATCGAAAAAGGTCCTTTGTCCCTCCCATCCATTATCTTCATTTCTTGTGTTTGGACATGGACATTGTTTTTTTAATTCCAAATCTCTTGTGGGAAGGATTCTTTCTCTCTTTCTCTCTCTCTCTCTCTCTCTCTCTCTCTCTCTCTTCTTCTTCTTCTTCTTCCTCTTCCTGCCCGCCTGCTCGGTCGTGTGTTGTTTCGCAATTGCATTTTCTTACCAGGAACATGCCACTTTTTTGTGTTTGTTTTTGCCTTTGCTTTTTCTGAAAGTCATCTCTTGCTGCTGCTTCTTTTCTCAATGTCCTCTTCTCCTTTCTTCTTCTCTTGGCTTTTTTCCCTTTTGTGTGTACGAGTGCTTATTTCTTGTTTTTTTTTGTTTTTTTTTTACACTCTACAACTTCTGCTCTGTATCCCAGTCTTTTTCCCCCCTACTGCTATGTTTTATTGAGTTTTTCTCAAGACTCCCTTGCTTTTTTTGTGCTTTGTTGCGTGTTTTTTTTTCAGAAAAAGTGTGCAGTTTGTTTTGTCTTGAGAAAAGAGTTGATATATATATAACATGCATACATAACTGTTTTGTTTTCTTTCTTTCTCTTTTCTCTCTCTCTATCTTATATATTACGCATACAGATACAGATCAATATCTACGTACCTATCACCTGTCCTCTTATCACCACCACCCTCTCTTTCTCTTTCCTCTACGCTCCACAGTCCTTTTATTCCACAATGCAACACGCTCTCTCTCTCTTCTAGCATAACAAATGTTTTTGTTTTCTCTCTCTCGTTCCTTTATGCAGAGTACCTCTGTCCACCTCTTTTGATTATATGTAATCGGCACTGTCTCTCTGTCTTTATCTATCCATCTGTTCTTAATCAAAGACATGAATGATCGATCGGTGTTCACATACCACTCACATTTTCATGTGTGTTCCATCTACTATGCCCACATTTCCAGATTTCTCATCTCGACCCCTTTCCCTTTCACAACCTTTCCAATCTCATACACTTCTCCTTCTCCTTCTCTCAACATCTCAACCACCCTCTCCTTCTCCTTCTCGTCCACAATCACCACCATCCCAATCCCATTATTAAACGTCCTCGCCATCTCTAAACTAGCCACACCCCCTTGCGTCTTCAACCACCTAAACACATCAGGCCAAGGCCACGTCGAAACGTCAATCACACATCCAAGATCGCCAGGAAGTACGCGAGGGACATTTTCAATAAACCCACCACCCGTGATATGAGACAAGCCTTTAATCAATCCACGTTGGCAGATAGGCAAAACTTGAGCAACATAGATCCGTGTCGGCTCAACAAGGACACGTCCGAGCGTTTGGGTAGTAGTAGTAGACCATGGGCACGGGGAGGAATACGTATATGAAGACCGGGTGACAATTTCGCGGACGAGAGAGAATCCATTGGCGTGCACGCCAGAGGAAGAGAGACCAAGCAAGATGTCACCTTCGCAAATGGGGTTTTTGGGGTCGGGCAGGACAAGGGAACGTTCGACGGCACCGAGGGCGAAACCTGCGAGGTCATAGTCGCCTACAAAACAGCATAGGATCAAGCTAGCCTCGCAATTGAAGGAGAACGAACCTGGTTGATAAAACCCCGGCATTTCTGCGGTCTCGCCACCAATGAGCGCACATCCAGATTGGCGACATCCTTGAGCTATGCCTTTGACCACCTGGGCAGCGACCTCGACCTCGAGTCTGCTACAAGCGTAATAATCGAGAAAGAACAGAGGTTCTGCGCCTTGCACGAGCAGATCGTTGACAGACATGGCCACCAAGTCGATACCTGGAAAAAGTTGATCTATAATCAGGAGGGAGATCGATTTTGCTAACCAACTAGATCGTGTGCGCCAACCTCGGCAGCGACTTTAAGCTTTGTGCCGACACCGTCTGTACCACTGACCAAAAGTGGATCCTTGTAACCTGCGGCTTTCAAGTCAAAGAGACCACCAAAACCGCCGATCTCGCCATCGGCACCTGGACGACGGGTAGAACGCGTAAAAGGTTTGATAGCTTGGACGAGGGCATCACCTGCGTCGACAGAGACGCCTGCTTGAGCATAAGTGAGAGCTTGGGGTGATGGAAAGGCCGAAAGTGCACTGGAAAACTGAGGATGAGAAGGAGAGATGAGAGTGATGAGAGTGAGAGGGACAATACCGATGGGCAATATCTGGGCGGAAAGTTTTACCCTCGAAATGGACCGAGTGGACGCCCTGGTAGGCATAGAGGAGAGCTTGCTGGAGGGTGGGAGCGTAAGCGGCGACGACGATGACACGACCGCCGTTGGTCAAGAGTTGATCATCGACTAATTTTGACCCAGCGTGGAATAGGATGACTAGGGAAGGATGAGGTGAGAGTCATGGGGTGTGTGTATGTGAGAGAGTGTGTACGGACAGGGAGAGGAAGAGGGGGAGAAGGAAATTTGTTTGCCGGTTGGGTAAGGGCCGGGGTATCCTTGGGAGGCGAGGACGACGGAGACAGCGTAACCTTGTTTGAAGTTGATGGGAGTAACGGAATCAAGATGGTGATGAGCGCAAGCCTGGAATAAAGTGAGAAGAAAGGGGCAGAGAGAGAGAGGTGATTGTGACTTGCATGGAGGACGGCGGCGAGATCTGTGCTGTCGTCCAAGAGGAGGAGGAGGGCTTCTGTTTCAGGGTCGCCGAAGCGGACGTTGTACTCGAGGACCTTGGGGCCTGAAGGGGTGAGGATGATGCCTGTGAAGAGGAGGCCGACAAAGGGGTGACCTGGGAGGGTGTAAATGAAGTGAAGACGGAGAGAATAAAGGGCGGACCGTCGCGACGCATGCCGTCGATGGTGGGGCGTAGGATGTCGTTGAGGATGCGAGACAAGATCTGGGGAGTTGCGACGGGAGCGGGTGCATAGGCGCCCATGCCGCCGGTGTTGGGACCTGTATCACCTTGGCCGATGCGCTTGTGATCCTGGGCGGGGGGGAAGGGAACGATGGAGTAGCCGTCTGAGAAGGCGAGGAGGGAGAGTTCTGGGCCATCGAGGAATTCTTCGATGACGACCTCGTTGCCTGGGAAGGGGATGGAGGACGGAGAAAGGAGGCGATGGGAGGACTGACCTGCAGAGCCGAAGGCATTGTTGAGCATGATGTCGCGGAGCCCAGCCAAGGCATCGTCGGTGGACTGTGGGATGAGGACCCCTTTTCCTGCGGCGAGACCACTGGCTTTGAGGACGAGGGGGTGGGGGGAGGACTGGATGTAAGCAGCGGCGTCGGCGAAGTTTTCTGCGGTGAAAGTGGCATAGGCGGCGGTGGGGATATTGTGGCGTGCCATGAAGTGCTTTGCAAAGGCCTTTGAGCCTTCCATGCGGGCAGCGAGGAGATCGGGCCCAAAGACGGGTATGCCGACTAGCAAAGGATGAGCGGAGCCACGAAGCAGAGAGGAAAGTACCGTTGTGGAAGTGGGACTGGACGCCGTCGACGAGAGGCAGCTCGGGGCCGGGCACGACGAGGTTCACGCTGTTGGCGAGCGCAAATCGGACGAGACCGGGGTAGTCGGCGTCGGGGACATTCGACGTTTTTCCTGTGGCGGCGGTGCCATGGTTCCCAGGGCACACATAGATGTGGTCGACGCGGGCAGACGCCGAGAGACGCCAGGCGAGAGCGTGTTCCCGTCCGCCAGAGCCAAGCAGGAGGATGGTGAGCATGGAAGTGGTCCTTTGGTCCCATCTTTCGCTTCGTCCTTTCGCTTTTGGTCCTTTTGGTCCTCGCGCTTGGCCCTCTTTGGTCCTCTTTTCGCGTGGGAAAGTGAGGATGAGCTATGACCTCCACAATCCTTTCGGACCTCCTTTCTACAGAAACATCCATCTCCTCCCGCCCTCCAGGTCCCGCAATACCTCCCACTCGACTCCAGACAATGTCGACCTCCTCGACCTCACCGACCCCTGGGGCACCAGTTGGCACCACACTTCCCCTTACGACTTTGGCATCCGTCCTCGCAGAGCCAGCACTCCCGCCGTCTCCTCCTCCGTCCCACAGACCTCACGCTCTACATCTGCACTCCCAAACATCCATCTCCCACGCAAACTCAGCAAACGCCACCGTCCTCAGCCCACAAAACACATCTCTGTCCTCGGCAGACTCGTCCGTACCCTCAGCCACATGCGCCGCTCCTTTACTCCTCACCGTCCAGATCCCCCCCCTCCACCACCCCCCACCACCACCAACGATAACGATAACGATGCCGCCTCCTTTGTCTCCGTCGACGCCCCCTTCTCTATCGGAAAGCTCACCATCGCAAATCCAGACGACCCAGAACCACCCTCCCCCGCCCCTCCCACTCTGCCTGCAAAAGACGACCGCCTATCCTCCATTCCATTTCCTGAACGTCCTGATTCATACCTATCTTATGCAGACACCCCCATGTCCGCTATCTCCGTCTTGGCAAACCCACCCACTCCCTGTGCTCGCGTCCAACCCGACATGACTGCAATTCGATCCACGGTAAACGTCGATGAACGCGCAAGAGAGAGGGTGCGGGAAGAAAGGGTGCGGGAAGAAAGGGACAGACGGGATCGTGAAGAAAGGGACAGACGGGA
>Ga0153986_1000392_pt1 | contig 13709 bp, 11 predicted proteins | sample TSGA070MetaG_FD_104724 | JGI IMG/M metagenome (GOLD analysis project Ga0153986, IMG submission 104724) | Attine ant fungus gardens microbial communities from Georgia, USA - TSGA070 MetaG | ecosystem: Host-associated > Fungi > Mycelium > Unclassified | place: USA: Georgia, Alexander Wildlife... | reverse complement strand
GAGAACTGCTGTCCTCTCTTCTCTTCACTTGTATTTATAGTTTTAGCATTACATGAACTTGTAACTACTTGTAACTAGTATGAGTCAAGAGCATTACAAGGAAGGGTAACTATGTGTTACAAGAAAGAGTCACAGTGTTACAAGGTAGTGTCACTGTCTGTTACAAGGAAGTCTAATAAGTGAGAAGAAGAATGAAAGATTTAGTCAGTGTCTGGACCAGGGGATGATAATTTAGAAGAGAAATCAAGATTGATCCCTCTGGTTTCGAAGTCCCAAAGATAGTTGAGCCATGCCTGGTCCTCCATGAGTAACTCTGTAGAATCTAGAGTTTCCATAACACATTCTAGAAACCTTTACTAGGTCCTAGATAGCCCTCCTGTCTCAACCGATGCCTTCCAGCACCACTCCTTAGATAAGATTCTGGTAATAAGCCTCTCCAAAACCTTTTCTAATGGAATTTATAATTCCAGCATATCAGCATAAATGGTGGTTATTGGTAAACCATAGACCGTTAGGTAGTAAGGAGGCCATGCCCGGGCGCCCTTGTCCTCTTGAACTCATAAGCGCTATGGGGGTAGAAAACAAAAGACTTTTAAGTGGAATACTGACTTATGTCGAAATCACAAGTTCAGGTATCAATTGTGCACTAAAGAATTTGAGGGGAGGTAAATCACGAAGTGGGAAGTGTATTAAAAAGGGTATAGGATTACACAGCTTTATAAGTTAAGTGTTATGTGGCCAAATGATAGGAATTCTGGATCTAGATCTATTCTGCGAGTATTGCTCCTAAGAGTGTCAACCTTTAAACACCCCAAGCTGCTCTGCTAGAAAAGACAGTTGAGGGACCAACTCATGGGCACCACCACACTCTCATGTTCCTCTATCCGCTGTTACGCCGGGATTGAAAATTCCTTCAAAAAAGGCAGTACAGGAGGGCATATAGCACTATACTCACTGGGTGGAAAGCGCTCTAGAGCTCATCAATGAGCCCCAAATGCGATCTAGAAACTAGAACGGAGGGTCATACACAGTAGTTGTAGGCCTGTCACATATCGACAAGGGATGGGAGGGTCTTACTAACTGCCTAGACCTCAAGAATATGGATAAGTTCCCAAAGGACTAGCTAACCTAATTCTAGATCAAGTTTAGTCAAACCTGAGAGCAGTGCAGTGGCCCAAAAACGCCCAGATCCTGCCAGTCCATGCAGTAATAGGCTCACCCAGAACACAAACGCAGCCTATGATGACTATGATACAGCACGGGTTTGCACCTAGCCTGAATGATGTCTAGGTTGGGGTCAGGAGAGGAGCATGTCAGTTCCAAGAAGTAGAGGTGATGAGTGGGTGAGATGATAAAGCGGAACAGGACCACATGGGCACGATCGGCATTAACGGTGATGGGGGTGACAAAAGTAAGATTGGTAATTATCGGGGTGTGTCCTTTTATCAGAGACAAGGGTGACAGGCGCAAATCAGAGTTCTGTAATTTCTGAGATGGGTCACAGTTATATGCAAAGAAGTAGGCACTAGGGAGGTAATTAGAATTTTAGGGAGCATACTGGTGATTTCAATATATATAAAACGGGCTAAAAACAATAATAAGTCTCGCTCGCGAGCGCTCTCGCTAGTCGGATCTCAAAGGCACACATTCGTCTTGCGTTATAACACTGCTGTCCTTACCTAGTCTAGTAGCCTGGCTCACCGTCAATACAGCAGTTACTACTTAGAACTCCCAGAGCCTCATGCAAGCTGTACTTCAGCTGACCGTACAACTGGAAGCTTACTACGAAGAACCATAGCAAGGGATTAATCTCCTAGCGTAAGCAAATGTCCAAGTCCTCTCGAGATCGAGTATCTCGTAGGGAAACAAAGTAGGGAACAAAAAATAGAACTTAAGTTCACTCGAGTTTGCTTTTCAGCTCTAGAGCAGAAGAGAAGAAAAAGGGGGTAAGATTGCTTGTCCCTTCCCTCGTACTCTAGAGATTTTTATTAGAATACAACTGTCCAAACCACATACAAAGAAAATAGAAAGAAAGTCGATGGTGTCCCCTAAAATAGCCAGCCAGAATGCTGACCATCCCCCTCCATCCAATCCCTCACTTCTTATTTGTTCTTTCCTTATCTGAGCCCTTCTTTGAGGTTCCCTTATATCGATATGGCCGCGCGGAGACCTGGCGTAGAGAGATCGTGTTCAAAATGAACCGCCAATCCTCCTGATCATACCATCCGCGAGTGTGCCATACTCTTCCTACCTCTTCACAACCTGCTTTCTCTCCTTCCCATCCCTTTCCTGAGACTCCTTCCTTCTCAGGCATCTCTTCTCTATCGTCCCGATCCCCAGGTTATCCTTTACCGAGCCTTCTTGTAGCTGCTTCTATGCCTCTTATTCTAAATATAGTCCCTGTGTTACATCTGTGATCCGTCACCTATTTTTACCTTTATGATGTCAAGCTGCTGACTCTTCATTGGGGATTGGTCTCTTGGGGCCATTTCCTTCTTCGAGAGCACATACAGAGGGGGGAACTTTTATTGATAACTATATGAGATGATCCGAGCAAGGATTATTATGAGGGATTGATAGTGGTGATCATGGCCACTATTCCACTTCTCGAGCGCGATGCTCGAGAACACGACCAGACAGCAGTGTCTCTCTGGTTCTCAGAGCGCTCATCTTTGTATAGAATAAGCGTTATGGGAGTATTATCTCATTATTATCACTTATTTAACCAGAATTTTACTGGCCGGCATGATAACAGGGCTGTCAGAGAAGAGAATGCTGATAGACCAGTTGGTTCTGAGACATGGAAATGTATGAGAAGCCAAGGGAGGAAGGGTGTAGATTGTTTTCCTATTTTTATACTTTGATTAAGTCTCAGACACTTGTACCAATATACCTTCCAGGGTGGAGGGGATGGGAGCAGTTTACTTTTGGCACCTGCCTTCATCTCTGAAGCTCTTGGGATTGTGAAAAGTGATTCTAGAGACAAGTAAGAGTGTGATCTCAGTGGGATGTCTGAGCTGGGCCTCACTTTGTATCATACCTACTCGGTTTAGAGACAGAATCCTGGCAGTCACTTGGACAACCTTCAGCAAGGTAGCAGGCTGGGAAAGTCTGGCTAGTCATCAACTCAGACTCCATCACATCTGTAAGGTTCAGGTTGGGGGTGCAGATGAGGACTTTGTTGAGAGTGGTAAGCCCATGAGTTGGTTTACTGACTACTCTTGCTATTGAGCTTGTTACAGTATGTAAAGGTGGACATCTTAGGGGTACCACAGGAGGACGATCTAGATTGATCTTACAATCCTTCTAGCTATTTTTACACTACAAGCTAAGCTGTGCTTCAACTTTTAATCCTTTCTGTCACATCTTTCTATCACATCTTTCTGTTATTCTCTGTTCTAAACCTTTAGCATGCGATTGGGGACTACTACTGCCACTTTCTACACTTTGCTTGTCACAGTCAAGTCCCCATTTTCCCCTTTCACTGCACTCCCACACCAAACCTTATGGATGTAATACGATCTAGAGCCTATACTGAGCCAAGCCTTCCTGACCTGCTATCCTCTCTGAAACAAACCCAAAACTCATGCATTCTGTCTCTAGTATCCTGTTGTGGGTATACTCTGTGTTCTCATTCTCTCTTAGACACCTCACAATCACATTAGCATTGACATAGATCGCTTTCCAATGTCCAGAAGAGCTTAGAGGTGAGAGCAAGAGCCAAGAAGGAACTTGCTTACATCTCTTTACTCCCTGGTTAATATATTACATGATTACAAATGTTTGGACTCAGTGAAACTATTTCTAGAACTACTTTTGGTGCTATTTACATGTCCTCCACCACAGCACTTGCCTGAAACCCATAGCTGATGCGGCTTCACCTCCATCACCCCTGCCATCAATCAGGTTTCATCTCCCTGTCTACCATCCTTCCAGAATCTTCTCCTACCTTCTGCTTCAAGGATCTTCTGTCTTTTTTGTCCTAGAACCATGTGGTGTACTTCCTAAGTGTCCTAGAGCTTCCTAAGTTCTTTCATCTGTGTCTATGTTTAGAGTTATAATATATTGATGGGATCAGAGAAGTTTGATAGACTCTCTAATCAGTCCTCTCGAGTTTCTCTGCCTTCTAAGTTCAATTCTGTGTATATTTCCAATGATACTTGTTTCCTTTATTCTAAGTCATGTTAATCTAGAACCCAATCTGTAGGGAAATATCCAGATACCAAGTACTAGTGTGCCATTTTGGCTCTTGAGGTATTTTGTTAAGAGTGACCCTTTTGGTGGTAATGGTAATGGTCCGGGTCTACTATGAGGGATAGTGAAGGTTTCTAGAGCAAGTTACAAGAGCTAACTCGTGGTTATCAATCGTCCAATGTTACTTTTTAGTTGAATTTTTGTATCAGGTGTAACAGCGTAGTGTTGGTAGATAGATCATTTGTATTGGCTTATACTGCGGTCCCATTGTGGGCTGGTACACATAGAATGATGGGGGTACACTAGTAGAGCAGCTTTTACTTGAGTCGGGATGGGCTTCTTAGCCCTGATAGATTAGATCAGAGTTGGTAGATAGTGTTTAAGGTTTTAGAAGTGTGCCTGGCAATGTCAATAAGACCAGAAGACGTTGACCTATAACAGGTGACGTGATGTTGATTGATGGAAAGGATTGATGGATTGATTGACATGGAGGATGGGAGACATGAGGTGATGTGGACAGACAGCTTGTCCCTTCCATAGTTGGTAGACAGGCATCTTGGTTGAAAGCCAGTTAGCTCTGCCAAAAGTACCATCTCGGCCAATAATGATGAGTTATAAGCCTTGAGAGAGGGATTATGGGATTACGGTAGTTGTAGTAGTGCCTGAGTTAGCACTACAACAGTGCGCTCAGTAGAACAGCTGGAACTCCAAAGGAACAGGAGTCGTCAGGACCATAGTAGTAAGTCCTCCAGGATAGCAGAGCACCATGCATGGGCCAGGGCAATGTCAATAAGACCCTGAGATATTTTTAGAAGTTGGTCAGGGCAATCAAGAGAGATCTGGTAGTGAGATGGGACCTTAAAGTTGCTGCAAGAGCATGCTATGCAGATGTGGCAAAGTCAATAAGACCACAAGGTTTGGGTCAGAAGCACCGATGGTAGGCAGACCCTGGGATATAGGTCAGATGTGCTGACTGAGAGGCAGACCTGATTTGGAAGGAGATTAGGAACGCTGAGATCCGCTGAGATTTGAGGCACGGCAAGATAGAAGCCTGTGAGCTGGTATGCTACACATGTAAGGATCTCAGAGGACTGGCTGGTATGAAGCCACTGTCCTAACTCCAAGGTTGATGGTCAAGAGAACTCAATAGAGTTCCCACTCGATTCATGCCCAGACTTTATACTACTTTACATGGTCTATGCACAGTACTGACTAAGCAGGTACTCTATGACTCGTCTACTGATCCTATCTTATCACTCCATTGCTGATTTGGCAAAGTGTAGAGATTATGAGCCTATAAGTCCATATAAGGGTTGGCCGGCCCTTCTACGTCCGAGACAAAGTCCAGTCCATCATCTTCTATTTCTACAATTTTCGGAGTGTTTTCTTCCTCTGAGTACATGTCATACAACTCTTCAATGGGGTCTAGTTGGTTCATGATATTACCCCCCCTTTTAAGATTCTTTCTCTGGAAGAATTTTCCACCTTTCCATTTTCTCCAATTCCTTTCCAACTTCTCCAGATATTCCTTCTTGAATCTCCCATCATCCCATCTATATAGCACCTTGGCGGTGTACCTCCCTGGTAGCTCACTTCTGCTGTAAGCTCTGTCTTTCTTTTCCCTAATCCTCCTTGCCATCTTCTTGTATTCCTTCTTGTATTCCTTTACTGCCTCTCGCGCGTTTCTCAGGTTTCCTTCCTTCTCTCAAGTATCTTCTTCCACCATATATCCTTTCCATTGTACAAGGTATTCTACCTTTCCGTACCTCTTCCTCTTGCTTAAAATCCTTTCCACCTCATACTCCATTTTTTCCTGTATTTCTACTGGTGGAGGTGGTGTTACCTTTTGTCCCCTCACTTGATCCCTATATCTACGTATTCTACTTATGTTTACTATGGGATGTATTCTTACGCTACTAGGTAGATCTAATTCAATCACATTTGACGATATGATCCCTTTCACCCTGTAAGGCCCCACAAATCTCTCTGTCAGCTTGTCCGTCCTTCTGCCGACCATCTGCTACTTTAAATCTCTTGTGCTTAATAGCACCATGTCTCCAACTTTGTATTCCTCTACCTCCCCCCTATGCTGGTCCGCCTGCTTCTTCATCTCCTCCTGTGCTTTCTTCAATGCAGCCTGCGCTTCTTTCTGTATTTTCTTCATCTTTGCTGCAAACTCTTCGGCTTTCATCACCTTCCCTTTCTTTCTCATTTCGAAGCCCATCCTGGGATTTTGACCATTGTTTGCCATGAATGGCGATACTTTTGTAGAGCTATTTACTTTGTTATTATAAGCAAACTCCGCGGTGCCCAACCAATCTGGCTACTGCTTCTGGCGATAGTCCACAAACATCCTGAGGTACTGTTCTAGTTCCTGATTTGCACACTCAGTTTGTTCATCTGTCTGCGGATGGAAAGCCATTGACAGCTTTGTTTCAATCCCCAACATCCCATTTAACTCCTTCATTAACCCCGTCGCAAACTGTGCTCTTCGATCAGAGATGATACTCTTGGGGAGTCCATGTAGTTTCCACACATGATCCCGGAATAACACTGCTAATCCCTCTGCTGACGTTTTCTCTGTTGTAGGAATAAAGTGCGCCATTTTTGTGAGCTGGTCGCATACTACTAAGATAAAGTCATAGCCCCTTGATAGTGATAGCTTTACAATGAAGTCTGCCATTATGTGTGCCCAAGGTTTATCTGGCGCTTTGTTTGGCATAAGCTTTCCCGCTGGCGGCTCTGTCCTGTTCTTGTTCCTCTGACATAAGTCACACCCTTCCACATACCGATTTACCTCTATTGTTACCCTGGGCCACCAGAAATTCCTGGTAACCAGCTCCACTGTCTTCTACTGCCCTCCATCCCCTCCCACTGGTGTATCATGATGCAATTGGATTATCTCTGCCCTCAGCTCCTCATCCTTCGGCACGTACACCTTTCCATCCTTCAGCATTAGTCTGTCCTCCTCTCTCCATTCCTTGTTCCTTAGAACTTTTACGTTCGCCTTTTTCATCTCTTTCACTATTTTCACTACCTCGTCATCTACTGCTTTTGACTTTTTTATCCTGTCCAGGATATCTACTCCTTCTACCACTACTTTCTCCAGTGTTCTCACCTCTAACCACTTCTTCTTTACCAACATCTGATCTTCGTTCTCCTTCCCTACTCTTTCCTGCCAGTCTGGCCGCCTACTCAGCCCATCAGCTTTTCCCATTTTAGTACCAGGTACATGTACTAATTTAAAATTGAAGCGTGATAAGAATAGTGCCCATCGTGCCTGTCATCTATTTAACTTTTGACTAGACATAAAGTACTCTAGGTTCTTATGATCCGTCCATACTTTGAACTTGATCCATGTACCTTCTAGGAAATGCCTCCATGCTCCCAGGCACCTAATTACTGCCAACATTTCTTTATCATAAATTTTGTAGTTCTTTTCAGTGTCACCCAACGATTTGGAAATATAGGCCACCGGCCTCCATCTTTCGTCCTTGCATTTCATGGACAATACTCCTCCTGTTGCATAGTCCGATGCATCCGCCTCTACCCTCATCTCTTTATCTAAGTCTGGAGCAGCCAGTACTGGTTCCGACATGAAAATCTCCTTCAACCTTCTAAACGCCTCCTCCTGTTCACTTCCCCAGTTCCATCTTTCTTGCTTCCACACCAATCTGTGCATTGGCCTTGCAATCTCTGCAAAGTCCTTTACAAATCTCCTATAGTAGTTTGCTAGTCCCAGAAACTTCTGGATGTCCTTAACGCACTTTGGGGTTGGCCATTCCAGCACACCCCTGACTTTCTCCTTTTCCATCTTTATTCCATTGGGTCCTATTACTACCCCGAGGAATCCTACTTCTCTCACTTTCCATTCACATTTCTCCGGCTTGATGTACAAGTCATGCTCTTCCAATCTCCTTAGTATCTCCTCCACTAACTCATCATGTCCTTCCTCCATTTCTGTTCCTACTAACACATCATCTATGAAGGTGGCGACATCTCCTTTGTTGATCAGATCTCTGAAGGTGGCGACATCTCCTTTGTTGATCAGATCTCTGAAGATATCGTTCATCATCGTCTGGAAGGTGGCTGGCAAGTTTGTCAAGCCAAAAAACATGACCACTGGTTCGAACAACCCTATGTGCATCATAAATGCTGCCTTCTACTCATCACCTTCCTTTATCCTGACGTTGTTGTATCCCCACCTCAGGTCCATCTTTGTAAACACCCTCTTTGTACCCATATTGTCTACTAGGTCACTAATTAACGGTAAAGGGTAACTATTCTTGACAGTAAATTTGTTTACATATCGGTAATCCTGCACTATCCTCCTCCTGCCGTCCTTCTTTGGAACAAATATTACTAGCAAAGTCTGGGGCGACTTACTTGGCCAGATATAACCTTTCTTAAGCTGGCTATCTATGAATGCCTGGACTTCTTCCCTTTCAATCCTTGATAAGGGGTAGATCCTGCCTTTTCTTGGGACAAACTCTTCTTGTAAGTCTATAGCATGGTCCTAAGTTTTATGCACTGGCATTTGTTCTGACTCTTGCTTTCCAAATACTTTTAGCCACCTATGGAACCTCTTGGGTACCATATCTTCTACCTTCCGCCTATCTTCCATTGCTTCCTCCTCCCTCCCTCTCTCTTCCATTGTCCACCTCAAGTCCTTCCCATCCTCCACTTTCGCTTCTCTCTGCTTTATTGTCATCTGCTTGCCGCACCATGGTGGGCACCTCGACATCTTCACTTCTCCCATCTCCCAGTTTATTTCTGGGTTGTGAGCAGCTAACCATGGCATGCCCAGGATCATCTTTGTCCTTCCCAAGTTGTAAACATCCATCCTTAACCTCTTATGATGTCCTCTGTAGAAGACATTACATTCCAGCTCATGGGTAATATTCCCTCTACTATTGCTGGTTCCATCAACATTCTTGACCTCTACTGGTCAATCTAGTTTCTCCAACCTAAAGCCGTGCTCTTCCACAAACTTCTTATCCACAAATATCCCCATTGTACCACTATCCAGTAGCGCCTTCACCGTTACCCCTTCATGGTTGTCTAATTTCTCTATTCCAACTTCCAACCATACCTCCCTTAGAGGCTTTAGCATCCTCCTTACATCTCTTTCTCCCATGGCTACTTTTGCTTTCAACTTTCTCAACTCCTTTTCTATGTTTGCAATTTTCTCCTCTCTCTCTACACACAGGTTACATGCCCAGCCTTGGGTATCTGGACTCCACTCTTTTGTTGGCAGGGAGTCATCCTTCCTACAAGCTTGGCATTGCCTCATTATCCTCTTTCCCCTGCTCACGTCCCACATCTCTTTCTCCCATCTGCCTTTACACTCTGGGCACCTGTTGTTTCAAAGGTTGCTCTTATCATAGTACCTCTGAGTGGGTCCTTCCCATGGTCTCGTGCTAGACACCCTGCAATCCACACACTTCACAATCGTCACCACTTGCTCCTGCTCCACCCATCCCTGCTTATACCTCTTTACTAATACTCCTCTCCTTATTGCCCTCTCCTCTCCCTCATACTATTTTTGCTTCAACCCCCAACCTTCTCTCCACAACCTCACTGAGGGACACTTTTGCTCCCAGTGGTTATCTCCCCTGCATTCTCTGCACTTCCTCTTTTCTACCTTCCTTACTTGCTGCGCTTCTGCCCTCTTTGGCCATGCCACTTTATTTGGACAGCCCCATAGGACATGTCCTTCTTCCCCACATCCCCAACATGTTGTTGGCTGCGCTTTTCCCTCATAGGGGTACACTGCAATCCCTCCTTCCATTCTCCTACACACTTTACTTAGCAAAGGCGCAAATTTATTGCCCCTGCCTTCTGACTTCCTCCTCCTCTCTGCCAGGATTTCCTTCTGCCTACAGTGGTGGGCCAAGTGGCCAAACCACCCACATTTGCGACACCTGCGGTTGCCTCTTCTCCCCTTCATCATTTCAATGTATGCCCAAGTACAGGGCATTGTAGCAGTTGTTGAATTCATGGTAAAAATTTCGGTCGAGGTGACCAGCGATGTGATTGTACTAAGTTTTACAACTACTGGGGCGCACAATCTTAACCCAGCTAGTCACCTACTGACTAAGTACTTGACTACTCAAGGGTGAAACAACTACTATCCCTAAGAAGGGAATCCCTAAGCTAGACGGCACTTTAAGAGCTGACTGTCATTCCCTTGTGTGGACTGGAGACAACGCCCCAACAGCACAGATGTCATGACTCAGAATCAAACCCCCAACTTTCCCCTGCATTCATCGGACTATTAAATAACTTAACAGACTACAACGCTAGGAATTCTATTTATAGAACAGGTCAGGTGACTCCATTATGTAAAATGGTGTAGAACCTTCTAGTAGACATGTGACCCACGGGAACTTGGCGCACAGACCAAACCCAACATGTATATAAGATAGGGAGAATACACTGGGGAACTCTATTAAGTTCTTCCTGACCCCTTACCTAGGGTTAGCCACAAGTCTTCACGACCTTCGCCTTACAACAGAGCAGATAGCAAATGTAAACTAAGTAGCTGTCTCAATCGAGCAGGTCCGATCTAGAGGAGTACTAGAGAAGGTCTCTCCATCCACCATGTAGTTTCTAAACTACTACACAAGTCCCCTTATATAGCTAGGGCCCGCTGTTTGGTATGGAGGTGACGGTAAAGAAAGGTCGCAATGACCTCCGTCGAGTTGTCAAATGTGTGTGAGATAAAAGGGGTAGTAAGAGCTCAAGGTGAGTGGCTGCTGAAGTGGTATTGAGTTCTAATGTAAGGATCTTAGAGAACTGGCCGGTATGAAGCTGCTGCCCTAACTCCAAGGTCGATGGTCAAGAGAACTCAATAGAGTTCCCGCTCGATTCATGCCCAGACTTTATACTACTTTACATGGTCTGTGCACAGTACTGACTAAGCAGGTACTCTATGACTCGTCTACTGATCCTATCTTATCACTCCATCACTGATTTGGCAAAGCATAGAGATTGTAAGCCTATAAGTCCATATAAGAGTTGGCCGGCCCTTTTACGTCCGAGACAAAGTCCAGTCCATCATCTTTTATTTCTACAATCTTTGGAGTGTCTTCTTCCTCTGAGTACATGTCATACAACTCTTCAATGGGGTCTAGTCAGTTCATGACAATGCAGTTAGAATCTAGAGAAACATGAGAGGGGGATTACCCAGGTAGTTTCAATAAGACCTGATGGGAGTTGTTTTTAGATTAGTCATATCAGTAAAAGAATACGCAAAGAAGTAAAGGGCATTAGGTAGTTTTAGTAGAAATTTTCAACATCTTAGTTGATTGTTGGATTTAGTATATGAAAGTCTAACACCTTAATTGGTGGTCAGTTGGAATAGCCAGGGGCAGTAGCTTGATGCTACCTTAGTATGGATGGGTTTGAAGTCCAGTGGGAAAACCGGCAAAAACTTTTTTCTATTATTGGTAGCTTAGGGGGACATTACAATTTTATTTGGAGGAGTTAAACCCTGAGATGGGGATTTTGGTTTATTTTTGAAGAGATGGGGATTGAAGCAAAAGAAGCAGAAGAGCAGAAGGGGGATAAAACGTTGGGACATTGTTTTGTTGAGAAAGGAATGGTATAGGAGGAGAGTACCCAACGTAAGAGGGCACAGAGGATAGCATGGACTCCAGTGTTAACAAGGAATGGATACAAGGACTAGGACTCAAGGGAGGTACAAGTGAAAGGACCACTACGGAAAGTAGGTCTGAGGGTCCAGTCAGAGAAAGACATTGGTAGTATGGAATGGCCAACCTTACTCAGGCAACAGCTGGGGCCAAAATTTTTTTCAAAAATAGGACATTTGTCCTTGTTATTTTAAATTTATTTTTGACTTTATAGCTTTGTTGGGACGACAAGCCTTGAGGTGGGAATAGTGTCATAAACCGCCTTGGACAGGCCTTCTGACATCAGGAGTCGGCAGTTATCATTGATGGACGGCTGTGGAAGTACATAGTGACACCTCTGGGAAGGTGTAAAGATGGATAGGTGACATGGGAACGTTTGTGTAATGGACACACATGAACACACAACAGATAGATATACAGTAAACAAGGTGTGGGAGTTAGATCATAGATACTTCTATAGATACATGTGATTGCCTAGCTAGCTCAGTTGTATAAATAGGTAGAGTAATGCTAGGAGGACTCTTGTCAAGTTCTTGTTTATCTTCCTAATTTACAAGTGGCAGTCCCCCTTACTCCTAATCTGCCTAAGTCCCTTCCTTGGCACCACTGCTGCTCGCAGTCGGTCACTAACACCAACAGAATTAAAATAGAGAAAGAAAAGGTGAAGGGCATGCTAGAATGGCCAACCCCGAGATGTGTAAAAGACATCCAAAAGTTCTTAGGACTAGCAAACTACTATAGGAGGTTCATAAAAGATTTTGCCGAGATAGTAAGGCCAATGCATAGATTGGTACAAAAAGAGAAAAAGAGGAATTGGGGAGCAGAACAAGAGGAAGCGTTTGGGAGGTTGAAGGAGATCTTTACAACAGAGCCAATATTAGCAGCTCTAGATCTAGACAAGGAGATGAGGGTAGAGATGGATGCCTTAGACTATGCAATAGGAGGAGTGCTATCAATGAGGTGTGAAGACAAAAAGTGGAGGCTGGTGGCCTATATATCAAAGTTGCTGAATGACACAGAAAGGAATTACAAAATTCATGACAAAGAGATGTTGGCAGTAATCAGGTGCCTGGAAGCATAAAGGCATTTCTTAGAAGGTGCATGGATCAAGTTCAAAGCATAGACAGATCATAAGAACCTAGAGTACTTTATGTTTAGTTAAAAGTTAAATATATATCAGGTACAATAGGCACTATTCTTATCATGCTTCAATTTTAAATTAGTACATGCACCTGGTACTAAAATGGGAAAAGCTAATGGGCTGAGTAGGTAGCTGGACTAGCAAAAAGGGGTTGGGAAGGAGAATAAAGATAGAATGTTGGTGAAAAAGAAGTGGTTGGAAGCAAGAGCTGTTGAGGAGGTTGTTATGATTCGCCTTGAACAGGCCTTCTGACATCAGGAGACGGCAGCTGTCATCGATGGACGGCTGTGGGAGTTAGAGTGACACCTCTGGGAAGGTGTAACATTAATAGGACAACATGGGAACAGTCCTGTCAAGTACATGACATGGACATACGACAGATGGATGCTCAACACATGTTAGCAGATAGACATGGGAAATACTGGTAATAATAGAGTACCTAGTCACATGTGATACCTAGTAGATCTCTTGTATAAATAAGTAGAGAATACTAGGAGGACTCTTGTTGAGTTCTCGTTTATCATCCCGATTTACGAGTGGCAATCCCCCCAACCCTTTATCTGTATAAGTTCCTTTCTTGGCACCACTGCCACTCGCGGTCAGTCGCTAACAGAGGTAGTAATAGAGGGAGTAGACATCCTAGATAGAATTAGGAAGTCTAAAGCAGTAGATGACAAGATAGTTGTAAAGACATGAGGGTTGGCCAGAATAAAGCCTCT
>Ga0153986_1000391_pt1 | contig 13712 bp, 16 predicted proteins | sample TSGA070MetaG_FD_104724 | JGI IMG/M metagenome (GOLD analysis project Ga0153986, IMG submission 104724) | Attine ant fungus gardens microbial communities from Georgia, USA - TSGA070 MetaG | ecosystem: Host-associated > Fungi > Mycelium > Unclassified | place: USA: Georgia, Alexander Wildlife... | reverse complement strand
GCATTCTCCGTTATTCCTGAAGTCCAACACGCTGTGTGATGGTCACATGAACTCTTGACGTCACGAGTATCGCACATCTCACTGTCCACCATGGGTATCAAGGGCCTTACGGCACTTATTTCACAACATGCGCCAGCAGCTATTAGAGAACACGATATAAAAACCCTATTTGGTCGCAGAGTCGCTATAGATGCCTCCATGTCAATATACCAGTTTCTGATAGCCGTCCGACAGAAGGACGGTGAAATGCTCACAAACGACGCTGGTGAAACGACAAGCCATTTGATGGGGTTTTTTTACCGCACGATACGCATTGTCGAGAACGGTATCAAACCGGCGTATGTCTTTGACGGCAAACCACCCTCGCTCAAGCAAGGAGTTGTATGTTTGGTTAATTGTTTAAATGCATTCTACTCATGTCTTGTAGCTATCGAAGCGATTTGAACGTCGAGAGGAAGCCAAGGAAGAGGGAGAAGAAGCCAAAGAAACTGGGACGGTAGAAGAGGTTGACCGGCTGTCAAGACGAACAGTCAAAGTGACAAAGCAGCATAATGAAGAATGTATCAAGCTCCTCAAACTCATGGGAATCCCAGTTGTTGTCGTACGCTGTTCTTTCCAGAGAAGTACATCCACCTCGGTCTAATTCCATTTAGGCACCTTCGGAGGCCGAGGCACAGTGTGCAGAGCTTGCTCGTGGTGACAAAGTAAATTCCTTGATTATTTTCACATCTGTATTTACATTCCCGCCAGGTATATGCAGCAGGCTCAGAAGACATGGACACATTAACATTTAACGCTCCTATTCTGTATCGACATCTCACCTTTTCTGAGGCCAAGAAACAACCTATCAGTGAAATTAACCTTCAGACTGCCTTAGAAGGCCTTGACATGAACATGGACCAGGCAATTATATTATGATATCACTACTTCACGCTCTGGCTGAAGCTTATTTAGTTCATCGACCTCTGCATTCTCTTAGGCTGTGATTATCTTGAACCAATCAAGGGTGTGGGGCCCAAATCTGCTCTCAAACTCCTTCGGGAACACTCTAACCTGAAAAATGTACTTGTTCATCTCCGAACGAAGTGAGTATGGTCAACTGGCGCCTAGACTTCCTTCCACATGGTGTTTCAGGGCTGCAGAAAAGAAAGCGGCTTCAACGGCAGTATCGGAGGATGAGACGGAACCAGAACCAGAACCAACGTCAGACATCGAACCAGAAAAAGACACAACAACAAAAAAGGCAAAGAAGGGGAAGGGGACAGGTGGTATAAGAATACCCGAAGACTGGCCTTGGGAACAGGCCAAGAAACTGTTTGAAAATCCTGATGTTATACCCGCCGAAGAAGTAGAGGTCGGTTGCTGTGCCTTCTTTACAGTCTTATATTTTATCCAAGATCCCACAGCTCGAGTGGAAGAGCCCTGATGTAGATGGCCTTGTGCAATTTCTGGTGACGGACAAGGGATTCAAGTGAGGCACCCACAAATCATATGAATATCCCCGGCTAATATCTTCTTGAGTGAGGAGCGTGTTCGCAAAGGCGCCGAAAAACTTCAAAGATTTTTGAATGCCAAACAACAAGGTCGCCTCGATGGTTTCTTTTCTGTGAAACCGAAGGACAAATCTGTTGCTAAGACGAAATCCAAGGCTAAGGGGGTGAAACGGAAGGTGAATATCTGTTTCTATGTGATCCGACCGGGACTATTCACGCTCCTGTGTAGGATGACGAAAAGATCGAACCCAGTACCAACAAAAAGACTAAACGGAAGTAAATTGATACACTAGATTTATTCATATCCAGTTCGTATTATATCTAATGTTTAACGTCCATTGTTCTAGCTCCAGCTTTCCGAATTTATCAGGGAAGACAGTAACCAGATTGTATCCTACTTTTTAGTTGGCGGTTCCATGAACGGAGATTTCACTCAATGTTGCACGACCTCTTGAGACGTTTGGTAGAATTTACTTCTCAAATTGTCACATCTACACTCTTGATGATAAGGCAAAGACATTTGGGGATAAAGATTCGGACTGCATTACTAGTTTCACTTGTTTCTCTTCTCCTCAAAGTCGGATGAATTATGTGGAACAAAGATCGACCTCACTCAATGAAATTAGCACATATTCGAACCGACCTCTTCATCTCTGCTCAGTCTAGGCTTTCAAGTCACTTTGGACTCAAGTACTTGACAGCTGGGAGATGCAAAATCATGGTCAGATGTTATACTGCTAGACAACGAACTGATCAAGGCGTTTGCCTTACACAAAATAACTCATATCTACCCATGTCGTGTAATCACTTCCAAGCGCACTAGAGATGGAGTATGATGCTGCTTGGGAAGAAGAAAGGAGGGTTGCAAAGGCAGGACGAGAGGCGCCGCTGATACCACTCCCTGTACTGTTGTATTCTGCGAATAGAACGTTATCGGTCCGCGGGTCCCCACTGTTCCAGACAGACCAAAGAGCCCTGTTAAATGGTGCTGTGACGACAGTGTTCTTGAAAATGACTCTACGAAGGAAGCTCTGACTTCGCTCCTAGGTACACCAAAGTGACGACGTACTTGGCAAAATCTGTGGAAAAAAGTAAGATCAGTCACTCGGATCGTCTCACCATGAAGAAGGGCAGACTTACTACCCCAGGGTCGACCAAAGAACTGGGCGTTGGTAGCATTCGAAAATGCACTGGATGCTGTTATGATGGTATTAGCGTTGAAGACGTCTAATTCCGTATTGGATTCAGCTAGGCTCTGTGGTTCAAAGGCTGAAAGCACACACAACTACCAGAATCATCAGATTCACGCCCATTAGCTGTTACAAAACCAGCACCCTTGACACCGATTGTGTTCCCGCCAAAATAAGCACTGCCTCGCCTGCCAAAGATAAAATCAGTTGCACCCTGAGTAGACCAGCCGATATTTTAGAAAGAGGGAACAGCGATGCTAGGACCAGAATACCTCGATGTAACTCCGGAGATATGCCTGAGTGCCTTCGTTTGCATAAAGAGTGTCTTGGTACCCGTAAAAGCCACATCCATAGAGTCCGACTCGACTTCCGTATTGGCTGATGGCAATAGCCTGCGATCCAACACCAAAAGTATTTTTTACGTTGACATTGTACATTCTGAAGTCATCTTTATGCACTCGAAGAGTACCACTCGCATCATCCGAGCCTGCCTTTCCGGCGTCAATCCCAGCCTGAAGATTCGCTTGATTATTTTTATAATCTGTAGTGTCAGTCGTGTAACCATAGATCTAGAGAAGGAATAAAACGTCTAATCATGGGCTCTTGAAGACCGAAAGAAACGAACAGTCAGAGGTCCAGAACGACTGATGAAAACTTGTTCGGTGTATGTCCCAGGATAAATGAAGATGACTTGGGAACTACCATCATTTGGGAGTGAAGCAACGGCATCAGAGATTGTCTGGAACTCCCCAGAATTTGCGGTTCCAGCACGAACCACTTTTGCTCCTGCAGGTGGACTAGTACGCGAAGCAGCATAAACTACCTCGAGTAACGAGACACAGGTCAAAAAAGGGATGAAAAAGCGCAGCATTTGGATCTAGTGCACTCGAAGTGAACATATTCGTATTTATGCTTCTACCCATCCCGAGAGAAGCTATGTTTCTCCGTCCAGGTTCAACAAGATATAGCGCAACATCTATGACCAGTCAGCTGGATCGAATGTGGAAAAAACGGCCCGGCTACGGCCCTTGGCATCGATCATCATCACCAACTCTGACAGAGGGCACTTGGCCTAGTGGTATGGCGTATGCTTTGCACAGTGAGATCTTGGTTCTACACTAAATATGTATAAGATCACGAGTTCGATCCTCGTAGTGTCCATTTTCCCTCTCATCCCGCTCCTCTTATCCTCCATGTCTTCCGAGGAATAACTTAGTGCTTGATCTTACAGTTGTATTTGTTTCTTTTTGAAATTTTCTTCATGATGAACAAGATTAATAGATACAAACTGGTGCAAAAACGTGAACAAAGTACAAGAAACTACACTTAAACACTTTAACAAGACACGAGCAAAGAGACTTCTAATGTTACAATTTCTATTGCCATATCATCGGGTGGATGGTGGTGGGCGGCACTACATTTTCTTTGTCCAACAACAGATTTCTCAGGCTTCCATTCAACTTCCTCCCTTTACCGTGTGCCTTCTCTACTGCGCTTGAAGAATTCAACGTTGGGTCTACATCAAAATCTGTATCATCATCATCCCATTGCTCCTCCGGCATAACCTGATCCAAAAGACTTGGCTGCATTGAAAATGTATTCATCGTTGATAATCTCAGAGGCGGCTCCGTCGTTTCCGATCTGTCAGCCGTGGGTCCAAAGTTCCCATTGTTATGTGTCGACAGGAACTGATTCCGTTGCTTCTCTGCGAATAGTGATGCAGGTCCTCCAGGAGTCTGCATAGACGACTTGGGCTTCATCGGAACTGTTGTACCTCCCAGACGCAATGAATCAAATTTGTTAACGAAAGAAACAAATGCTCGACGTTCGTCTTCAAGTTTCGTCCTCGCCCTTTTTTCCTTCTCGAGCTCTTTGACCAATTCGTCTACCCATCTTTCCTTTTCTTCCCATCTCCGCACCTCAGTATCTAACTTATTCTTCCACTCTTTCTCTACATCCTCTTTGACGGCTATCAACGATCGAGTCATATTCTCCTCACACTCTCTCACAACGACCTCCAACTCCTCTATCACCTTTGCTTGATCTACAATCAACTTGTCTTTCTCGGGTGCACTTGTATCCAGACGCGGGCGTGAAACTAAGGCAGCTTCGAGTGACAAAATCTGGTTGGTTTGGCTTTCGAGTTGTGTACGTGCACTGAGAAGCTCTTGCTGGAGTTGATACGGAGACATATCAAAATCGACTTTGGAAGGACTCGTTGGGCGGGATTCGTCTCCTTTGACTTCATCAACAGCCTGAGAGTCAGATGTAAGTATAAGTTTGGTGAGTTGTTGAATGCGGTTGTTGAGATCGCGCATAACTTTGGATTCTTGAATTTGCTAGAGAGATGTGGATAAATATGAACGTAGATCGAGAACAAATCATTACAGACTTCCTGCGCTGAAAGACGACGCGATCTTGTTGGTGCTTCTGCTTCACGCTCAGCCAACCTTCTTTTGAGGTCCTCAATCTCCTTCCTATAGCGCTCGATGAGTGCATCTGTGTCAACGACCTCTCTCTTCTGAGCGTGGAGCTAAGATGCATGGAACCATCAGCTATGATATTACCGAAATAGCATCAATTCTTACTTGAACGTTTTTAATGCGTTTTGCAAACTGTAGTGTGCTCATACTCTCGCCCACTGCACCTGGATCTGGATTGATCGTGCAAATAACACTGATTCGAGCATTTCCAGACAATGATGGTTGGAGCATCCGCGTGAGTTTAGAATTACGAAAGGGAACATGGTCGCTGAAATCAAAAAACATTCAGCAAAACGCTCCTCCGTAAGGAAAGCAAATATACTTCTTGCGTTTGGCCGCGTTATCTGCCAGAGTCCCAATAACTGTCCCAAGGGTGAGCAGACTAGAAGAAAGGTTAGAAATGATACTGATTGGAGAAGAAATACGAAGAGAGACACGCCTTGTGTTAATGTACTTGCCTTCTCTCGTTCGCTCCTTGTCAGAGGTAGCCTTCTCCGAGCCAGCAAGATCAATCAGGCTCTAAATTCCCATATGAGAGGGCGAACCTCAATCGTCAAAGAATTTACTACATACAAGCACCGAAGTTTGCACACTCCTCCCTCCTCGTGCTTGCAGTATTGGGCCTCCAAGACCTGGTGTTTGTCTCCCACTCGAACTAGGGGTCTGGTGTTCTTTAAGTCCAGGGGTCTGATGGCCAGAATCTTCACTATCGTTGCTACGCTCTCGGCTTTCAATCACCAGCCGGAACACACTGTGACTGCGACTACTCCGATCATTCCAGTCCGTACAGGCAGTTCTGCGATTTCCTTCTCCACGTTTCAAAACCTCCTTGACACTTTTCAGGCTCGTCACTACCTCCTCGCGTAAAGGCGTCAAAACGACATCGTTCCCACTATGACCTTGGATCTGGACAGGATTCGCAGCCGCCATAGACGGGGGTGTCAGAAGGTCATGGATATTCTCATTATAAATTTCCAAATAGGAGCATCTTAGAAGATACTCGCGTGTTGGATTTTGGCGAATGAAACCAAAGACATCGCGCATCGCGCGTGGTATAATTCCAGGTTCTTCTTCGCTTCCGCTGAGGGTGTAAGTCTTGCCGGATGCTGTCTGGCCATAGGCAAAAATAACAGCGTTATAGCCTTCCATGGCTGCATGGACGTGTGATCGAGCTACAGTGCTATATATGAGTTTGTTGGGGGAACTGGCGAGAACGGCGTCAAAGTTGAATGTAGCACAACTTAGCCCGGATGTGGGGTTTTTTGCGTAATTATTGTTGAGTCGAATGCTGCGTGTTGCAGGGGAAATATCCCAAGCAGAGATATTATCTGACGGTCGAATACTACAATTACGTGAGATTAACATTAAATCCAGGTTGGATTCTGAATCAAAACCAACCGAACCGATACCATAACTTTATCTCGTTTTCCATGATTATTCATGGCGGCTTGGAGCCAGGAGTCATCAATTTCACCAGAGACTTCTTCTTCTTCGACCATCTGATAGTCCACGAGAACACTCTCCGGATCGACATTGCTGACGTCCATTTCACTCATCGCAGACGTGAAGAATGGGCTTTCTGCCCCTTTCCTTGATGAGACAGGAGTTTGAGAGCGACTATTACTAGGCGTTCCACTCCTTTTCGTTGGGGTTCCTGGTGTATAGGTTACAGCAGATTTTGTTTTCGTAAGATTTTTACTGCGAGACTCGACGGAAAGAGGGGCTTTATATCGCTTGTAAGTTAGTGATATTGGATTGTCCGGCAAGAATGTAGTGTGCAATTGAGGACTGCAGACATCGGAAGAAGTTGAAGTCATTAAAGCACCATGTGAAGTTATTTTAGGATCAAGACGCGGTTGACGCGTTGTGACGCGACACAACGGGTGACTAATTTCCTTTTTTGAGTGCTCACAATACTGCAATGAACACGTGATCAAAACTACGGCAATGGTATATTCGAACATTGCTGAACATGCTACCACATCTCTCCTCTCCGTAGATGTACTGCTCAAGTCTTGGGTGATACTACTTTCCATAAATGAGCCTGGACGGCGGCACTTCCGCAATCATGTCAGTTCCTAGTAGAAAAACAAGCGAGACAACAAATGACTTGACATCCAATCTGAGCAGCGACTTGATTCCCACCAACCTTAAACAACAGACCACCATTCCACTTCACATGTGAAGTGGATGTGTTATCGATACATATACATATACATATAGTCAGGACTTTCGTTACAATGTCGTTACGATGCCAACAATTTAGTTAACTTTCAGTGCCCGTAAGCTCGTCCAATGCATCCAAATACACTCTCCACTTCCCTCCATTCCACTTTTTCACACTGGTCCACTCCTTACTTTTTTCTCCCGAAACACGCTTTATGAAGTGTAAAAATCCGCCAATCATAAAGTCCGAAAATATTGGAGTATCGCCTCCAAAATATGGACCACTACTCTTCTTAAGCCAGCCATTAGCCAAGCCAAAAGCATCCTTTATCTCTGTCCAAGCCTCCTTACGGGCCTCTCCTTGTGGCTCTATCTCTTCGAAAGGCGCCCCATAGGAAGCAGCACGACTGCAGGTAAAGTATACTGAACTCTCGGGATTCAGGACACTATAGGGTATCTTAACTATCATCAACCGCCACAAGTCTTCAAGAAGTTTGTCAAATTGGTCATAGAACGCCGCCTGAAGAGCCTTTGTGCCAAGGGGTAGTACAGGAGGTGTCCCAGGAAAAGCTCTGTCAAAGTACTCTGCGATTTGATAAGGGTCTGAAATAGCTATACCCGTTTCTTCGTGGATTATAGATGGACAAGTGTAATGACCACTGCCGTCAGATCTGATTTCACTTGGCGGAACACCAAGTTCCCTCAACATGCTCTCGAGGTTGGGATATTCGATGGGAACTACTCTGTATGGGATCTTCTTGTAGTCGAGCATGTATCTGGTAGATGTTGGATTCTCTGAGTCTCGTGTTGAAGATGAAAAACAAATTACTGACCTCGTTCTCCGTGAGCCAGGAGTCCATGCCTTGTTGCCATCGTTGGAAGCGTGGTCGTAGATAATGATCATGACTGTGCCACTGGGTTGTAGATTCCCTGGGAGCTCTGTGTTTTATGCTGTTGTGGAGATTGATTATCATATCAACACATCTCCCTTCCCACTCGATTGACACGATAGAAGCGAACGATCAGAAAACATGTAGAGCGCTCTATTAGCAAACTCATCAAACATCCAGTGCTGACAATCCAATATTATCCTGGATCATCCAAGGCCAACGACTTGAGAATTTAGATCGTCATATTTGGCACAAGCATGGCATGTGGTGACGTATATCATCTATATTAGGACCGGTAATTATCCAATGATTTTCCTGGTGTCTCTGACCGGGCCGGTAGATCATTTGAATTTGTTCTTAATTTCGGGTGCCCCCAAGGCAGAGTCACTCCGCCCTGATTTCTGTAATCTCTTCTCGACTATGTATCTAGCTATAGAATTATCAGAGGGCCATGACTGGTCCTGTACAGACAGTTTCACTAGAATTTATTCACTGGTAGCATTGAAAATCAGTATTTGGGTCCCTTGTGCTTCAAATAGGCTGTGAGTACTCTCATGTATGATTTAGAGTGACTTAGCAAGTACTTTGTCTTTCAAAGGTCTTCGATCAGATTTTTGTTAGTCATCAGAAAGATCCGCGAACGACACTTACTGATTTTTATCGATTTTTATCATCCAAACAGAGAATTCTCATTATTCTCATTATGTAGAAAATCTGCAAAGTTGAAGTCCAGATTGAGAAGTGTACATATGTGCAAGTAAATGAGTCCGAGGAGAAACAAGTTATCAATATAGAAACAGTTGGCATAATCATGCTTATACCCGGCAAGTCAGTTCTCCTCCGACCATTGCAATCGTCGCACCGAGGCACCATCCCAACTCAGTCCCATCAATCTTCTTCCCAATCATCACCTCCCTCTCGTCCTCAAACTCATAACCTATCCTCAGTAAAGTATACATGAATGTTAAATCAAGACACCACTCGGGTCTCCCTTTGAGCTCATTCATCAAGTCTTTATCGGAACCCCAATGCGCCTCCCATGTTGTTTGACCTTGACATACAAAGCTGGCAATCCGAGCGATATCGGATATCTTGATGGTCGGTTCCGATGGCGTTTGAGATTTGGACTTCGAGATGTTGGAGAGCAGAGGGAAGATACGATCGTAGAAATATGAGAGGAGAAACACCTTGCCGGAGGGGAAGGTGTCGAGGAGTGAAGGCTGATATACACCATTGAAGGAGCAGGGTTTGAGTTCACATATTCTAGGACGAGCATCCATCAGTGTAAAGGTTTGGTAAGGGAGAGAATAAAGCTCTCACGCGTCTTTGGCGAGAATGAGTTGGATGACTCGATCACAGGCTTCGAATGAGCCAATGTCATCACCGTCCATGGTAACATTGCGAGAGATGCCCGTCTGCTTATCATCAATTTGTACAACTCTTCGAGTACCCTTTGCAAGACATGGATTGCCAGTGAAACCATTCTCTGATTCCTTGTTCGAGTGCGTCAACCGAATAGAAGCCATGAAGTCGATAAATCGATGGACATGGTTACGTGCTCTCATGAGACCATATCCAAGGTAGGAGTGTTGGTAAAGAATACGCTTTTCCCCAGCGAATGTAAGGCTGTATTTGTGTTCCCCTTCTTCCAAGCGTCTGTCATCAGATGAGAACAAGGGTTCAAATACGATCTGCGTTGAGGCTCCTCCAAGGTCAAGAACAGCATATGTAGGGGTATTTTTCGGCGTATCCAGGCGAATAGTATTAAGGAGATAATTGGCGGTGATCCAGGCGTAAACTCCCTCATCCTTCCCGTCCATGATCACGACAGGTTCTTTATCCGCGAAGGGGAATGGGTACTGCTTACTGAGATGTCCCTCGACAGCATCAAGAATATCCTGGCTCTGTGAACCTGGAAGGAGGCGAAGGCCAGCGGTTGCCTTAAGGGCAATTGGCGAGCATTTTTGTAGACTTTTGGGAATGACACGGGTGGCTTCAGTGAGGAGAATATCCAAACTTGCCGCTGCATCTTCCGGTTGTCCAGCATACTTGGACAAACCAGGTTGCGTCATCTTGAAGATCTCGTACTCATATTCCGGCGAAGGCCCGCAATTATTGAATTTGTAGATATGGACTCGGGAACCGGTCGAACCAGCATCAATCATGATGGCATACTGCACCAGACGAGCATCTGGCGAGTGTGGTGTATTGCAATGAGTCGTTTTTTCAGGGTCCGGGTCGTTGTCCCAAGACGTGGGATGGAAAACGGGGGTGCTGGAGGTTTCGTCGGGTTTGCTGGGTCTAGTGGTTTGTAGAAAGCTTTCAATATCGTCATCATATGAGGCAGAAGGTAGATCTAAGCGCCTTGAACACAAGAATGCCAGGGAGACTGCAGAAACACGGCACCTTTGCTCTTATTCCAGATATAACTTTCACCACGCGGTGCAGCAAACCAAAGGACTCCAATAACCAAACCAGTGATTATAGCATATTTCTTCCATTTTTTCCGCCTTGCTTGACCTATTTGAGCTCCCAGGCCACCCTCGAGGCGGTCATACATGTTGCTGCCTGCCATTCTTGGTGGTGGGACTTTTGTTAACAGCTGTGGAGTGGTATTTTTCCTGAAATGAGCTCGTCCAAAATCTGTGGCTGTTGATTGAGATCCTGTAGTAAGTTGAGAAGGATCGTCGTCTCTACCGCTGTTCTGTTTGTGAGTATCGAGCAGACAGCCATCTAGCATGGAGAGTGCCAAAATAACGAACAAACAAAGTCATCGCCTCCAAATAACATACCATGTGTCTTTTTACTAGACTTGCTGCAAACCAAATACTAACTCATGCACTGAAACAACGGCAGAGGTGGCCCGTATAGCCTTCAATGTCTTGCACTAAAGTGACGAAGTCTTTGACTATGATTCCGTAGAACAAGAATTGGTCCAAGCTTTGCAAAGGGAACACCTGATTCACTGCTTATCTTGATTGGTGGACTCTTTGAAATAACGGAGCTCCACAGAATCAGCTAGGGAATGAATTGATTTTTTTATCGTTTCCAGGATAATATTTATTTACCTCACGCATTTATCGCTTCTTCGCTTACTCGGGGATTGCCAGGCCTTCGCCTATCCTGTCATGTTGAGAGATCCGGTGACTGATAATCTATGTTATCGGAACTGGTTTCTAGACATTTTCTAGACATTTCGGCTCTGCCTGATCGGTACCTTGTCACTGGAAAACAATTCACCATCCTTGCTTTACGGGAGCGACAAAAGCATTGCATTGATGCTTATAAGTGGAAACGTGTCTTTTATCAATCAAGGACCTTAATGTATAAATCAGACAGCTTTTCTTGGTTTTCTTTTCAAGCCATGGTAATGGTCAAAGGAGAAACTATATCACACTCATGTTTGGTGCGACTCGAAAAATCCGGGACGCTAGGTTCACTTCACTGTCGTATATCACAACTTTAAATGGGAGTTGTACTATGAACTACCAAATACATTGAACTCTAGTAACGGAGCATGTGTTTCTTATTCTTGAGAGCAAAGTCATAAGGACGTCATAGCAAAAAGGACGCCCGTGATCACTGGCCTTGAGATATGTGGACCGTCTTGGCATTGAAAATTTCGCCGCAGTTTCCACCGGCGGCCGATAAATGGAATTCTCTTGCTGTTATAATGGATGCAACAGTAGCCTTCGCTTAACGTATGCGCGCTAGACGGAATCATCAGCTCGCTAAGCGAGCCCCATGGGAATACTTGGCTCCACCGCCTGGAATTCAAAGCACGAAAGAGATTGTACACAGACTTGGCTATGTTTGTTTTTGATCAAGGCAGGAGGATATTGATGGTATTTAACTTGAAGGTTCTAGCCACATTTCACACGACCATCGGTGAGCTCGAACGATGTTATAATACCATCTGCACAGGGCAAGTGTTGCGCCGCCCTAGACTAATATGGACATCTAAGCGATAGCATATCATACCATTTAAGCGAGATCCAAAGCACATGTAAATCGTTCATCTGTCTGGCTCTTCCAGTGATGTCGAAATAGATTGGCGAAATATTCGAGTCCCGGAATGTACGGGTAATACCAAAAACATATTGCAATACATTTTATCCTACCCTTCAAATAGCTGAACTTCCTGAAGCAACCGTATCCCTATCTTTCCCTACCTTTGGAATCATGCAACCTACAATCAGGAACGCAAGCATCGACAGTCTACGGCGAAACCCCATAGATGGTGCCTACCATTGTCCCCGATGCGACGCTCCCTTTACTAGACGCTCCAACCTGAGGCGACATTACAACATCCGTGAGTTCTTTATTCCATTTCTCTATTCAAACTTATCACTCTTTGATAGACACTAGAAACAGGATGCACAAGTGTCAGAACTGCAGCCAGACATTTACTCAAAGGTGTGTCTTGAGTTTAAACTTCCATTTCTGCATTGTTCATCAAAACTATAGTGATGATTTAAGGTCGCATTCGGTTCAGTGCAGCTTGGGATCATGGGATCAGTCAATGATGGAAGCGATGATGCACTATACGCCTGAAGGTGGCATCCAACATAATATCGAGTTTGCAGATGGATTGGGAATCGTCAGCACTCCTATCATCGGAAATCCCCTCTACGAACACCCGTCAGCAACCACTAATGACTTCATTGATGTCGATCTGTTTTCACAACCTGATGGTCTCAAATATTACGAGGAGTCAACACAAGGACTACAACACTTCTTCTCGCCAATCTCTTCCACGCTCTCGGAAGGCTCCTCATCACCATCGACATCGTCAGAGATGATGTCAATCACTGATTATCCTTTCCCAAATGGGACACCATCCTCTCGAAGTTCGGTATCATCTTCTCATGTATGTTGGTCCCACTTTCCTCTAATCTACCTTTTTACTCAAATTTGTCAAAGATATCCCCTTCACCTCCTGCTATATTCCCACCTGGCCCTTACATTAGTTCAGAAGAGCGGGCGACATGGAACGAGCACTACCCAATGGAGGTTCCTGGCGTCAAACAAAGTCTGGCAGAAACACCGATTTACACACGGAAACAAGTTGAAGATATGCTGAATGTAGTTGGAAACTGCTTCCTCGAGACAATCGTAAGTTAGATCAACATTGACTGGAGACACACTCTGAGTCTAGTTTCAAGGATGCTGTCCTTCAGAAAACACAAGCAGCTGACTTGTACTTTGGGCAAGGCATCCCCGGATTGCAAACCCTTGCTGGATCTCAAGGGAACTTGTCAAGCATCGAAGTGCGAAGGATGGTCCTGATGGAGACAATTTCTAGGTTGACGGGCAGTCTTCGGGATGACGCTTTCAGAACAGATCTACACCCAAAAGTATGAAAGCATGATGGGGACTTATATATTCCAGCTTTCCATTGTTAATTATTCCTTTATATATTCGCATAGGACCTTTTTCTTATCATAGGAATTCACGATATGTAGATTAGCAAATGAATTTTGTTCTACT
>Ga0153986_1000389_pt1 | contig 13771 bp, 13 predicted proteins | sample TSGA070MetaG_FD_104724 | JGI IMG/M metagenome (GOLD analysis project Ga0153986, IMG submission 104724) | Attine ant fungus gardens microbial communities from Georgia, USA - TSGA070 MetaG | ecosystem: Host-associated > Fungi > Mycelium > Unclassified | place: USA: Georgia, Alexander Wildlife... | reverse complement strand
TTTCTAACGCCATGTCACAAGTAAGCAACTGTTCTGCCCCTCACCAATCAAGCAAATGCGATATTGTCCCTTCGACTGAGTCATATCGGTATGTAACGATATAAGGGCGCAGCTGAAGAAGCTCAAAGGAAGTTCACTCTATGATGATGTGAGTTTGAATACATCTCGAAAAGTGGCAGGCCACTCACAATGGCGAATTTTTCAAGTTCAAAGTCATGACCCATCCTCTCCCATTTTTCAATAAGCAGACGATCTTCTTCGTAAATTGGCTCATTCCTCACGACATGCCCTATCACAGATACCTTCATTGGCTATCGGTTATCTGACCTTCAAATATCTCAATATGGAGCTCACCAGATAATACAATTGATAGATCATTGCCTTTAAGGCTCGAGACTTATTCAACTCGTTTTCTTGCAGTGCGAATTGAGCGAATGGGAAGTTGCGAAGTTCCTCAACTACTATAGCAAGTCCACTGCTGGTATATATGAAATGTACTGCATTGAAAGCATACTCCAGGAACCGCCCTCCATCAATCCCCAAGCTACATAAACCAGACATCGGGCACGAAGTTCTAAAGCGTATCCAGAACAGGAATACTTCTTGGCATGCCTGGTCTAGAAGAGGTGGTTTTCCACGCTCTTGCAGATGGTAAAGCTGATTTTTCCAACGGAGGGAAACTCTTTCAGGGTTTGATGGGGGAGACCATACAAATATGAATGGACGTAGTCGTTTGATGGCCTGATTGAGGGTCGAATGATCCAAATGCAGTGCCTCTTCGAAGGCCTCGAAGTTCAACAAGATGATATCATCATTAATAGAAAGCAAGAACGCCAGAACCTTATGAGCAACCAACTGGACTTCGCATGGAACATCACGAAATGTGTATTCCAAAAGGCTACGAAGGATTACCGACGAATCTTGGGCGACAGAGAGTATGCCAGTAGTAACTTCGAGTCGGATTAAAGGATCCAACTGAGCATCGGCAATAAAAGAACCAATGGTGCAATGAAGAGAATTTGATTGGATTATGGGCTCGACCGTTTCAAAACACACTTCAACATCGAATGCTTGTGAGCACAGACACAAGATGTCTTCATGGGAAGTACCGGGCATGGTGTTCTCGATAACCCACTGCCAATAGAATTCTCTCCTAATTCCCAAAGAGTAGGTAATCACAAGAACTGTATTCTCTCCGTAGCCCAGGAATAGATGTCTCATCCTCGGAAGCCATTGGATCCTTAAGACAAGTCGCGCGGCATCCAAGTCGTCGAATGGATCAGTTACCGAATAAAACATCAAATCTAGGTCGACTAAAGAGGCCAGTGTAGTCAGATCAAATGCTTCCGTTGAGGCGCCCCATGCCCCAATCAATGATTTAAACTTTTCTAAGAGCTCGTAGTCGGTTTGGCATACTGGCGTGGTACGTACAACACAATCCTCCACTGGAGTTTGGTTCTCATTTTGCTAATTCCGTTGTCAGCGCATAGAATTCGTAGAGCTATGCGAATTGACCCACATAGCTAAACATATTCTGAATCGTATCAATTATGAACACCCATAACCAGGAGACCGTGAGATTACGTGGTAATTTTATGAACATAAAATCTCGGAGTTCTTGAAGTTTTAAGGACCCCTCATCGAGGATCAGGTCGTCCCAGAGCTCAAACAGGATCCTCCACGAAAACATCAGAACTCTATCTTCGATGTTATCGCTGAACTGAAGATCTTCTGAGACACAGTGAGCATAAGCACAAAAGTTGTATCGCTGGGAAGAACTCACCTATTGTGCTCCTCGTTCTCTTGAGTTTGTTATTCCAATGAATGCACCTCCTTCGTATATCCTTGATCATTTCTGGTTCCGGTACACCAAAAGTTCCCATCCGAATTGCAACCTTCACATAATCCACGAAAGTAGTATGAGCGAACTGAAGGGAGTGGCCAGGATCTGACGGCACATTGAGAACTGAATGAAGTCCTTTCAAGCATGCATAGTATGTTGGGCCATCAATATCAAGAAATTTTGCCGAAGTCTTCCAAGTCATGTTGACCATGGGAGGCTTCCGATTGTCTCGTACAATGATCTCAAGGTACAAAATCTTTAACGTCGTTGGGAGAAGTCTGGTTGGAATATTGCGAAGCATTCCTTCGTAAAGGGCCACAAGGGGGTCTAAAGGATTCTGCTCGTCGCCCGTCAATTCGCCTTGTATGGACTTCAAGCAAAGATCCAGTTGGCCATCTGGATCATCACCGTCCGTAAATTTGGTCACAATAGAAGCAAATAGCATATTCCCAGAAGCTGCCTTCTTGATTTTATTTATTTTTTCTTCAGCCGGCCACCGCATATCGGGCGGGAATGTCTTTTGCCTAATGTTCTCAAAGTCTGCCCGTAATACCCGCTCAACATCTTCAACGGCATATAATGTATCCATTCGGAGCTCTTCTTTCAGTATTTTGACCACTGGCTTCAGCTGGCTAAAAGCTGACACGATCTGCCATTCTAGACGACTGGTGATGACACAGGCAAAGGGAAGGCGTTGCGCCCTGCATCTCGAAGCAAAAGATGCTACAAGGCCAATCAGCTCTCGCTGAGCAGATTCTGTGTGGCATTCGTCGAGACCATCTAAGAGGAACAGGATGGGGCTGGGTGGCTTGGGCGGATCATCATTGAGAAGGACGTTGGCGGGCTTATCAAGTAGTTGCTCAAACTGGTCTGATATTCGTTTTTCCAGGATGGTGGGGTCATTGTTCAGAATATTTGTGATTGCTTGACGATATACAGGGTTTGCGATGGCAAGTTGATGGGAAAAGGAGGGAATGATCCGATTGGGATCATCATGCTTGTTGGCCCTGGATAGGAAGATCCCTATTGCCAAAATATCATTGATGGCACAATATTCCATGAGATTTTGAGCTATGGCAGACTTTCCGACCCCTGCAGGTCCGCACAGCCATAATAGCGGCTCTTCTCGGTCTATGTCGAGAAGCCAAGTTTCTATCCGCTCTCGGAGTGACACGCGGGTCTCTGGGTGGCACTGGGGGGCAGTGTAATGTCTAACCGCAGAATTATATGTGGCATCCACAAGCGCTTTCTTTTCGAGGCGCTTCATCACTAGAGGGTTCAAATCAATTGAGAACTCGTTCGATTCAAAAGACCATACTCACTCTTCTGTTCTGTTTCGGGTGCAACGACATTGGAAATCATGGTTGGATTGCTAACCATAAAATTGTGTGCACCCGCAAACCATGAATATGCGCCCATTTGCATGGCTGAATTTGAAGCCATGTGTCTGGTAGTAGGGTCTTAATCAGTTTCTCAAGATCGAAAGAGAGCATTTGACGATACAAAGCATACCTCTATCCTTGTTGAATGCCGATGTATCCCAAACGACCGCCTGGGTCACAGTGGCCCTGTGAGGGGCAGCGATCCGACTATCAACAACAGTAGCAGGTAACCAATTAACAATCTCCGTACCTTCCCCCGATGTATATGAGTATGCGACGTGAAATGCAGACTTTGCAGACGTTGACCCTCACGTAGTAACGACAATAGACTGGGTCGGAGGTGTGTTCCACAGCATTCACGCTTCTATTTATCCTTCGGTAAGTATTTAACACGGCTATAGATAGCGTGGTAAGAGAACCTGTGTCCAAGAATTCAGACTTTTGCACGGGCGCTGTATCCTCATGACTTGTCGCGATAAAGAGGGTCAGGTCGTCTGGACTGCTTTCACGTCCTCCACTTTCACAACAAAGATCATATGAGCCTGAACAGAAACCAGCAAGTTACCTCGTGCCACTTATCGTCATCCTTGGTCCTTGTGCGTACTTTCAGTCATCCATATACAGTATACTGTGCGTCTTCAAACTTGACATTCTGACCATATAGGAAGAATGAGCTTGTTTTCCAGTCGAGACTGGCCAGAGATGTTTTTCTTTCAGAAACTGACATGCAGATAAATGCTCCTACGAGCTTTTGAATTACACAGATTAGACAGGGAGAATCGAAATCAAAACTACACAGCATATGCCTCTCACCCTTTCGTGTGTCGTTGATACCGAGCTACAGATCCATCAGTAAACAAATTTACAATCCAAGACAACGCTCACCTGTAACCATGGCATGGTCACGCTCATAAGGCTCGAGCGTCACCTGTTCGATAGGCTTGAACTGGCTTTGCCTCAACTCTTCTACTTGCTTGGCATACACCATCTCTGGGGGAATAGTGGAGTCCACACAACTTGCTTTTATCGATATAATAACGTGTCCACCGTCCTTGAGGAAATGTTGTGCGTTATGAATAACTATACGAGCCTGGTCAGGTTGTGCGACATCAGCAAAAATTGCGTCGACAAGGGAGAGAAGCATTCTGTATTTGTTTGGAAGCCGTGCATCTTCAATTATGGCTGCCAGTGTGAAAAATCGATAGTCAGTAATCTCTGGTTAGGTTGATGGAGGATGAAAGGTCGTACGAATGACATTTGTACGCTTTTTGGCCATGTTAATCAGATCACGGCCTGAACGCAGCGAAAATTCAACTGCATACACCGTTCCTTCCTAAATCCAAATGACCAAATGTCATCTTCTGCCAGATTTGCCACATGTCATAGAATAGAACACTCACAGGCCCAACGATATCCGCAACATGGGAGACGCTCGTGCCGCTCGCAGCGCCAAGGTACAAAACCTTACAGCCCGGATGAATATACGTGTCTTCCACACCCCCAAGTACACCAGCAGCTAGCTTGGACCTGAAAGGATTCCACACTCTATATTCGACTTTTGCGGCCTCCTCAGCTGATCCCGTCCCTGCACCCTCAACAGAAACAGTGATACGTTTTTCACCATAAACAGATTCACCCGGGACGAGATTTCTTGTGACGAGCATCTGCTCTTTACCCTTGGCAATGAATACACCTGGATGTCTGTGTGGCTCGATAATGACGTTCGAACCACCTCTTGCCCCGCCTCTGCCACCTCCACCACGGCCACCACGAGCACCCCCTCTAGCACCTCGTCCTCCACCACGAACTGCACCACGACCCCCGCGAGCAGGTCCACCTGAAAATACGAGTATGAGAGATAAACAGATAGCTTGGAATATGCACAGACCACGGCCACCACGGCCACCACCACGGCCACCACCACGGTCACCCACTCCGCCCCGTGGACCACCTCGGCCTCCACCAACTCCCCTTCCTCCGCCACGACCAGCAAATCCACCTCGTCCACCTGGTGCACCTGAATGAACGAAATCACCATGAAGGAGATGACAGACAAAAAACGATACATACCAAATGCCATTACAGCCTATGTTATGAGTACGAGATAAGAAAAGATGATAAAAAACTTCTTTTCTGACGAGTAAGTCGGTGCGTTGATTTGCTAACCACAATTTTCTGGGAGTTCCTCTTTTGGTGATACTGTGGGAATATCTGAGATAAAGGTCTCTGTCACAAGATATTTGTTATTTGTTATAATGATGATAACCACTATTTATTTCCCGCGGTGACAGTCTAGATTGCTGCCGGCTTTGCGGCAGGCCACAAGGCACGAAAAGTTGTTCGGCCCTTCGGCTTCTAGGAGAAGGCTCGTTCGGAGAGATAATAACATTCTTTCTCACTGTGTCACACTATCATCTACTCAGCGAACACCGGATCCTCATCATCCGTCGTGATTCACTTGTATCCCAGAGGATACGGACAAAGAAGCAGGAGCCACGCGACTGCAACGAGATTGAAACGCAATATAGTGCGATCAGCCGTTTCGCGAAGCCTTGCGCCTCCGTTTCTAGTATAAACGACGACTTACTCGCCCTCTCACTGCCAACCTCAACTTTACTTTTTTTCTCAGTTCATCTTTGTACAAGTGAGTTGTAGGGTTTTTATTGTTTGTTGTAAATCGTGACACATCGCGATTTCGATCCGACGAAACGGTCGGTTCGAAGAAGAGATGCCGCGATTCCTTCTATGATCTTTCGCATGATCCGCACTTATCCGTGTAACCTGCCTTCTATCTCTACAAAATGCTGATCTCACGAGAGCTCTCCCAGCTTCCTCCTTTTAGATACTCTTCCCTATGCCTTTCAAAGAACCAACGAGTGAGAAGTCTCCGGAAAACCAAACCTCAGGCAAAATTGTCTCCGATAGTACCATCGCCACGGAGAGACGCAGAAAACGATCAGCCGAAGGGAGAGACGAACTAGAGGTAACAACAGATCTCGTATTTCCGGATGGTGGGCTGCGAGCTTGGCTTGTAGTCCTTGGTGTATGTCGCATTTTTCCCTTTGCTTTTATATTTTGTGTCTGAACCCAAACTTTGGCAGAGCATGTGTAATTGTTATTCGACGTAAGTCATTGACATGATTGGCTGAGTATACCTTCCGATTTCAAAGCAGATTCGGATATGTCAACTCTTGGGGAGTATGTCTGCCCGCCCTAATTATGATTGTCCATAACATATCTAGATCTTCCAAGAACATTATCAAAACACGCTGCTCAATGAGTATTCTCCCTCTACAATGTAAGAACTATGGTACCTGCACCATCAACGCCACTTAGCTATCCAAATCAGAGCGTGGATAGGGTCCATTCAAGTGAGTTCATTTCTTACATGTCTCAGACTGGTATCTGATTTCACCCTCATATCCAGTACTCGCTGACTTTCCTACCGGGCCTTGTGGTTGGACGCCTATTTGATCTCGGGTATTTCCGGTCCATATCTTTTTGCTCCAGTGTCTTGCTTGTTGTTGCAACATTCCTCATTGCTCAATGTACGCATTATTGGCAGTTTCTCCTTTGCCAAGGCTTCGCCATCGGGGTGCGTTTTCTCCCTACAGTGTCTTCTCTCTTCAATGATGGAACATCAATATTTAAGATTGCCTGTGGTGGCGTATATGGACCTGCCAATGCTATTATCGCCCATTGGTTCAAAAAGAAGCGAGGTCGAGCGTTAGGATTCACGGCGATAGGCTCGTCCATTGGTGGGACTACCATCCCCATTGCCGTGAAAAACCTCATCCCTCGTGTTGGGTAAGCATTCATGTCTAAAATTGTGTCACAAACATATCATGTTTTTGAAGATTCCCTTGGACAGTAAGGATAGTTGGGTTTATATTACTTGCAACGCTTGGGGTTTCAAACCTGGTGTGCATGATATCAATAATAACCCATATAAAAATCTTATCCTCGAGGACTAGACAATGAAACGACGCCTCCCACCCATGAAAGCTAAAGGGGGACTACTCAATCTGGCAGCTTTCAAGGACGCACCATACACAGTGTATTGTGCCTCCTCTTTTTTCTGTTTCTTGGGAATCTATACACGTAAGAGATCCGATCACTTTGCCACATGTTTTTCTGAATTGATCTAGTCCTAACCTATGTCAATGTGAGTGCAACACAATTGGGGAGTTCACCTCAACTCGCCTCCTATTTCGTCGCATTCGCAAATGCGAGTTCCATCTTTGGTCGTTGGATGTCCGGCCTTCTCGCTGATAGAATAGGTGCGAAAGATTCACTGGTAAACTCAACTCCGAGTGAATTCATTTAACATGCGCGACCAGGTCATTTGAATATCATGATCCCCTTTACACTGTTCGCAGGTATTTTAACATACGCGTGGCCCTTTGCGAGTTCTACAGCATCCCTCATTGTCGTCACACTCATATACGGATTCTGTTCTGGGACGTATGTTTCTCTCCTAAGTGCTCCAATCATGAATCTCGGGGGCGAAGATGATGTTGGGAGAAGGATTGGAATGTTCATGACGATAACTGCTGTTGGCGCATTAACAGGTCCACCGATATCTGGTGCAATTAATGCTGCTACGGGAGGATTCAAGGCGGTTGGAATCTATGCAGGTATGTATGATTTTCAATTGGTACTTGATTGCCCTGTCCTGATAGTTCGTCAGGGAGCACTGTTGTTGTAGGTATAATGTGTCTTGTGACCACAAGATATCTTGTTCTCGGGCAGTGGAAAGGTTGCATTTAACATCCCTTTCACAATCTTGACTTCAATCACTGCATAACATTAGACGATTTGAAGTGAAGTAGATTCTTAAACGTGTTGCGAATCTTGTTGATTTCGAGATGATGTATAGAAAACACGAAGCAGTGGTGTATCGAAGGTGGTTTAAGCCACACAACTTGATCGTGTAAGGTTAAATTCAATTAATACACTTGGATATTGTTTCGGGAGAAAGAAATTCTTCTTATCAACAGCAGCCACTTATTTCTGTCTTTTCTTTCGTGCTTCTTCTCTCCTGTGCCACTCTCCTCTCATCTCCTCCCTCCAGTTCCTGACCTCCTGTGCATTTTCTAACATCCCCTCCAGAACATCCTCTAGACGTCCCCTTATCTCTCCTACTACCCTTCTCATCTTATCCACCCTATGGAGGAGCTGGCCGGCATCATGATAATTGCTCTCCGCCGAAGGGGTGCAGTTCTGCTCAGAAGTGGTGCAGGCCGGACTGGCCGGTTCTCTACTATAAAATAAAAGTCAATTAATATGCATAGCTTCGGAACAGTCTTACTTTCTTTCCAGTGAGATACGCCTCCCTGCATGGACACAGGGGTTCCCATCTCCTATCTTGGATTCTACACCCACAAAAACCTGTGTAGCTGGAGCAGGAGCAGGAACGGGATCAGAAAGACGAGGAGGAAATCTCCTTTTGTGGAGGAGAGCAATATCGTCATATTGGCCCTCCTCCAAATCTGTATATGGGTCAACTCCATTTATCAGCAGAGGTGATTCGGCCGCGAGAATATCCCGCATGAGGCTCTCCAAGGGTTCACGATCACTGTGGCTCAGAAAAACGAATCAGATCAGGGTAAAATAAAATTGAGCAATTAGTGGCATATTCACTCTTGCTCGTCGTCAGATCCACTGAAGTTTGAGAACCCAGGGTATTTGGTTCCTTGATGAGATTCATGACCGGGTGGACTAACGACCTCTCTATCTTTATCGCTATCATCCTTATCATCGCTTAATGCAAGGTCAATCGCTTCAACCTAGGCAGAGGAGACATCAAGGTCAGAGTGATGACGTATGATCAGAATCTCCCGACCATGATCAAAATGTACAGATTTAGGACTCGTAACGGGTGAACACGGCAGCAATGAAAAAAAAGTGAAGAGTTTCGTAGAATGATGAGTAATCAGGAACACTACAATGTTCAATTGCACAAATCACGCCGATAAAAATGGCCACACTTGGGAAATGTGTTTTATTTTGTGGATCTGAGCTCGATCTTTACGAACATATTTTTCGAGTTTCAGCTCTACATTGTTAGTCTCAAGACCCAGTGATTGGATTAATATAGTACATTCTCCTACTACTGGATTCTACTATATGGTCTGTTCACGACTATAATACTACAGATCGAGTCACGAAGCGAGTGATAATACATAAGGACAAAATTGTCTTTGCGAGGTCACTGTACAAGGTACCAGAGATCTTAATGGTAGGCATAGAAGGGGTATTAAGGCGTCTTTGGTGATACCCCCAAGCCTGCTATCTAATCAGATACTGAAGTCAATCTCCTCTTCATCTTGAGTCGAAGGTCTCTTCAACTTGTGGACGTTCCTATTGTATATTATTTATGATTTCTTTATAGAGTTCTATCAGAGTCGTTCAAGAACTCCTTGCAGTCACACATACCCCCCAAAAGGATGTTAAACACTATTTCAAAATACACCATACTACTGCTATCAGACCATCCCGAACAAGAGAAAATGTCTATTTCTACTCTTGACCTTCAGTATCGTCATCATGATCGTCCTCATCCCTCTTCCGCTTGCCCGCTTTTGTCCCTCGTTTCCCTGTTGCATTTCCTTTCTTTGTACTTTGAGCTCCCTCCATTATCTTCACCACATCTTTGATCACACCAACCAAAGTTTCATCATCTCGTGCATCACCAATAATGGAACGCAGCAAATCCTGATTCTCAGTACAACGCGTGACCGTTTCCGACAATTGTTGAAGAACAGCGATCTCCTTTGCCCATACTTCCTTGGGAGCTTCAAAGCTTGGCGTTTCCAGAATCAGAGGGATATCCTGGACGCGTTTGTCGTTCATGAGGCTCCGAAAAGCGCTGAGACCCAGATATCCTCTATTGATGTGCTGAATATTGCATCAAGAATGAAGGAATAAAGAACGCACGCTCCAATATTTTCATGCCTATCTTTGTGAGACCCAAGCATTGTTTTTGAATCGTTCAAATGCATGCCTCGCAGGTAGGATAATCCGACAACTCTGTCAAACTCGTTCACTACAGTAGTCAGCTAGTCCATTACCGCACTCAGTCAGGAGAGTCGCCTTACTCATATCACTATAAGCTGAGTCAGTGCCACAGCCAAATGACAAGTTAGAAAACGAACTCCCAAGCCTCCTTAGTTCGGAAATCGTAGCCCTAGAACAGAGTTAGACTTGACCAACTTCAAGTCATCTGATACATACAGCAGCAAATGAGTGACCTTCAATTAAAATTAATTAGAACCATCCCTATATTCTAGCGGAGGAACTCACAGGTATCCAGACACACACCGACCCTCGACTTGTCAACAACCTGTTCGATTATTCCTTTCAGGTCTGCAAAATCCCCACCAATGATATTACCGGCCCCGGCCTGAATATACTGTTCAAGACACAGGACAGTGCAACCACTATGCACTGCTCACCATGTTCTCTATCACGGTCACTACTGAGTTCGTCTCACGGTGGGCGCTATTTAGACATTCAGCGATGAGACTGATACTATCTTTCTTCGTTGTGTTGCCAACTGTCGAACCTGGACTTCAGAATACGAGATTAATGCGCTGCGAGTTCCACCGAACCGATCGAACGAACTGGAAATTATAATATTTCAAATCCAGCGCTTCGCATCTCCTCAGATCGTCAAGAAAACAATCATAAGATTTTTGCCTTTTTTCACTGACGAGGGTAAGAAAAAAAAACTGCGGAAAATGATCTCTCGAACACATACGAATCTGGGTTCCCGAGATTGATGAGATAGCTTCCGTGCGGTAGGACAACATCTGACGAGTACTTGTATTCAGTCATCTTTTCCTTGAACAGCGCTATCGAGCGCTCTGAAAGTGCGGGAGATGTCCATTTTCTCTGAGACTTCAAGAAGAGAGCAAATGCATTAGCCCTTGACGGTCGGATGAACAACGCAGATAAGAATGGCCAATCAAGTGGACGAACCCAATAGAAGCAGCATTTACTACAGCGTTTTCTATCCCACCAGCTGCTGATACATGCGCCCCGACTTTCCAACGGCTGTTGACGCGAGGAAGAAAAGTTTCAGTCCCCGATGTTTCCTTTGCGCGCTTGATTACTTGAACTTCTGTAGATAATAAACACATTATAAGTACATCTAAGGCATACAGTCACCAAGAATTTTTACGTTCTGGCTCTTTGGTATCCGTTCTTGCAAGTTTAATCCTCTTGGACGGTGGCGGTGGGTCTTGGGCATTGTTGGCCGTCTCCTTGGTAGTTTCATGAATTGTCCTTCGTGTTCGAGGCATACAAACACTAAGTATACTATTGGTATGATGACCAGACAATACAGAAGAAGTAAAAGTTGAGTAAACACAACGGGTGGTGGGCCACAGAGTCATCGAAGACATTTTTTTTCACATCAAGCCATTTTAAAAACTTCACGTGACATGATGTATATATTTGGATTCAGCATTTCTATTCTGTAACAAGCTAGTGCTAAGACGCGGAGGGCTAAATAGAGCCCAATGTCTCCAGGAGGAGGGGGTGTGGGCAAAGTTTACTAGCAGATAGGGAGGGTTGCGATGTGTTCGAAGACACAGTACGACAGTACAATGCATACCACTCAGTCAGCAGGAATTGTCTCCGGTAGCGAGTATTGACGGTGATGCGTAGGTGTTGACGGTAGTGTGGCTGCGGTACGGGGGGATATTGAGTGTCAGCCTACTTTTTTGGGTCCTCAGTCTGCTGGAAGTTACCGAGGCTTCTGGTGGGTTTATTACGACCCAGCTACTGAGTGTTTTTTATTAAATAGGATTAGATCTGGATGCAATAGACATTCCGCAGGCTGGACTCTGAAAGTGTATATCTGAAAAGGTACGATGGAAAGGCTTGTAACCCGGCTTCCGTCTCGGCTTCCGTGAAGTCTGAAAGGAACAGGGTAACGTGAGCAACGGGGATCTGAGTAAGTTCAGGAGTCATAGTGATTGTGACATCTCGTATAGGGTCGGGTGAGGACGAATCTCTACACTACAAATGACATCTTCCCTTGCCGGGACATCTTAGGAATGCAAAAGCGCTTCAAGTTGCCCCAAGGAGTCTATTCATCCGCGTAGGACTCACTCCCAGAAAGAGAGATATTTGGAACCTACCCTTTGACAAACCCGAAGGAGATGCTTGTAACCTAGAACTTTTTCCACGTTGGCTTCACCAGTCTCCAATGAACTTGACCTGATACAACGACGGTTCCGTAAATCATTCGTGTCAAGCCGACGCGACAACGAGAAGCCCTCAAGGGTTCACACTCGTTTTGGAACCCCCCGTATCGCTAATGAGAAAGTAATTAATCGGTTTTGCGTAGAGTGGCGTTCCAAATACATCTGAAATCTCATAGAAGAATTGATCTCAGAATCGACGAGTACCCGAGCCTATCAAAATAATCTTTCACCCCAGCCTATCAAAAGCATAACATAATGTAGTAAACTCAAAGGAGCTTCTCCCCCCAAATCTCAATGACCCACCTTTCTGGAATTTGAGTGGGTCAGTCTTTGAGTGGGTTACTTGACATGTATCAATTCTTGTGGGAAAACTCGGCTTCGTGCCACAGTAGGGCTGGTTAAATGAAGGATTACAGGAACATGTGGAGAGACAATGCCATTTGGGAAGCTTTCTTCTGCCAGATATACATTTTTTTCCGGAATTAAACTCTTTCCCCACACCTGTCAACACTTCAGAAATACTACTGGATATACTACAGCCTCATTACTAACGGCATGAGGTCGTAAAACAATAATCATTAATCAAATCCATGAATAAATGTAAATGCAATTTAGTGTACATTTCTGGCAACTCGATCCCAGTATGCGTGGAGTCTTGTAAGCGTAGGATCTCTTTCTTCCACCTCTAATTCTGCAACCTTCCAAAATATACTCTCATCGATACGCATTGACAACTGACCCATGAAGCACCATTTCAATTTAGTAAAGACTTGTGAATATTCAGTCGCATACGTGACCATCTGCGATTGATGCCATCTCTCCCAAGTAAGGTGTCGAAGAGTGTCGTGGAGACGGATAGAGCGATCAAACAAGATAGGATTTGGATCGGCTTTACTCAACTCGTCTTCCGTCAAATAATCATTCAATAGAAGATCTTTAGGAAGGACCTTATTCATATAATATCGTTCTGGTGACGTGTCAAGCAGCGTGTGGCCATCGACGTGGTAGGAGTCGCGAGTAAAAATGATGGTCTCAAGACCGGATAGTGATTTGAGTGATTCCATGATGAGCTCATGGTCAATTACCCACTGATATCGCATGCCATGTTGAGCACCTGCCGAAAGCCACAAATGTCGTAACGACTCGATTGATGCGATTGTGGTCAGAGTCTGCGAAGGAAAGGCGGAAGTCTGCGAAACCAGATGAAGACTGGCTAGGTTGTCAAAGCGAGGCTGTGTCCTTTGTACGAGAAGCGTGTTGATAATTTCAGGAATGAGTGGTTTTGTCACGTCAAGGCAAGAGAGTTGTGAGTTGGAGTGGATAAATTGCAC
>Ga0153986_1000386_pt1 | contig 13827 bp, 17 predicted proteins | sample TSGA070MetaG_FD_104724 | JGI IMG/M metagenome (GOLD analysis project Ga0153986, IMG submission 104724) | Attine ant fungus gardens microbial communities from Georgia, USA - TSGA070 MetaG | ecosystem: Host-associated > Fungi > Mycelium > Unclassified | place: USA: Georgia, Alexander Wildlife... | reverse complement strand
TCTCAAATCAGGCACCGATGAAGGATGAAACAATTGAGAAAGTGGACTCAGCAGCCTTGAGGATGTCTGTTTGACTGATGCTCCAAAACTGAGCAGAGAAGAACGTGGAGATGTGGCCTCAATTTGACTTTGGGAAAATGATGTACTCAATCCCTGGCTGTTTATCAAAATCTTTAGGACATCACTGACCAATGCCCGTCCGGCGGGCTGAATTTTACCTCTAGACTAGATAGAAATGATTATTGCAAAAGATAGTACTAGCAACTGACCTGACAACATTCCCCAAATGTGAACTGAGAGCAGAATAACTCCTACTCCTTGGTCGCTGGCCAGGACCTTTCGGATAGAAATTCGCTCTTGGTATCATTTCCTTACCTATGCCACTTCCACTGCCATCTACAGTGACGTCCACATTGATACGTGAGTCACCCATCACACTTTTCACACCTACGTAATGAGATGCTCTCATCATGATCCTCGTCATCACTCTACTCAATAATGATTCGCACCATCTAAACACCCTCACATACCTATCAATTCATCAGAATCTGCTCAAAAGGCCGAAAATTTTACATGTAGCCCAACCATTGTACCGCCTCGTCCCAATTCCTCACCGTACCCAATACGATCTCTGCATTCAGATCATCTACCTTCTACTGGCTTGACGAATGTTGTATTAAACCGCCATGAATAATTATTGTGAGCTTACATTAGGAGTCTAAACCTTCATTCCTTTTGACATCTTCATTAAGAGGTAGCGACCATCAGGGGACCTGACGAATGGTCAGCCTCGCTCATAATACTACTACAGGCTTACCAAGCAACTTGACTTACAAAACCCTTGGTATGAGAATTCGATGTGAGACGAAGGGGTCCTAAGCAAACTGATGTGTGTAGGGGCGAGGGATGGGGCAGGGAGTGGGCAGGGAGGGACGTACAGGCAGTGCCTTTATTGTCTTTCTTGGAGTGGTCGTACTAAGGAAGGCGACAATCGAGGGAAAAGGAGGTGGACAATAGGTGTTGAGGCTCTGTGTGAGAACAGTGTTGATCAACATCATGGGAGAGCACCCAACGCGCGCTATCTCTGTCTAGGGAGGGAGGTGAGGGGCAAAAGGGCAGAGGACAAGTGAGACGTACAAAGGCCAATCTGAGCAAAGGGGTGGGGTGAGAAAGAAGAGAAAAAAAGATAAAGGGACATACAGTTTGGGGGAGATGAGAGGCGAGAGTGATGAGGGACCAGGTGAACTCCGTGCTCGAATCGCTCTTGAGATCGCTTCCACTCATGAGATGGAGACTGGATGGTGGCAATGGAGGGTTTTTGAGGACGGGGAGAAGGGCAAGTGCTGTGTGAAAGTGCTGTTGAAAGTACTGGGGGAAGGCTGTACAAGAAAGACGATAAACAGGAGGGCAATGTCATGGGGAAGAGGAATTTAGTGAGAAATCAAGATGCATCACATCATACCATATTGAGTAGTCCAAATCAGATTGCTTACTCAACATCACCAGATTGAGTACTCCTAGCAAGGACCATATTCAGTACTCCAAAGCCCAAGATAACTACAATGATGTGTGACAAATTGTGACATATTGACCTAGTTTCACCATATAAGGTGATTTTGTGACATTTGTCCTCCACTCGCGAGTGCATTCTTGTGTGGTGTCGTCGTGCCGGCAAAACAGATTCACTAAAATGGGTGACACGCGCAACTGGCATGTGGGTGCGAAAAACGTTACTGGGTAACGAAAGGCAACAGTGATGAAAGGCGAGGGTGATTACCTAATAAAGCGGACATTGGGACGAAAAAAGAGGGAGGGTAATTACCTAATCTTTGGGCTGGAAAAGGATGTCACGCCCCAAGAAAGGGAGTTACCCGAAGAGGGAATTACCGGAAATGGGAATTGCTTTATCGGGGATGTCTTAGAAAGGCAATTCCTTTTTAAGGAAGGAGAGTACAGCTGTACTCCAAGAGATTATATACGCCAACTGCCCCTTAAGGAAGGAGAGTACAGCTGTACTTCGAGAGATTATATAGTTTCGAAAATTCGTGGTGTTGACAATGGTGCCCCGAATAGCTCTGATCTCATCTGGTTCATCAAAGAGCTGAGAGACTTGGGGCAGGAGAGAAAGGGATTTTGAGGGTGTCTGAATTCATGTTCACATCACCTCGGCTGGGAGGCTGTCTGGGAGTGAGAGAAATGAATGCCACCGCGTCTGCTGCGTGGGATTTTGATTGGATTTTTGTAGACTTTGAGTAGTGATGAAGAGCCCAATTGGATGATAGAGAAATGTACGAGGGGAGAATATTGTTTTAATATTGTTTTGTGCTACCAGGTCTCCCTCAGCCATCGACGTATTTCGCATTTGCAGTACACGCATCCCATCTCGCGATTTCACTCTACTTGAAGGCTAGTCTTCACTACTTTTTTCGATCCCAGTCCTCGTCCTCGGCCCCAGTGCACTACAAGCCATTGTCGATTATCACACGAAGTACAATACCGCCCTCATCACTTACATCCAGCTCTCACAACATTTTCTTACAGAACCTCTCAGTATCTTCATCCTCCCTCCCCACTGAGCTGACCCCTCCTTGCATGTCAAGACCTCCACCCAATCTCTCTGGCACACTTTTCAATACACAAAACATACAAAACAAATTTCATCGGAACAAAAAGGCATCATTTTTAAGAATGCCGTCTCATCTTGAATCAGATAAACTATCCAATACGGGAGGACCCCTGTCCCCCTCTCCCTTTGCCTCTACCTCGCCTCCCACCACGACCTCCATCACCATGCGGTGCCACAGGCACAGCAAGCACGCCAGGGTCGGTTGCATCAGGACCTGCGGCAGTCGACGATGCCATTGGAGTAAAATCATCTTTACTCTTTTCTCCGCGCTTCTGTTCACCTGTGGTGACGCGTACACCACTCAGAGCAGCCTCAAAATGCCTCAGACCCAATCCGAGTCTTCCACGTTTCGTGGGTACGGTAGCATTGGATGGGGCTTCTTCGGGTGCAAGTAGAGCAGGAGCAGCAGTTGTTGTGGTTAATAGCCCTTGTTGAACTGCTTCTTTGGGTCCTTTCGCCGCATGTCTGTTGCGACTTGGGCGAATAGACACTGATGGAGTAGGTTTGACGGGCGGCGACGGAACGATGTTCCCGACAGCATGGGGAGGATTCATGCTCAATTTTGTTTGAGCCTGTTGAACGGGTTTAGAAGATGAGGGCATGACAGCGAGTTCTTTCTTCGTCTTCTTCACTGTGGTGGCTTCCGCCCGAGTCGTTTTTTTCAAAGAGTTACTTGAAGGATTTGAGGCGGTCAATATATCCTTGTAGTGGGGATGATTTCGAATAATAGCGTTTGCATCTCGTCTGGCGATCTTCTCGGCTTTGAGTGCTTCAAGAAGAGGTGTCATCTTGGGAGGGGAAGGAGGCCGAGCGGAAGCGACTTAAGCTCATCAGTGTTTTGTTGAAAAAGCGAAGGGGTGGGATAACGAAAACCCACTTAGAGTCTCGAGTGAAATAGGCTCTGTTGCGGAGGCAGTATTCAGAGACTTTATGAACGAGATATAATCCTCATCTGCAGGCGAGGATTAAGGTGAGTTCCTACTTTTGCAAGGCTGAATACCTTTCTCAATGGTTGCGTGACGAGTGTCTGATTTCTTCTTCTCTCCTGGTATCTTCTGATATGGAGCGTACTCAACCACAGCGTAGTTTTCATTTCCTGGTCCCAATGATCAGATCATAATGTACAGGTTTTGGAGCTCGTGTCGGTACTCCACCAGCTTTATCAATGAATTTATGGCCATCGTATTCACGACCAAATATGGCCACTTGCTCCTGTGTTTTGAAAGCGATGTAGGCACGCGAAGGGATATTTTCCTTGTTCATTCTGATGTAATATATTAGCTTCCCCTCCCGCTTCACCATGGGAGCATACCGCTTCTTGGGTTTCCCGGGATAGTAGGCCTTCCAGGAAACTGAATCGGTTGAGACCCAGTTCGAGACACTCTGCCAGAAAATGTCTTCGGGTAAGTTGGATGGTAAGCGACGGACGACGATCTTGAGTCGTTCACCGGGAGAAGGTTGTGTTTTCTCCTTGCGGCCTCGCTCCCTGGGTTTCTTCACTTTTGATGATTTGGAAGGGGTATGTACATTGTGATCGGGGATGAGCGTGGACATATCTCCTAGTTTGAAAAACGAATGTATTTTCTTGCACTTTACATTGGGAGCAATTACCTTGACCGCTTTTGATCGGAGTTCAAAGTTTCAAACGGAGAAAGGGGAAATCTATTACAGATCCTCACGCGCTGTAAATAACAACTTGACTTTGTTGAGTCACAATGGGTAACTACTCATAACACTCGGAAACCTAAATAGCCCGAACAGGGCACCTCAAATCTCTTCTCATAGTGGCCTACCTTGATAATCTTAGGGAAAAGCCCGCCCCATGCCATGACGAAAGCACACCAGGCCTATGCATCTGTGACCTCTGGAATGATCTGGAATGAACATTATGGAAAATGAATGTGACAGGACCAATGACAAAGCTATTGCAAGATTGACACATTGACTCCCTGACCGACTTGTGTACAAGAGCTGCATTTGATACCTCTTAGGTTATAGTTATAGAAGGACTCCAGACCTTAATCAAAGCTCCTGCTGGGCGAGTCACCTCAGTGGATGCTGAGCTCTTTGCAATCATAAATTTCTGCCTTGCTATTGCCAAAGCCACAGCAACGGGGTGCCCATGCATAGTTGTAATCACAGACTGCCTTCCAGCAGCCAAGAGGGCAGTGGACACGACCATACACTCAAGTCAAGGGCACTCTATCGCAATCTCAATACTTATCAGCTCACTTTTAGACCTACCTGGAAGGCAGCCTTCATTTCTGGAACTGCCCATGCCGGTTGGTCCATACACGCTGAGGTCCATTACGAAGCCCCTTGGACGTGATACCCAGTTAAGGAATAAATGCAAACATGATATGATTTACTAAGTCAAGAAAAATATGTCTTGAGAAGTGAGTCACTGAATTCTCTCAAGGCAACACTAGCGGCCAAGATTTTCTTGTTACAAAGAAGGACAAGTAGGATGAGGCCTGCCCAACATATGCGAGAGGAGGAACATGGCTGTTCCACTTTGGCCATTCCATCACCTTGCATATATAAGAGCTACCAGATCCATATTCAATCATGCCCCCATCGGTGAGTACAAGGCTGAATTCCACCCTCAGGGACCAACAGCATGCCTGTGTGGAGAGTCAGACCCCGAAACGCGAGCTCAGAATGCTCTAGATTCACGAAGGATTGTGTTACACTGCTTAAGTGATTTCATCAAGTTCCTCACGACCAATTCATCTGCGTTTGCCTCCACACTACTCAGACAACCTCCATAAGTCCCCAAAGTTTACTAACAACGATGTGTACCTGATCTCCCCTCCCACTTGCTACCCCTTCAATCCTACTCATATCTGCTCTCTTTATTTTTCACCCTCTTTCTCTATCTGTTTCTTGTATTAGTATTACTTATTTATTAGAGGGCTAGGCCCCTGTAGTCAGTAGGCTACACTGGACTGTGTATGTACACCATGCAATAAATTGTTGAATAAAAAAACCTGTCATTCTGATCACTCTGTCATGGCATCATCAATTCATCATCAATTCAACCTGTATCTTGAGTATGTTAAAGTGGTTTTGATTTTGGTTGTCAATCAATGGCCAAAATATCAAGTCTGAAAATCTCTATTACCACACTCCATAAAATGCTGGGACATAGTTCATCCTGATGTTCCCAGCTTTAGTACTGTATGGTATTGCCCTGTGTTGTGCTTTTTGAAAAAAATTACTGAGTTAATAAACTGGTGCTTGATCATAGTCTGGTTGACGCACATGTGCACACATGTCTAATCTATGCTCTCTGGTTTCCTGCCCCCCAGATGTAAAAAGGGTGTAGCCAATGTCATATGATGGAGCATAGAGGAGACTTTTGAGATGCTTGATAGTTGCACATATCGAGTGTTTATTTGTAGTGGTATGAATTAATGATCGCACTAAATTACTACGGATGATGTTGCCTCAGATATATGTTAAACTGCATCACTACTTCTTGGAGGTTTGGCTCACCATTGACTTTGTGAACTCATACTCAACCCTGGAAAATAATCGGTCGTTGCCCCATTCTATCCTTCGAAACAGCTTGCCAACTATGGGATCGTACTCCGAGATTGGGACAGTCAAAGCTTTATGTCATTAAGAAAGGGTTAGAATTCGGCTTCCGTCACAAACCAGCTCATAGCCTGTGAGGTGAAAAGAGAATTGAATGTGTATCTACTCTCATGCTGATATATGGCGAGTAATGAGACAACGAGAATAAACGACTGTGGCCCAGATACTATTGGGTTACTAGGATTAAGAAAATAAAACAACAGAATGGACTTGGAGTCTTTCTCAAAGGTTTCAAACCAAAATACTACCTCACTTACAATCTTTGCTTGGGTCTTTCCACATCATCGTCCAACGCAGGCCATGTCATTGATTATGTCATTTATTATGAGAACCTGAGAACCTATTACGGCGAATGCGTCACGAATCTCAATCCGAATCTCAATCTTGACTGTTGAAACTTGCAAGCTTATTCCCCCATGAAAAAATCTTATGGTCAGTTAGCGAAATACCCTCGAGAGGTTATGGATCAAGTTCCCAAGGATTTGATGTTGGAGATTGCCGATCTCGATCAGTAAGAAGGAAAGAATGCAAGGCGCCAGAGGCGACGAGCCAACTTTCATGACCCAGGGAACTAATCAGAACATCTGGCTATTCTGTTCCTCCACCCTCCTTAAGTGTGCTTAAGTGTGCCCTTATTTGAAGGTCGTTGCGATGGTGCCAGGTTGACTGGCTCTCTCTGTTCATAATGCGCATTTTCGGGACACCCTTGTGTACAGCACATATTCTGCCTGTCAGAGGCAGGTGACATCGTGCCCTCTTCATGTAGTAAAAATGCGTTATGTTATTGTGTTCATGATAAGAAACACCGAGATCGGGGCTTATGACAGCACAAAGCCATGTGATAATTGGTAATTACCACGTGGTTGATCAAGTAAATCTGATCATCGAGTTGGGTTCGATTTCTTGACCAGCAAAGAAGTCAAAGAAGCTGTCACCAGCAACCCCCAAGATGGTAAATTGTCTTTACCTCTTAGGTTTTGGCTCATGATATTGGTTGGAAATGGAATGAGAGACCTGATTATGCAAACGACGTTAGATAAAATTGAGCAATTGGCTAGGCTGATGCAATACCTTGCAATGTTTGCAATGTGGAGTACAGCATTCTGATGGACAATCATTAGCCAATCATTAGCATCTCTTGCACGTTTCTCTAACTGAAAGTGCTAAGAAGCTGGCAGTGATCGGTATCTTCGTCTGCTTGCCAAAGTCGCATGGATATTCTGATAAATCAGGATGACGAAAGTACATCTTCCTCCTTCTTCCATGCATTCCTCTTATTCACGTGGGAGAAAAAAATGGCTCGGTGCACCAGTCTGGAACTACTTCGAGGATATAATCCTTTCTGGATTCTAAAATAAATTGGCTGAGTAGTCTGTGCCCTGAAGACATCAGACTCGGCTCGCCATCTGGCACAGGTCATAACACCCCAGTTCAAGATGCTGGCCATTTTTGGACACACTGTGGCTGTTAAAGAATGGATCCATGGAATTCACCGACGGTGTAATTCTAGACTCATGGAATGGGGACTGGATTCTGGATCGATGAGCAAGTGTTTCAAGGGAGTTCCCAGTCCTGGTTAGGTCATTACTTTCCTATATGTACCATTCTTACATGACGAATTCTCATACTACACTCACAACTCCGGGGCTCTAGATCATTCGTTTCACGATGAAAGCCTCTTTTATTTCAATTGGCTGAGATAATCCGATTCAAATTTTCACCGAGACCGCCAAGATTTTGGCATTCATTTTTTCTTCCCCTCCTCTTGATTACTAATGGCTTCTTTCAAAGTGTATTCAAGTCCGATAGCAGGGCTGTGAACGGTGGTGAAAATTATACATTGCTTCTGAGCTCCGATCCGGTGAACGTATTGTTTGGTCATTTAGCCTCTCGACAAGCCAAGGATAGGAGAAATAGGACAAGACTCGGGAAGAAGGTCATAAATGGTTGCTGTTGCCATTGCTACCGAACTTCTCTTGGTTCCATTAAGAAATGTGTACTACCATTCTGACCGTTTGATTATCCCAAAATCTTCGTTGTTCAAAGCGCGGAGGAGAGAGTTGACAGGCTTCTTTGATTGACTGAACTAGGTAATCTTGGTGGCTAACCAGGTTGTTTCCTTTGTGAGGCATTCCTAACCAGAGTTACCTTCTCGCTTGCCTTCTCATTCGAATGTTCAAACATATAATGGCGTGCGTCACTACGTATTGTTTGAGAGGAGGGCTATTTTGATCAACTATTGAGTATCGTCGACAGAATCAATCATTCTGAAAAGCCTTGTCCTCGTCACTGCACAGTCGTTCCGAAATTATGTCCAGCCTTTTTCCTTTCAATTTGTTTTACCACACCCACCCCAGGTTTACCTCCCCACCTTTCTCCGAGTTTTCTACGTGAAAAGTGACATCCATACAAAACTGGTTGTTTTTTGATGCCAAGAGTCGCACATGTTCTTAGATAACTCTCCTCTGACGATCCAGGACACTCCGAGAGCATTCCGAGGTTGAAGCGTTGTTTCTGGGAATAAATACCATCCATGCAACGAATGGTCCGGTAATAATGAAGTCTTATCTTGTGTCGCTATCTCTTGCCTGGCTGCTAAGTGTAGTAGCTGCTCACAGCATCTTTCAAGAATTGTATGTCAACGGGGTTTCACAAGGGCATTTGCAGGGGATCCGGGTCCCTGACTACGATGGGGTATGTTGATGTTTACAATACATTTCTACTAGATGATGAAGGTCGATCTTTTCATAGCCTATAATGGACGTTGATTCGAACGATATCATTTGCAACGGTGGAATTAACCCCTACCATCAACCCATTTCGCAGAAGATTATTCCCGTTGCAGCTGGTACTCAGGTCACTGCTGAGTGGCACCATACTCTGAATGGTGCTGACCCTAGCGATCCGGCTGACCCAATCGATGCATCTCACCATGGCCCAGTATTAGCTTACTTGTGAGAGATCTTGCCTCGACACAGAGCTCCCATTTTGAGAAAATTTACACGTACACAGAGCCCAGGTTGATAGCGCTACTCAGACGAATGTTACTGGATTGAAGTGGTTCAAGATCCACCATGATGGTTATACGGATGGAGTTTGGGGCGTCGATAGGCTTATTCGAAACAAGGGAAAAGTGAGCTTTTCAATCCCAAGTTGTGTCCCTGCGGGTCAGTATTTGCTACGTGTTGAGATCATTGGTAAGTACAACAGTTCAGGTGTGCTCATACCTCATCCGAGCCTCGTATTGCAGCCTTGCATGCTGCCTCGAGCTACCCTGGTGCTCAGTTCTATGTATGTCGGTGTAATTATATCTGAAGTGATGTTAATAAATCCACCAGATGGAGTGTGCTCAGCTCCAGATCACCGAAGGTGGAAAAACATCACCTGCTACAGTCAGCTTCCCGGGTGCATACCATGGCAAGCCGAAAAGCTATTTGGGGATGGTGGATAAGAGGCACTTACTTGCAATTTCGTTAGGATCTGACCCTGGTATCACCATAAACATCTACACCAGCCTCTCGGGTTACACTATACCAGGGCCTCCTGTGTTTAGCTGCAGTGGGGGAGGAGGCTCGACCGCTGTCCCTCCCTCGAGTACCGTGATTTCTAGTACTATTGCTGCGCCTCCAGTCACTACGCCAGCCACTGGGGCCGGTAATGTTGCTCAATATGGACAATGTGGTGGCATTGGGTGAGTGGCTAGGGGAAAAAGGGTTCTTTTCTAATGTTGGCACCAGCTGGAGTGGAGGAACTGTCTGCGTGGCGCCTTATACTTGCAAGGAATTGAACGACTATGTAAGAATGGTTCTGATGGTGGTGAGTGATGCTGACAAGTTTTTTTTACAGTACAGTCAGTGTCTGTAGGATAGGCAGTTGTACAATTGTTTGATGCCAAGTGCAGTATAGCCTATAAATAGACATTTACGTGAGCGGCGTACGATTAGATATTCGCCGGATTTTACTGCTCGACGACCATGTTTAGCAGCAGCCCCAAAGGGATGCATGCCCTGCCAGTCGAACTGCTGACGAGAGTGTTTGTGCTCGGTGCAGAGGTCGACGAAGAGACGCCGTTCCTCCTGAGGCCGGACGAGAAGTACTATGCCATGCCGTCGACGGTCTTCCAGCTGACGGTGTCGCACGTCTGCCATCACTGGCGCCACGTTGCACTACGTACAGCGGGACTCTGGACGACACTGTGCTTCCGGGAGCAGTCGCATCTACCTCGGGCTGCAGCATACCTGGAACGGTGCCAACGGAGCCCAAGTCGGCGGTTGGACATCGTGGTGGAGACTGTGGCGAGTAAGGAGCATGTGCAGGGTGTGACGCTGTGCATGGCCGAGCTGTGCGCGGTCTTTGAGCTGATCTGTCCACATGTGTCGTTCTGGCGAGCTTTCCATCTCAAAATCCGAGACGACACATGCAAGCAGGTCGCCCGCAAGTACCTCGGAAATGCCCCTCCCGCCCCAAACCTTCAGACTCTCCAGCTGTATCATTTCGAGGACTTTCGTGTCGCACAGGACCTCTACATTGCCACCTACAGGCGTCCAGTTAGCATCTTCAGCAACTCCCTTCCAGCCCTCAGAAACGTTTCTTTAATTGGTGTCAACCTGCCCTGGGACGCAAGTCCGTACTTGCAGAGCTTGCATACTCTGGAACTTGCCCTCCATTCAGATCACACACGTCCACCTTATGTCTACTGGGACAGAATGCTCCGCCTCAGTCCACACCTCCAACGCTTATTCCTCCACTATTCTGGCCCGAGGGCGGAGAACGGCACCGAAGACCTTGCTTGGACAACGCATGATTACTCCGGTTCTATTTCCACATACGCGGAAGACACAGGGAGCAAGTACAATGGCAAGGGAAAAGCCAAACAGGCCTGCTTCGACAACCAAGACAAGGGCCGCGTCCTGCTCGAGTCCTTGTGGGAGCTGAGCTTGACCGACCTGGATCCAGATTATCTTTGTCGTGTCCTACAACGCCTCCTGATGCCTAGCCTGAATAAGCTTAGTCTTCACCTGCCGGACCAGGATTTCACCCCCTTTGTCCAGCTTATCGCGCCGCCGCCGCCGCTGCTGCATCTTCACGAGCAACAGTTTACTGCTGGCACTCCTGGTGAGAGCCCTGTGTCTGCCCAATTGCCTCCATCAGGCCTAGATCTTGCTTATTCTCGCTCTGGCCCTTCATCTACAGAACAAAGCCCAAATGTTTGGTCATCTTCCGCTCAAACACCTCTAGAGACACCGTCATTTTCTGTCCATACTTCTCCAGCATTATCATCTAGTTCTTCATCTGCTTCTTTGACGTCTTTCATCAAACCCACATTGTCCTCCATGTCCCCGTTGACCATGACAACAGCAATCCCAATTTCAGCATCAGGATCCTCTTCAATACTGAACACCTCGCGGAACACGGACACCAGTTCTATTTCTGTCAATTCATTTGGATCGGCATCAGTAACTAGTTCATCACGACTACAAACTCATTCTGGATACTCACTCCTCCATTCCACTCACTCAACAAGCCCACCTTCAACTTCTTCCTCGTCCGCAATCATCCCATGTGACTGGCCCTTGCCGAGATTATCTGCGACCTTGCATACACTCATCATCACAGCCCTGGATTGTGATTTTAGCGCCTGGAGAATATTTATAGCCACACTGGAAGGTGTGAGAAATCTGGAAGTTTTTTTCCACAAGATTCGTTTTATGAGAATACAGAGCAGGAAATGTGGTGGAGGACACGGAGATTTGGCGTACAAAGTTTTGTTGGATCGTGTTAATGTGAGTTGTATGGCTGAACATACAACAAGGACGAGAATGGTGTTGCCGTTGTTGGAAAGATGTAAAATTGCAGGTTTGAATGGGTTTTTTGTGACGCAATTGGTTGCTGGACGGGAAAGGGGGAATAGTGAGATGTCACAACGGGTGGAATGGGTGGTTTCAGAGGATAAGAATAATCCAAGGGATGAAGTGTTGGCTGATGTCTTTGAAAATGGAGTTTGGATCGTGGAGGAGGGTAAGCGAGTGAAGGTCCAGAGGGCCATGGAGGATGAGGACGAAGATGACGAAGGTGAAAGTGAAGCTGAGGATGTGAATGAGGTGACTCAGGATTACGATGCCAGTGAGGAAACGGCAGAAGGAGATGATGACTTCGATGCTGAAACATCGGCTCTTGTTATCCCTGCAGAAGGTGGGGATGCGGGGCAAGAAATCGAACGATCGTGGTCTTTGGCGGAACAGTACACTAACCGTCTCGATATGCAATTCAATGCCACCGCCAACCACGTTCTTACAACTAGGACCAAGTATCGTGCGTCGAGTGTGGGTGGTAGTAACACGTCTTCAGGTTCAGCTTCTGGAAACTCGGACGGGGAATTTTTGACGTCGTCTTCGAGCTCGACAAGTTCTACTGATGCACGCGAGGGTAGAACGAGGATAAGTGATGATTACCATGGCTAACTGGGGAGCGCTCAGGATGAATGGTTTGATGATGGTTTTGATGAATGTACCAATGGGCATGAGCATACGCATGGGTATCGAAACATGCCTCTTTCCTTTCTGATTTCTTGGTCTCGTGCTCTCGCCTTTCGGTTCAGATCTGGCTTTGAGGATTCCTGTCTGAAAATCGTGTTGCAAGGATTTGAATGTTTTCTTCTTCGGACTGTTTTTAAGGGTTGGCTGGACGATCTGCGGTTTTGGATTGCGTACCTGTGTACTATCTCGGTATTCAGATCATCTGCATATACCCTGCTTTATCGCAACTCAGTGAGACTGGGTCCAAGAATGTTTTGATTTTGCTCTGGTGAAGTTTCTGGATAACAGGTCGTTTGTACCATACGAAATCGGTGAGATGACCCTCCCCTTACTTCAAGGCGTTTGTATGATCAATTCAGACGCCCAATTGTCGACGTACTTGGAAAAGGTGATAAATCCCCGAAATCACAATAGTTTCTCATGCTTGTTTGTAAATTGACAGAAGCCTGTCCTTGTTCGAAGAGCGAGAAGTTGACATATTTCTGTCTTGGCTAAGCTATGTACCTAGATAAACACCATAAAATGTGATCCATACATGTAAAGGAAGTGATGGTAAGTAGTCTTCAAGTACCGTCTGAGATTTTTAGCTGTCAGAAGATGAGCGAGCCACGCGACATTTCATGCTCTATGCTCTTCCTTTCCAAGCAATCTTATCTTTATCTGTCTCGCTCTCTGAGGCGAGTCTCTTGTATACTTTCTCAACTTGATAATCCCAATCAGTCCTAAGTGCCAACCAAGTGCCAAGCACCGCGCAATACACCAGAGACGTAGTCAACCCTACCCAGATGCCAAGCAAACCCATACCATATTTGAACGCGAGAAGCATGCCCATGGGTATACCGATGATATAGTAAGCACTAGAGTTGAGGGCCGCACCAGTAAGTTGTTTGCCTTGTGCACGGAGAATTCCACCAGCAACGCAAGACGTGCCGTCAAATACTTGGAAAAGCGCACAAAGTGGAAGAACCGAGGCGACCGATGAAACTACCTCTGAGAGACCATTCATAAAAAAAACACAGGTCATGTCAAGTTCCAAGGAAGAGCATACTTGATCGTACCAGGGTC
>Ga0153986_1000385_pt1 | contig 13855 bp, 21 predicted proteins | sample TSGA070MetaG_FD_104724 | JGI IMG/M metagenome (GOLD analysis project Ga0153986, IMG submission 104724) | Attine ant fungus gardens microbial communities from Georgia, USA - TSGA070 MetaG | ecosystem: Host-associated > Fungi > Mycelium > Unclassified | place: USA: Georgia, Alexander Wildlife... | reverse complement strand
CTCCATCGTCAAGGTCGAGGAGGTTAAGGATCGCTCTGCAGAGGACGACCTTGACCGCAATGCCTACCTCAACATCAACGCTGACTGGGTCAATGCAAAGGGTATCTGTCTCGCGATTCCACATCTCTTGTTGCTCACCCTTTCCCAGGTGCATGGCTCATACATGTCGTCCTGATTATCTCGGGAAAAGTCATAATTGACACCATCCCCGGTATGTCCCAGGAAATATCCTGGACCCTCGTCAATCTTCTCTATCTCACCGTACGTCGTCCTCACCGCTGCCGGCCCCCTGGCTGACCATTTGTCTAGCTTTCGTTTCTTATGTTCCACGGTGTCACGGGGATTCCTTTTGGCAGCGACTCTCACAGCGGTGCATATGACGAACTCACTCTCTGGGAGCAGATTGACAATGGAGCGCAGTACACCCCTGCTAAAAAGTGGCTTTTCTGTCTACCCATTGGCCTGTATGTTTTCAATTATCACTACTCACCCTTCTTCACTCATGTGATCAAGCTTTCTCGCATCAACACATTACACGAATTACAACCCCTGGTTATTCGCCATCAATCTCACTGTCCTAGTCTTTGTCCTCATACCTAAACTTCCGCAGGCAAGTCGTATGATGTTGTTCCTCCAAGTTTTATCTTCACAGTGTCATTAATCCGCAGTTCCATCGGCAACGGGTACGCTTTATGTCCGACATTCCAACCCCTACCTCTGCCAGCTTCCCACCTTCCGGTTCTTCTACTCCTGTCCGAGGTCCTTCTCGAGGTCCGCCCGTCATAAAAGAAACTCTTTTGGATTGACTTCATCTACATTGTGATTGTTGCTATCTTTGTTTTTGCTTTTCTTTTCCATTCGCTCGCCTGTCTCTTGATATTTTCTTCCAAAACTAATGTTTTTGAATGAGTTGTTTTCCTTGTTTCGCCCTGCATTACACTAAATCTTGCATTGTCCTTGCCTCATGTCTAAATTATTCCGGTAGGCATTTCATCCACAACTTGAACACAGATCACTCAACCCTATACCCTTGCAACCTTAGTCTGCGCTACTATCAGTTAAATTCACCAAAAAAAGAAGAAAAAGAAAAATGGAGCCAAATGGGTACTCACAGATTCCTCAGCAACATTAAAATCGTCACCTTTCCAACTGCCGGAATATAAATAGCGGCTTTATCTCTCACGTCCTTTTCAAAGTTCTTATCGGCTGCAATATTTAAACAGATGCAACCGTCTTTCAGCCATTCTGTCTTGACTTTATACGATGCACTAGGAACGGCGGAGATGACAACATCAGAAATTGCCAGACATTCTTGTATGGAAAGTGGGCAAGAGTGTACGACGTGCCGCGGATGATATCTCATACTACTATCAGACGATAAAGAGCTGGAAGAGGTGACCTGTGGACGTTTGGTGTACTCCTAGATAATGATTCATGAATAAATATTGGTCCAAGTCGACTTTAAACGCGAACCTGGATAGAATCAATATCAACACTCAATACTCTCGCTCCGTCGTTGGCTAACAGTGCGGCTAGTGGTCTTCCAACAACTTCTGATCTACGACCAAAGTTAGGAAACAACTGACTGTCAGGTGCGCACTCACCGATTAATGACTGTGATAGTCCTTCCATACGCTCTGTCACCATATGGTAACAGCCTATTATACACACCAACATATTCCAAACATTTCACAATAGCAAGTGGTGTGCAGGGAAGGATTGACTTGACCATTCCTGGGGGTGGTTGATCCCCATTATCGGTGTCAATTGATGCACCATGAGGTGCAGAGGCAAGTGTTGCTCTGAGCAGCGACTTGGGTTCAAGGAAACGAATGCTAACGGATGTTGAGTAACAGAAGAACCAGGGAAAAGACAACAACATACTTATGGTAAAGATTATAGTGAAATTTGAAGTGAAGACCTTCTACATCTTTCAGTGGGGAAACAATCTACACGAGTCAGTAATTAGCTGGAAAGAGAGGAAGAGATGGTTTGACCTGTTGTAAATAATGATCCTATAGTCTTTCATGAAATTAGGACGAATAATACTGAAGGTCATCTCACCTGTTGTGCTCCAAAAATCGGATAATAAACCATAATGCCATCCACTTTCTCATCCTCATTGGCTTCGATAATCACCTCTTCCACTCCTTCTCCCTCGCCCAGATTCACTCTATCTCCTGCGTCTGCATCTCTCCTACCGTCGTCGTCGCCATTATAGATCCCGGCACCTGTCTTCTTCAATACAAACTCAAACCCTAACTCCTCACACTGTTTACGCGTAAACTCTGCGTAATTTCTACTCGGACTTGAGCTCGTAGCTAGTATACCGACAATCTTCGGTTTCCCCTTCCCCTCCATCCTACGCTGAGAAAGAGATGCTTGAACTTCCATCCTGAATTGTTGGGCGATAGGATCTGCTTTGAGGAGGATACCTTTACCAGACGATTGAGTTTGATTTTTATCTTGCGTTGAGTTCAATTCTGTCATTGATAACCTTGTTGCAAGTGAGGGTGTACGTGAAAGAATCGAACAAAAAGAAGAGATCTGTGAGAAGGACAAATTCTCGAGCAGGTTAATTTTAGATGATCTAATCAATTACCAAAATCACAGACAATTTATGGACTTTCTTTTGCTGATATATTGAGCACTACCCTTAGAAAAAGTCAGGCTCCATCTCTTGATGTATAATGTTACATTTGATGGTGATCAGTTGATTTTCGCTCTCTTTTGTTACTAAACTCAACAGCTTCTTCAACTAAGTGATAACAATAGATATCGATACTGAAGAATCTTACGATTGGCCCTAGGAATTCAATAAGCGGCGTTCCCTTCTAGCTGGCAGTAGCATGCAAATTCTATCTATGTTGTGGATACATGTTCATTCATCAGGTTTTCGATTATGGCTGACAATGATTTCTTTTGATCAAAGTGAATGGCTATCCTGGAGGAAAATCTGAGAATTTTTTCAGAATGGTCTGTGCTACCGAACTTCTCTCAGACGGATATTCTTCAACCTTCCATAGATATATAGATAGTTCATGGATTTTGATCGCATAGAGACAATGATTATCTCCTTGACAGGTTTGTATTACTGTCACATTGTACAGCTGATAGTAATTTCACGTCTGGGAATATATTTATCCCATTCTTTCCTCAGATCCAAATTTCAAATAAATGTTCAAACGTGCACTTCATTTACACTACATTTATAGGGAACTTTTCCAGTTTTGATTTCTTTTTAGCTGGTTTCTACCTCATGATTTGTATTAGTATCTACGAGCCATCATGACTATGGAGTCTACAGCTGATGAAATCTAATCGAATGGTGATGGATTCCAACAAATGTGACATTGAAGTGCGATGGTTGCGCAGGTAAATGGTCTCAAGATATCTAAGGTCACCAGGACACCAACATCTTGACAGAATGTCTGATCAAGTGAACGGAGGGAATCCTAATGGACAAGCTGGCAACTGCACCAGGGATTGTATCGTATAACTCCAGAATAAGTTTACAGCTCTAGAACCTCACCTGTCAAGCAATCGATCGTGATATCATTAAATTGACCCCTACAACTAGAGCGATGGTCTATCTCCTTTGATATCGATAATTCATCAATGTTTATTTGAGCGAAGTAAGACTGTCGGTGACCTCGCCAGGTAAATAATGATATCACGTTAGCAAACTTCGCCAAAATCCTCCTCCTATGGACACATCCCTTGTGTAGACATACTGGGCCCTGCTTAGGCCCTCCGCGTCTTAGCACTAGCTTGTTGCCATCAAAGAATAATACCACGTGCACCACGTGATTGCATGCTTCGCGTGATAAATTGTTGATAAAAAAGCTCGCATAATGCTCAGATTTCAACAAGTTAATATGCAGTTATACTGAGAACATTAGATGTATATAATTCTTGGTATACAGCTTCGATTTGACCGCCGGAATTTGTCCTGCCATGAGAATATATATACCTGATCGAGCGGGGATTAGGCGTTTTCTTTTTCTCTCCCGACATCAGCCAACGTTTTCAAAGCCATGAAATGTGATAAGGTCATTGACGACAGTTGGTCATCTAGTCCACCTCGAGTGACTAGTGTTATCACTTTCACCAGGTTGAGTAACCCAGTGGAGTCGTCAGCAGTTGTTCATACTTCTTCAACCTGCGGCCTTGGTTGGCGTTTTCATGTAGTCGAAAAGTATCTCTCCAAATTATCTGACTCCAATCCTCAATCTCAGAATAAATCCCTGGTAGCAACGATTCAACTCTCTTTCCATCCACCTCCTCCTTTGTTCACGGTTTTTGCTTTCAACGTCGCTGTGGTCCACGTCAAAGTAGTTTATCCTGATAGTTCCTCACACGCAACTCACGAACAAAAGTTTTACGGATTATTTCTGAAGGACATTCATCAACTTGGGTCATACGAAGAACCACCCCATTACAGAGGCCGAACTCATATCGCAATTTCCTTTGCATTCGACGCATCATATGATTTGTCCTTTCCAACAACTCCGCATCCCAAGATCCACGATGTATTGGGCCAGTCACTCGATGACCCTTCATTTATCGATACCAAATTCTATCTATTTTCTGCAAAGCGTCGCAGTCTGCCAACTGCGCCCAAAGTTGTTTATGGACAATCTCGATTGTTTGCACAGTCCAATCCTTACTTAGAGTCTCGTAAGTGATATACTAGACCTACTAGTTGGTTGGTTGACCTTCTTGTATAGTTCTTTCATCAGACTTGGGGTTCAGTAGCGGCACTCCTTGTCTTGTCAGAGAAGAGACTCCAAAAGAAATTGCGAAGCTCAAAGCTGAAGCATACGACTATGATTCAGACAGTGATTTGGAATCCTTACCTGACGACGAAGATGACAATGGAAAGGACGAGTTGGGCCAAGAACATCGACTTACAGAAAATCCGTTCATGAACGCTGAACTGACGCATTCAAAGCAAATCAATGATTCCTCTGAAGGGACTGGGGCTAAGGAGGACTTCACGGAGGCAATAGACGCGACTTCCGTTCCTGCTGGTCCATTGGATGGACGAGCCTTTGCGATAAATGGAACTGCTTATAAAACGTATGATGTCTTTCTATTTCACTCATGATAATCTCATAAAGGTGCACTGCAGATGGAAATCCTTCATTCTCTATTCCTATACGAACAACATAGAGTTCACTAATTTGAAATCCGAAAACAAGCCCAACGACGTTCTGAGAAAAATCAGTTGTTCACCTAAATCAATGTACAGACTCGCAGATTATGTATGTCTCTTCCTCCCTTTTTGAGTCTGCCATATTCTCTGTTAACTCCTGCACACAGGTTGGTTCCCTCAAGCTCAAAAGCTTAGCTAAGGATGGCATACGGCAGAGACTCTCCAAATCAAACATCATTACTGAGCTCTTCTCTGCGTTCACATACAGGTGAGCCCATTTCTCAATTGAACTTGCAATTATCTCAAAAAGAGACACCCTAAAATTATGATTCTACTTATCACAGATACCGAGAAATCATTGAAATGGAGACTGATTACTTTCTCCGGGAATTTGACTCTCATCTCGCTCAGAAGTTAGACGAAATCCTTCAGCTCGTAGTTGCAGGGAGTAAACCTCACAGTCATCGTGTCCTTGTCTTCCTCATGCGTAGACACCGAGGTGAATCGACGGAAGAAGCATGGAAGGCTTTATCAAACAATGGACTTGGCGGTTTCTTTTCAAGTACTAAGGATAATGCGAAAAACCCATTTGCAACCCCGTTGAAGCCAAACGGTGGATCACGGCTTTCTCACAGCAATCGTCAGATAGCTTCCTCGTCGCGAGTTAGCCGCGCTCGGCGGCAGACCGAGAATCAGACAGAGAGACGGTTGAACGACATGTCTTTCACCTTCCAGCCGATTCTTTTTTCGACTAATAGTGCAGCAAAAACTTCTTGAGTATATCTACTGGCTCAATAACCCAAAGGGTTGTACCTCGCTACGTTTCGAAGTTTTCATACAATCAAATCCCCGCAATCAAGGTACTATAGTCTTGTATGGTATGAAATGCAGACGACATGGATCAAAGATAACACATGTGTGAAGTGGTGTTAGTCAATGCAATTTAAGTATTTTCTCTTACAATGGTACTCGAAAACTGGAATCGTCCAGTCGCCTCCAGCCTCTTGATGAGTACATCTCCAAGCCCAGACATCGGAGTGAGAATACCACCAGCACGACGTGCAAGAGATGGAAGCACCGCTCTGGCTGCTTCTGGTGCACTTTCATTGGCATCCGGAGGAATTACAAGGGACAATGCAGATTCAGAAACCATGACTGAAATTGCAAATAGAGGGATTCCATCACAAAGAGAAATGTTGAGGATCACGTACCGGCTGTGAGAAAATAAAATGGCTCGCCTCTGCCTTTCATCACGGATTTGACATGAACGGGAGGCTCGGAAGCGGATTTTGATATGTTGGTGGAAGCCAAGAAGCCACGTTGCAGAGCTCTACATATTACAAGAGAGTCTGAACTGGAATTAAGAAACTCACTTGTCAGATGGGCCTTTGCCAGGCAGAGGCAGACATTTCTTCGCTAGCCACCGGACCTATAGGACAGGTGCTCTGTTAGGCCATCCAGAGTACATTGACACCAATTCCATACCGGCGGAACAAATTCAAGGAGCAACAAACCAATAAAAGATACAACGGTGAACAACGCTGCAGCAAACACACTAGGCATGACTATGAACTCCTTGTACGCGAAGTCAGGCCCGTATCGGTCCATCTGAGCTTCTTTCGTATTTGACGTACGCGCTTCAAGCTCAAGCAAACCAAACGTTCGTTGCACTAAAGCCTTGTTGATGGGCTCCATGAAGAAATGACCGCCTATCAGTGGACGTTCCCCAGGAACTGGAAGGTTGTAATATAACTGAGGGCGAGATGAAGGGCGACCAATTACTGAAAATTCGTTTGATGCTGTTTTTGTAGGATATAAATTAACTCACCTGGACTGATGGAATAATCAATGGTTGATTGTCTGGATTTGTCTCTTGGGACGTCGTCGAAGAATGTCATCGTGGTACTTATTGTCCCCCCCGATATACCACCCTTGGCCTTGTGCGCAGTCACGGACGAGCCAACATTCAGTGGGGAAGGCATTGACTTGAGAGTCTTATTCGAGAGATATGCACAAACATCGGAAGGGATTGAATCATATCCACAGGAAGGTATGATGATAGCACCGGATTTATTTGCAGCAAAGTCATAGCTGATTGAGGAGGTCAGAGTCAACAAAGAGACCTCAAGATATGAATCCTACTCGCGGACTATATTTCTGATCCACCAAGTCTCGCCTGTAATATCCACATAATGCACGCCATATTTTGCGCAGGCTGCAACCACAGGAGTTCCCCAGTGCCAATATGGACCAACAGCATTTATCACGACCCGCGTAGACTTGACAGCTTCTTCAACCTCAGCAGGTTTTGTGACATCAACATGAACAAGGCCAATCGTGTCGTCATTAAGACCAAGGCTCTCAAGAAGACCTGTCAGTTTTGTACGTGAGCGTGCACCAACGGCGAATGTGAATCCGCTTCGCTGTGGGTGTTCAGAAAGGTATCGAGTAATGAGACGACCTGTGTACCCTGTTGCGCCCAGGATGAGGATATCAGTTTTGGGAGGCATGGTGGTGTAGGCCAGTATTTGAAAAATCACATGGCTCGAATGTGCAGTCCAGATCTATTTTAAACCGGGATTTGTCGCCCCACAGTAATTGTCGCTGAGCGATGACTGGCAGCACTTGTCAGTCTGCTGAACTGCTACTCGTAAACTGCTACTCATAGGTGAGTCACTCTTGTGGCTGGAAGAATTGAATTGCCTATACGAAGAATCTCAACATGCATGATAACCGAGACTTCACTACAAATGATCATGATACCTTCATGGCAACGATATGCCATCAGTATACGATAGAAGACGTGACCTCACTTCATCAATCGAACTAAGGCTGCAATGACATCGAGGAAGAGTTGCATAGTCATGTCGAGAGTCTAGAGTCTAGGCTGTTAATACAAGCGTGTAAGTAATACAATAAGGTAATACCATCTGTACAGATGGCATGTTACTATCTCTTGCCCTACAAATTATGAAGTGTGGTAAACCAAAATACATACAACTCGGACGATGAGGCATTGCCTCATCGCTGCCTTGGAACTGATCGTCTTCGTATCTCATTGATGTCATTTCCTAAGTTGACACCGTGTCCAGGCATTGAAACCAATACCCCCGGGCTCATTATCCCTTGTCCTTATGCTGTCTAGGGTGAATGTGTCTGGCAGTTTGTTGGGTGGCCGTTGAACGTTGGGATGGCGACGACAATCCGAGAGAACTGGTGTTTCCGCTAACTGACAAAGGAGAAGGTGGAACAACAGGCAGATCGTCGTTGGATCGGAAATACCGATCCATATCTTCTGCATCAAATTCAGGTGGAATCAATCGATGCCCAGCCATCCCCAATTCTCCTGGATCATGACCTGAACTGAAGGTAAATCCACCAGCAGCTGCTCGTCCAAATGCAAAATTCGGATTGATCTCGGCGTTAACGGCACTGATAGGCGGAAATACAGCACCTGCTTTCGTAGGTGCCGACCTTGTGGAGTCAATGGTTTTCTTTTCATTGAAATAGAATATGCGTTTCCGTTTCGCCTTGATTGGCTGTTGTCTCTCGCCTGTGGTGCCATTCAATCCTCCACGGGTGAGACCTCCCGTATTCCAAGTTCTAGGTGGAACACTGCGAACCATGAAGTGTGACAGCGAACGCGTATAGGGTGATAGCGTGTGATTTGAATGACTTAAAGTGCTCAGATGATGAATGGAATTGGCATTAAGTGATGGTCGAGTAATTTTGGAATAAGGTTCGGAGCCAATGTTTGGGTGGGGGGAAGTATGAACAGAATTGGATTTACCAGGGGAGGTACCAAGATTTACCATTATGGAATCTACTGGATTGTTATTTGGTGCATTAGTCATCGTTGTTTGATGAGATACGAGAGAGGAGATGGAAAGGCGGCGCTGAGAAGTGGGATAAGGAATGTCATTAGGATTCGAGTTCAGGTATCGTATATGTGTATCGTAATGAGTAGGGGATATCGAGTCCTGTTGTCTTATATGATAGTATTGTGAGTGTTGGTCATCGATGCCGTCGCTCATGCTCAGACTCGAGTCGACAGAGTCAGGAGTTCGTGATCGTGGCCGAAGATGAGGAGTGGATCTTGGAGGGTCATTGAGTGATTGTGTACCAGAAAAGTGCGAGCCAGATGGATGATGTCGAGCAGAAATTTTAGGCGTGACAACGTCTGAGTGTATGTTCCCTTGTGAGCGTAAGTAAGGGTTGAGCGATAGGCAAGGAGTGATTCCTGCCGGCGATTGTATTGAAGACTGGGAATGGCGTATACGAGGACGTGTGACCGTGCCACCGCCAACAGCAGGAATCGTTTCATACTCGGGGATGCTGATATGTTCTGCATACACGCTCGCAGGAGGACTGATTCCTGGAGCTGTAACGACATCAAATGAGGTCGATTCGCCATCATCCACAAAATCTTCCTCCTCTTCGTTATCACCCGACTCCTCCGTTAGATTGGCAAGACCTTTATTCGGGGTGAAAAGGCTACTAAATCCTTTGAACCCACTATTTGCTGGGAGACCTTCAGGTCGTAGGCCATATGTAGGGTCAAAGTTTTCATATTCATTAGGGGAGTAGGAGTCAGATGATGGGACCTGGATACTTGAGCTAGCAGTCTTGCGCGGGTTAGTTCTGCGATGAGAGATGGCTGCAGAGTCTTCTCCAGGGATGGAGCGTGGCCTCCTGACACTTCGAGCTCCCAGTGAAAGGGCTCGACTTGAATGAGGTGACGGGCTGGCATTTAATTGCCTTGTGGTCAAATCAGGGGAGGACATGGTCTCAAAAGGTTGCGACTCTCTTGATGCAGAGAGAAATTGTTTTTTCAGATACGGGGCTTCGACTTTAGCCTTGATCCATTGCTGACTGAGGCGGTGGATGATACCTGGCAAGTCTTCACGAAACATCTGGCGCAGCTGCCCCTCGATCTCGCGCTGGATAAATTTCTGGATGACAGCAATTGAATCGAAAGTACTGTTGATATCGACATTTTGCAGGGGGTCCGTCTTGAAGACGAGCGTTATGCCCTTTTGTTTCGAAACGACCAGGACGACATAGGAACTGAGACGAAAGTGCGAGAGGCGAAGTAGCATGGGAACGACTAGCGGCTGTTTGGCTGCAAGCATGCCTCGTGAGCCCGTCATAAGGTGAATATCCGGTTGTTTATGGTTGAGGGGATTGGCCTGTGAATAGCAGAAAGTTATAGAGTATTCTGCAGGCAAGGGCGCTGAGGTCGTACTTGGACTTTGGTTCTAAGCACGAGATGGGCATCCCCTGAGTAGGTCAAGCGAAATATCCCCCGGAACTGATCAACTGTGAGGTCGCCAATGTCACGGATCTCGAGTTCTGGGGGCTGCGAGCAATCATGAACAGTGGTACGGCAGTAGAAAATTGAAAAGACATACCTGAGTGCCCATCTCGAGCTCGACAACCTCTATCTTGTCAGCAATGATGGGGGGCTTGCTGCCCTTGTTGAGGGCAGTGTTGAGCATCTGGATTGCATCGTGGTGGAACTGGTCTGAAAATCGAGGCCAGTTGAAAGTAAAGGACATGTTCGGTAATAAAGGCAAGCAGCGCCCATGTCAGAATTTTCTCTGCCCATTACCACCAAGTCCTATGAACGGCGTCCGCAGGCTGCTGGGGGCGGCGACTGGTACGTCGCCCTCTTCGCCTGACGAGGACTCGCCTCCAGTACAGACTAATTTCACCACCACGGTGCCTCTCACTGTCAAGAACAACGCCCAGGCTCCAAATTGGCTGCCTTCCTCGAGCATCCTGTCGCCAAAGCAAACATCTTTCGGCGAAAGCATCCAGTCTACAGCAGCTTTTTTTCTGGGCAAAAAGGACAAAGGACGGCAAGCCTCGGTTGAGGAGGAAAAAACTATCGGGAGCCCGTATTCTGCTATCCGACCGTTGAACGGCCTGAACTCTCACACTAAGTCGTCGTCTCATGAGCAGATACCGTCTCCCAGCCACACCCCTCGCAATGGATCCATCTCCGACTCTCCGTCCCCCACATTACCGAGTCGAGTGGTCACTCGTAAATCTGTTAATAGATCAGATGCTAAACGGTCGTCTGGTTTTACAAACACGCGGGACGAGCTCTTATTCAGTCTCCTTGCTAGCGAAGCTGTAGTGGACTCTCGCGGTTTTGCTGTTCTCACTTGTGAAGAGGTTGAAGAACTAAAGAAGGTAACTGAGTTGACTCTCCGCAACCATTCATCATTAACAATGGAGTGAATAGGAACAGCATGTTCTCAATGCACGCCTTGTAGCTGCAAAGAAGAAGCTTGGTCTTGAAACTAAGATTCGCGACGCTGCTATTTCATTGTCCAAAGTCAACGCTTCCCACAAGAATGTCTCCAAGCAGACTGATAGACAACTTGAGGGCGCCAATACACGGGTTGATGCCGCACAAAAGGATCTCTGGAGTATATCTGAACGTACAAATGCAATTTATCGACGACTGATGGAACACCGGGCGGCTGTATTATCTTTCTCTGTACGTGATATGGAAAAGAAGATATCCCCTACAGCAACGTCGTATGATTCAGGCTACGACTCCAACCGAAGCACCATCTTGACTCCAGCTCGTACTTCAACCACAGGACCCTCCGAACCCAAATTTGAGGGTGCTCATTTCTTTGCCGGCCATTCCGGTGCTATCATCCCCAAAAAGAGGCTTTCACCAGAAGCAACAGCCGCTGAGATTGCTAATCTGGAAATGAAGCTTAAAGCTGCTACTGAATCCCTCGCTGCCGGGGGTAAGCAACGATTAGCACTCGCAAGAGAGCTATCTTTGGTGCGGTTGGAAAAGCAAGAGGTCGAAGCAATGAGGGATCTTGACTTGCAAGCCTCCCAAGAGACAATTCTAGCTTTGGAGGAGGAGTTACCAAGATTAGAAAAACTGGACTTGGAGAGACAAAGCTTGTTGCTGGAGAAGGAGGAATGGGTAAGGGAGAGATCAAGACTGGAGGAGCGGAGTAGGCAAGTTGAAATTCTACGAAATCAAATAGCAGACCTTGAGACAAGAAGTGGTGAAGCTACTACAGAGAGATTGTTGGTAGAAATACGGGAGGAGTATCAACGTCAATTAGAGGGAAAAGAGCGTGAAATTGATGAGTTGCGGAGACAATGGGAAGTGAGGCAAGAAGGATGGGAGAGGGAAAGGGTCGAGTGGGAGGATGACCGAGAGAACAGTTTTCAGAGACTGCAGGAGATGGAGAAAGTAGGAGGCCAAGATGAGGATGTATTACAGCACGTCAGCCAGGAATTGGACGATGGTTTGGCGACTCTCCGGCAGATGATCAGAGAGCATGGAGTCGCTTCTGTCTCCAGAGGATCATCGTTGAAAGACCTATTAGAGGCTCTCCGCTCGCATTTACAGGTCGTTCATTCTCAGATTGAAAAATATAAACTCTCTGAAGTAGATCGGAGCGCAACTATAAGGAAGTTGGAGGATGAAATGAAGGCTGAGTTTGCCAAGCGTGAGGCCTTCACAAAGGAACTAGAAAGCATCAAGAAAGACCGTGATTTTGCGAAGACGGAGGCAAGGAATCTACAGGTACTTGTCATGAAATTTCAAATGTATCACCTAAGCTTGCTGTACTTTAGGATAAACACTCTTCTACTGTCGTCCCTGTCAAGGCTACCTTGCCCGAGATCAACCTTAGCGCGGACGCAGACGTCAACCAATTTATCAACGTTCTCCTCCCTATCTGGTGTATCCTTCCCTCCCCTGAAGTCCGCGCTGCAAAATTTCCTCGAGTATATCGCACAGGCTCACCCTTCGACCGTGCTCACCCTTCGGCCGGTTCTCTCTCTGAATTGGATGTTAGATCGCTCAAGATTTTGTATAATGGCCCCGGTTCACCTACTGCCACCACTGCCTTTGTGTCAAATACGTTTAGTATTGAGGCATTTGCGCAGCGGGTGCAAGCACTTATTGCAGATGATAGAGCGTTAATTGAGAGACTGATAAGATTTGCGCAAGCACATGATTTGTTGAAGAAGAATGCAGAGAGAGCGCAGAAGTTGGCTCAAGATGGAAATACCGCCATGGAGACGTATCATAGACAGGTGAGAATCCTAGAAGAGAGAAACCAAACGCTCGGATTGAAGATGCTGGATATGTGAGTGTTCTTTGTATCTTCCTCTCTTTGTTATTGATTCCTCTCTATCAGGCAAAATGAATCTAATCTTCTGCGTGAGGACATAGAGCGTCTGACAGCGGAAAAACGCCAGGTAGAACTGTTGGTTGCTGAACAGGCAGAAACTTGTAAACAGCTGTCAGATGCCAACAATACACTTTCAGCAAGAACATTGACACTTGCTGAGGAGGTCACATCTGCACCTGAGACGGTTAGGAAACATTTCGAAGGACAGATCAGTGAGCTTAAGACGGCGTTGGAGAAAGCAGAAGTAGAAATTGAGGAAATGAAGACTTCGGGACAGGTGCAGAGAGCGGCGTTGTTTGAAGAAATGAATACTATGCACGAAGAAAATGCAAATTTGAGGGCACAGTTAAGAGCAGCGAGAAAGTGATGTGTTCTTGAATCTTGTCGTCTCTGGTGGTGTATTCTTGGTGACCTGTTTCGTTTACTGGGCTTTTCCTCTGATGGGACAGCAATTCCTTTCAACATTGTGCCATATCGCATCTATCTATCTGTTGTATTCTATAATCACCTATTT
>Ga0153986_1000384_pt1 | contig 13856 bp, 20 predicted proteins | sample TSGA070MetaG_FD_104724 | JGI IMG/M metagenome (GOLD analysis project Ga0153986, IMG submission 104724) | Attine ant fungus gardens microbial communities from Georgia, USA - TSGA070 MetaG | ecosystem: Host-associated > Fungi > Mycelium > Unclassified | place: USA: Georgia, Alexander Wildlife... | reverse complement strand
TGCTTTGGCAATCAGTGATGGAGAGATAAGATAAGGGATCAGTAGACGAGTCATAGAGTACCTGCTTAGTCATCATTGTGCACAGACCATGTAAAGTAGTATAAAGTCTGGGCATGAATCGAGTGGGAACTCTATCAAGTTCTCTTGACCTTTACCTCTGGAGTTAGGGTAGCGGCTTCATACTGGCCAACCCTCTGGAAGTCTTACACATAACAAATAACATGATCTTTTTTTTAATATAACCTTTTATCACTCCTTCTGTTACATTGTGTGACATACTTTCCTATGCTATTAATAGAACAGAAAAGAAATGAAAAGGAAAAGAATATAAATATTGACTTAGTCATGGTTCAAATGGATGGTTTATGACATTTATGACATTCTGGTGTCCTTATTATTATTTCTATTATTTAATTAGGATAACTGATATTATGTAATTAATTCATGTGACTGTGCATGGACCACCTCCTGTAGTATATATAGGAGCTTGTAGGATAAATCTACCTTCACTCAAATATCAACCTAGCTTCTGGGACACCTATCTAGCTTGTACAGAGGTGTGATCTTGGGTATTGACCAAGCTTGCCCTTACAAAGTCTAGTGTAATACCTAGAGATTGCACATAATAAGAGCTAGAGTACAGGAGAATAATACTTCATACTTGTTATTCACTTTGTTAAAGCCTTTATCCAAAAGTTGCAATTTAGTTCTCTTCTTGGTACTGCATGATCTTGTAGAATATCTGATGATAAAAGTAATAAGTTGATGAAATACCTTAATAAATCTACTTTGATAGTTTCTCATAGCTTACTAATAAAACTTTATGACTCAGTACTGTTTTGACATCACATCAAAATAATAAGAAAGAGTAATTACAAATACAGCTTTGGATATTTATCTGTATATTTTGAGAGGCTGACAAAGAAATTTTTTTCCCCTAATGGAATGTCTTGGACCCATGTTCCTGGGATCTCTTGCCGAGAGAATATTTATGAGAATACTTATTCGATGGAGTCGGAAGGGTTGCGTTCCGAGCCGAGCCATCAACGGCAACCTTTTTTTTGGGAATATGTTCCGGACTTGTACCTGACTCAAAAGCCGTAAAATTAGCTTGTCCAAACAAAAATGGAGATATTCATTTTTAAACATGGACTCGTCATTTTGTTATTAAATTATAAAGCATCCTTCGGTTCCTGTTTCCTTCCCCCCCTGATTTCTCTTTCGATCGATCATGTCCTCGAACACAAAGGAGCGTACCTCTGATGATGATAGCAAAGACATTGAGGAACAGAAAACCAAAACCAAGACTCAGGAAGCATGGAAAGCGAACGAGGAATATATTCTACCTGAAAACAACATGCCCCTGGTACAAAGGATACAAACTTTCGTACAACAGGATTTTTTGTGCTCACTCGTGCACAACAGGTGCTCAGTGGCTTGATGCTTTGTGTCTTCCTTGCGGCCTTGGATCAAGTAATTGTCGTTGTTTTCTCCTACTTTTTTTATGAATCGCTGAAAAACGATGACGATAGACTATCGTAACGACGGCTCTTCCAACGATTGTCAACAAATTGGGTGGCGGAAGTCAGTATAGCTGGGTAGGAACGTCAGTGTGTTTTCGACAAGTCATTTGATCTCGGATCTGATCACATTTTTGCCGATAGGGCTTATATGTTATCGGCTGCAACGTAAGCGCGTTGACATTTCCTTGTAATCAACATCTCACCCCAGTCGTCAGATTGTCTCCGTTCTATGGGAAGGTATCAGATATTACAGGCAGAAAACCTATATTGTACTCGAGTATCTTCCTTTTCTTGGTCCGTCGTCAATCTTTTCTTGATGTATATGTGACACGCATATACCGCCTTTCACAGATCGGCTCAGCGTTGTGCGGCGCTGCACAGAACATGGTAATTCTCAGTTAATTGAAACTCGGGAAATTCAACACATTCTCCGCTACTAGACTTGGTTAATTGTCACAAGAGCTGTACAAGGCATAGGGGGAGGGGGCCTCCTTCAGATGGTGGGTGTAACAGCTACAATGCTAATCTGATTGCTCATGATCACCATAAGGGGAACATCACGCTTAGTGATATCGTTTCTCTACAGGAGTATGTTGATTCGTTGGATTACATCATCTATAATACTCATCACCCGCAGCCGCGGAAAGTACGGCGGTTTGCTCGGGGCTACGTGGGCTATCGCGAGGTACTCGGATCGAATCACAAAGGATCTTCTATACCTAATGACTTTTGAACTAGTGTTGCTGGTCCGCTGGTTGGCGGTGTGAGCATCATGATTCCTAAAATCATTATGACCGTGACATTTGGTTAGGCTTTCTCGGATCACGTCTCTTGGCGCTGGTGTTTCTTCATTAATTTGTGAGGAAATATGACTCTTGTCAAAAATCTAACATCAGACCCGATTTTTAGGCCTACCGGGGGCGTGGCCGGTCTCGTACTATTCTTCTTTCTTAATCTTAATCCCCGACCTAAAAAATCCTTTCGCGAACATGTGGCAGAATTTGATTTTGTTGGGTTAGTTCTATTTACAGGTGGTATCTTGTGCATTCTGTTCGGTTTCAATGAGAGCGAAAAAGGCTGTGAGAATCCCAGTTCTTCCTGACGATAGCCTTGGATTCATGGAAAGATGACAGGGTCACGTACTTCGACAATCGTTTTACTCGTCGTTGGGTGTGTAGCGCTTGTCGGGGCAGGGGTCAACGAATGGTTCACTGCACGCTCACCGATGATTCCACCACGCCTATTCAAGGTCAGTGTGATTTGAGAATGAGTGATGCCATCTGTTCAGCGGACTGTACAGACCAGAACCACGGCGTTTGTTCTGATCGCCACGTTCCTACACGGCACGGCCTTTTTTTGTGGTAAGCTTTGGTTGTAGAAGCTGAATAGTAGGTGACGTTGTTGTCCAGGCGCCTTCTATCTACCCCTGTACTACCAAGTACTCGGCGCATCGGCTACGAAAGCTGGAGTGGAGTAAGTGAAATCTGCATGGGATGATTGACCTCTGGACACTGAAAGACGTACAGAATGTTGCCATTTACACTTGGCTCTTCAACGACATCTGCTCTATCTGGGATCATTGTCACACGTACGGGAAGCTACCGGCCAATTATCTGGGGGTCGTATGCAGTGTTCACGTTGGGGATGGGCTTGATGATCATGCTCACGGGGACATCCTCGACGCGAGTGATTTCTACTAGGGACATGATGGGTTATGAAGGACTGACTGTAGCACAGTGCTGTCAAGGAAGTGATTCCGATGATCACAGCATTAGGGCTTGGAGGCTTGTTTCAGGTATAGATGACAGGGTAGATGACTTGAGTACTGAACACTGGATTTAGGTGCCGATTGTTGCACTGCAGGCGGCAATGCCATTGAAGGACATGGCTACGACAACGTCGACGTTTGGATTCACCAGGTAGGAGGGGTCTGCCAGCCCGTTGCTGTATCTGATGGTTTGCGGCAGGATGCTGGGTGGGACGGTCGGTGTTTCGGTGGGACAGGCTATCTACTCGAGTGTAAGTTGCAGGGATGCTTGGGCTGGAAAGCGATGACGTTTCGTAGGTTCTGGCGAGGAAGGCGAGAGCGTTCCCGACGCTGGACTTTGACACGAGCCCTGGTGCGCTGAGCCAGAGTGTGGACCGACTGAAGACGATTGCTGTAAGTGGCCAGAAGTCAAGATGGAGCGAGAGGGATAACATGAGCGACTGACAGGATCCCGAGGTGAGGGCGCTGGTGATTGATTCGTATGCAAGATCGATCAGCACGATCTGGAAAGTGATGACGCCGGTGGTGGGGGTTGGATTTATTCTGAGTGAGTGAGTGATTGACGGCAGAAACGGATGCTGAGGAGTGGCAGCCCTGGGGATACGCAAGTACACGCTCAAGCGGAACTTTGTGAAGCAGGGAGAGGTAGACAGGAATAGTCAGTGATAGGCACGTGGCCAGTGGGGGGAGTGTGACATGGGAGGGTGTGACAATTGCATGCCTCACAACTCTTCTCAGGTGGCCACGGGGGGATGCCAGCCCAAGTGCTGTCCGTCCTGCCTGGCTCTTGTGTTTGTCCTTGATAGAGATCTCCCAGCCACATGTCCCAACTGTACAGAGCTTTTCCGCAGACGTCTGCCTCCAAAGCCTTTGTCCCCTCCTGTCCAGCGTGACCCTCCCAGGAACTTGTCTCCCTCCCTTGCCCGCCACCACCACCCTGCCCCTGTCCGCCGTCCGTCCCCTCCCGCTCGTGCTCCAGCCACCCCAGATCCCCTGTCCGATGTCACCCGCATCCGCGTCCGCTCCCGTGCAAGCCACTGCCTCTATCCCGGCGCAAAGTTCCAGGGAACCCAGAAAAGCGGCAGGAATAGCTATGACGTTACCGTCACTATCGTCGTACGTTCCTCCCCGCCCTCCCCTGAACCCGCAGCTCACCTTTCTCCAGGATGTCGACTTTGCTACTTCCTTTCTCTGCGGCTATCTATGCATCCGTGGCCTCACAGATGACTGGCCCGAGCTCACAACCTATTTCGACGCAGAGATCATCGGCAGTCGCTATGGCTTTCTCACCCAAAACTGGGGCGCCAGCGAAAACGAGGACATCGTCCATTGGTCCCGCTTCCCTGCATTCCGCAACATCAGACATGAGGCAAAGCGTCCTCGCTTGACCATCGATGACAGAGACAGAGGCGCCGTCTTCATGCGCTGGAAGGAAAAGTTCCTAGTCCCTGACCACAGGGTGCACGACATCAGCGGCGCCAGTTTTGCAGGTCACCTCCATCTCTTCTTTCCCAAGATCGTCTTGCTGAATAATCCTTCCAGGGTTTTACTATGTCTGCGTCGACTGCAACCCCTCAGCGTCTCCCCCTGCCCCAGGCTCAAGCGGTGACTCCTCCGAGGAAGAAGATACCCGTACTGGTCGTAAGCAGAATCGTTCTTGGCAACCCTCCACCGCTAGGAAATCAGTTGTGAAAAGACCTCCTCTGTATATACCATATACTGCTCCTGCAGCGACGATGAGTGGCTTTTATTACCACCAGAACTCGGAACCGTACGCGTCCCTACTTAATGTATATCGTGCGACTGACAAATGGTCTTCGACAATCACAGATATCAACAGTTATCGCTAACGCATGTACCCGAAATTTCCAGTTCAAGCTTCGAATTCCGATAAGACTCGTTTGTCGTTATACGGATACGGTCTCTGCCCCCCCTGTGTACATGTATAATGTCTATCATCCAGGCATTAGGTCTTTTGTATATGTGCAGGCTGCTTTAGCAGGACGTTGCCACGCTTTTGCCGTCGTTCTGTCTTTTGTTTCGATAGGATAGGGATTAGGCTAATTTGATAGGTAGTGTGTAGTTCTAGTAGGCTGTTGCAATCGATACCTCATCCCAGATCAAACCTGGCCTGGTTCTTTGAAAATATAGTCCGCGGTAGATCTGGCCTAGTTATTCCACCCGACTCGCTGGATCATGTGCCTTTATGCAGGAATCATATGTCATCTTATAAGCTGTACTCGATTCATTCTCTTTGCTGCTAACTGTCCTTGAGTTCAGCTACAAGTGACGGTGCGTGTGCCTATAAACTCAAAAAGTGTGAAAGAGCCTGATAGAAGAAAGCAATGACAAATGGTGACTCGAAAGATATTATCGACAAGAGTCCTTACGTTATCATTGTCGGTGCGGGGTACGCCTTGTGTATTGTTCTTGATTCAAAATTGTCGTTGAAACTACTTCTCTATAACAGACTCGCCGGAATTTCAGCTGCTATTCAACTCAAGCGCCAACTCGGTCATGAGAATTTCACTGTGAGTTTTCGTTTCCGTAGCGAAAGACAAGACGATAGATTTTATTTTGAAATTGATTAGATATTTGAAAAAGCAAGCGCCGTCGGCGGGACTTGGAGGGTGAGTCTATGGATTTCGAGTGTGTGTATGTGCAGATTTCAACTCTTTGTTCTATAGGATAATACGTATCCGGTAAGTCTCCTCGTCGTGATGTCCGGTTCACATGTTACAATTGAAGGGGCGCTGATGGCTGGTCTATCTATAGGGATGCGGTTCAGACGTTCCGGGCCACTGGTACTCCCTTTCTACAGAGCTGAATCCCGATTGGAGTAGTTATCTCGTGACTCAGCCTGAGATTCAGGCATACTGGGAAAAGCTGTGGAAGAAATATAAACTCGAAGATCATACCCGCTTTTCCACTGCTGTGAAATATGCGGAATGGGATAAGGAGAAGATGAATTACAGAGTGACTGTGGTTGACGGTAATGATGGTGGCAAGGAGAGTGTTCTGAGAGCCGAAATTATGATCTGGGCGGTCGGTGGATTTTTTAACCCAATGTTCCCAAAAGAGTTGGAAGAATCACTAGGGAGATTTAAGGGTATGATATGGCATTCAGCGAGGTGGAGGCATGACGTTGAGCTGAAGGGGAAGAGAGTGGGTGTCATTGGGAACGGCTGTTCTGCGTGAGTTCAGTTTCTTTATGTGCGATCTGAGTCCGAAGGAGAGATTCTTTATAACAGGGCGCAGTTCATCCCAGAGATTTCAAAGGATCCTTCTGTCAAGGTCGTCAATTTCTGTCGCACGCCTCAGTGGTTTGTGCCCCGGGTACGTTGTCTTTTGTCCTCGGGCTACTTGGCTGATTGGGCTGCGTAGAATAATACGAGATATCCTGACATGATCAAATGGATCTTTCGCCATATACCCTTCGTAATGCGGCTATACCGCAACATCCTCATGGCTCGGGTACGAACCAGGTGTGAACTTGAAGGATCCATGGTTGATCGCATTCTTCAGGCTGACTTGGCTGCCGCGATTTTCTCCAAAGAAAATAAGGTCATAACGCAACTTGCGAAAAAGGTGAGATTGCTTTATAACAACCAAATGTCAAGTAAGCTTCCCAAATCAAGTTTTTGAGCAGATATATCAGGCACGAAGCTCCCAATGAATATGTAGATAAAATGATTCCGAGTTATTGTAAGATTCGTCTTCCATGATTATAACGTCTTTGAGCTGCTGATAATAGATGGTAACTCTGTCTAGCTCCCGGATGTAAGAGGATTATCGTTGATCCTGATTATCTCAAATCCCTCCATCGACCCAATGTGTCACTGAATTGGGATGGCATTGAGGAGGTTGTGGAAGAAGGGATCAGGCTCAAGACAGGAGAAGTGATTCCTTTGGATATCATCATCTTCGGAACGGGTTATAGTATTGTAAGTTCGGTTGAGCCTTCTGTATAACCGATTGAGCGGCGCATCGCAGGAAGCCTCCAAAATAATCAATGTCAAGGGTTGCAAGGGCCAGACAGTAGGTGATTACTTCGAAGAACAGGGCGGAGCTACTGCGTATTTGGGATGTTCGATGCCGGGCTTTCCGAACTTGTATATGCTTCTCGGTAGGTGTTAGACCGATTGTGATTACAGTGAGAGTTTGGTGCTTAAGTCTTATTGAGGGCCTAATGTGGCTACTGGACATGCCTCTGTGATATTCAGTCAGGAAGCACAGGTCAGGGCTGTGGCGTCATTGCCAATCTATCGGACAGAATGGATGCTCAAATGCCGTTGAATACAGATCGGACTAGCTCTGCAGCTCATAAAGCCTGTGTTGGAAAGGAAAGCCAAGTATTTTGAGATTACAAGTGAGGCGACAGATGAATACAACGAGTGGCTGCAGGGGCGGCTACAAAAATCGGTTTGGACAGAGTGCATGAGCTATTATCGGGCGGACAGAAAGCGAGGAAAGATCATAGCGACATTCCCAGGGTCCGTTTCCCTGTTCTGGTGGCTTTCGCTCTCACCAGTGTGGGAACGATACAAGGCAGTGGGTGCAGAGGCTTGGGCAGCTGAGAGGAGGCAGTCAAGGATACGGAAGCTGACGTTGGCTGTGGTGATGCTGAGTATTTCTGCGATTGCTTGTAAAGTCTAGTATAGCACTTGTTTATGCGGTGTACATATTTGGCCTGGTGATGGTTTGAGGCGCTTTGCCTTCTCTCTCTACTGGTCTGGCTGGTCCCTCCTCTCCTCCAGCACCCAATGAGCCAGCACACCTCTACCACTGCAAATCTCGTAGGTATCCACTATCGTGTCGGCCGTAAAATCGGCGAGGGCTCCTTCGGCGTCATTTTCGAAGGTCCGTTGTCTTTTGTATCTCTTCTGCCATCATCCTCTCGTTTACCTGTCTCTCTCTCGTGCTGCTGTCCTGCAGGGACCAACCTCCTCAACTCTCAGACCGTCGCCATCAAATTTGTACGTTGCTCGCAGCACCTACTGCTTCATATACTTTAGACCTAGTCACTCCATGTGCTCTCTAGGAACCCCGTAAGGCAGAAGCTCCTCAGCTCCGTGACGAATGTCGGTCGTATCGTATTCTCGCTGGCTGCAGTGCGTTTCTCAAGGCTCACTGTGACAATCCGGCTCACATGCCAAATATAGCTGGTATTCCCCAGATTTATCACTTTGGTCAGGAGGGGCTACACAATATTCTTGTGATCGACCTTCTTGGCCCAAGCTTGGAAGATCTGTTTGATATGTGTGGGCGTAAGTTTTCAATCAAGACCGTCTGTATGGCCGCTCGGCAGATGGTCAGTCTCTAGATATGAATTGTTCAAGCTCTCCTCATTCTTCGAATAGATCACTCGCGTACAAACCATACATGAAAAGAATCTCATTTATCGTGATATCAAACCCGATAATTTTCTCATAGGACGTCCCGGTACCAAGGGAGCCAATGGTGAGTCTTCGTTCATTTTCTGTGCTGGCCTTTTTTATATTGCCATTCCCTTTGCTAGTGATACATGTCGTCGACTTTGGTATGGCCAAGCAATACCGAGATCCAAAGACAAAGCAGCACATTCCCTACAGGGAGCGCAAGAGTCTGAGTGGTACTGCGCGATACATGAGCATTAACACGCATCTTGGTCGAGGTGGCTATAGTGTGCTCTTTGCGTGTCGTTGCCTCGCACGCTCATGTTCATGTTTCTAGAACAGTCGCGGCGAGACGATCTAGAATCTCTCGGCCATGTCTTCATGTATTTTCTTCGAGGCAACCTACCATGGCAGGGCCTCAAGGCTGCTACAAATAAGCAGAAGTACGAGAAGATTGGCGAAAAGAAGCAGATGACGCCCATCAAGGAGCTTTGTGAAGGCTTTCCTGGTGTGTATCCGAACTTGGGTGCTTGACCTGCTTTGATGTTCGAACCATCCATTATTCAGAAGAGTTTGCGATTTATCTGAATTATGTTCGCAAACTGGGATTTGAAGAGGCGCCTGATTACGACTTCCTGAGAGAATTATTTGCAAAGGTTATGAAGAACAATGGAGAAGCGGAAGATGGCGTGTTTGATTGGAACCTCCTGAATGGTACACTGCGCCGATCGTCTAATCGAGTTCTTGCTAACTCGCTGGTTCTTTTACATTCTAGATGGTCGAGGATGGGAAGTCTCTCCTGGTGTAAGTGTTACGCAGTCTGATGTACTCAAAAGCTTGGTAATCACTAGGCCTTATCAGCAGCAGAGCCAGAACACTGTCCTCAATCAGATGCAATCGGGTGCTGATCGAAAGAAGGAAACACGTGAAGATCGTCGACGTTCACAAGGTCCTGTCATCCCTCCTTCCCCCGCTCTCGTTCGACATGGATCCAAGTCCCGAAAGATTCCTCCAACATTGATCCCAGGTGTTACTGGCCACCAAACACCCCAATCAGGGGCTGCACAAGTCAATGTTCCTGTTGGTCAGACACAACGGAGCCCCCATCCATATGTCAATGCGGCTAATGGCGGATATGAGGGTTATGATATGGTGAACGCGAATTTGAATACCCAACAATATCCTCGTGCGTCACCAATGTTACCCAGCGTTGGCACAGTACCGCCCGCTGTTAGTCAGGTTCGTGCTCAGGCTGGTCAAACAGGTGTAGCCCACGGCGGCGACTATCATGGACAAGATCTAGATGAGCCCCCGCGGAAAAGCACTCTGCTGAAGATCCTCACCTGCCGATGTTAGACGTCTGTATTCCCCTTTTTTACCCTCCCTCTCTGCTTTGGTTCATTTCACCACTGTTACCATTCTTTCGGCTTTCGTTGTTTATTCAAAGCTCTTTCGTTTCACGACATGATCTTCGGCTCTCACAAACGCTCCTTATGCCCATATATACCCTTTATTGAAGTCGCCTAATCTCGGTACTGGTTTTTAACTCGCCTCTCACCCACTTCCCTTTTTATCTTCGTATCATGAACGACCTCTTTCTCATTTCCCTTTCTCTACCAGATCTATGTGACCTTTTTTTTAAAGTTACGATATACCATTTAGACATGGGATGCATGGAAGAACAAAAAATGTTGGAAAGCAGAAAACTAATATGAAGAAAGTAATCAGATATTTCAAAATCGGACACTGGGTGCGAAAATCAGGTCTAGACGAGCGAAGCGGAGGTTTAATAAGATACATAATTCACAGGGAGGACTAGTCCTCAGTGTCAGCGTAGTTGAATTTTCGTCGTCGTATACTGTTTCCCCGTGGGATCTTACGTATCGCCTGTGGCTGTGTGCGACGATCGACAGGGGATATTTGTCTCTCAGATTGGGTTTGATTATCGCCTAATTGGACTCTGTCTTTCAAGATTTGTGGATATTGACTGTCTCTGACTATTGCTGTTGCAGAACGAGGCTGATGTCCTGTCAGTGTACCTTCCAACGAAAAAACAGAGGCATTAATTAAGAAGATATGGGGTAACGTCAATGAACCTACCATTGTTTATAATGTTTCCCACTGTCGATGCCTCGGCGAAATGATTCATCTAGGAAATGAGAATCAGACGAAAATAATGATAACTAAGAGGAGACTGAACACACAGAGGGAAATAGGAGTTGCATGTTGTTGTTTAAAAACTGACCAGAAGCTGCATATCCAGTCATCATTGATACCGCAGTATGAGCAGTCAGCAGTGTTGGTGGCGTATCTCCCACCAACTGACGAACGACTTGATCTGCTGTCTTCACAATCACATCCTGCAGATCAGCAACATTGACCAAAATAGGAGCTTGATCTTGAACAGGCATTTGGACCTGACCAGTCGAACTCGCCATCTTTGATGGGGCTGTCATTTCCGTATTAGTCGACTCATTTCGTCGCCGGTAGCCATGGGTTGAGGGGCCACCGCTTGTCCAAACTTCAGTTGCACCTTGCCTTGCTTGATTGATTACTGCACCAAGAGAATCAGCAAAACTCTCTTCTTCTGGCTCGGGAATATCGAGGCTCCTCTCTGCTTCCCTACGTCTCTTTTTAGCGGGTGGTTTGATTGGAGACACGGTAGAATCTTTGTCTCCGGTGACATAATCTTTGACTGGGCCGTGCAATCCAGTTGACGTGCCGATGATCGTAGGTTTCTTCACCCCCCGGACAGGATTGGGCTCAGACGGAGGGACTTTTGGTTCTGTATTTAGAAATTGAGGAAGACATTTGATCTGAGTATGAGTGTCTCACTTTTTCTAGACAATTGACCACTAGGCCTGGCGTCTGATGTATCTGTAACGAGCTATAAGAAAGACATTCAGCCAAAGAGAAGTACTACAGTCCGCACTATATCTACGCTTGTGTGATAACTTATTAATCTTGTTTTTTCTTTGATTGCAGTAATCATCATCCTGAAGATTCATGTTGATGGGCTGATCGCAAAGTAAACTGACTACTCACTGAACCAAGCTCTTCATGATCGGAGTCATATTCACTGGCCGAAGATAGCAAGCTCGGATGCAACTTTGACGATAATGGTCGCCGACGTTCCGTTGGCTTGATCTCGATATATGCATCATTCTTCATGCTTCGTTGTGAATCACTCTCTGAAGAGCGAGCATGGTCTATTTCGGAACCCATATCAATGTCCTTTGTTACAAGTGATCCCTTTCTGGAGAATTCGGATGTTGTCTGATGAGATTCTTTCGGCATTTCATCGTACCAACCGAGGCTTGCATGTCTATGTTTAACAGGCTGGCATATTGGAAATGTGATGGCATAATAGGTCATGAGAACATTAAAATTGGGAGTTGATCCTTCCTGCTGCGAGTTGAACAGGCTTTCTTTCCCTTGGTCATAATCAGGGAATTTGTTGATGTGATCTTCATGATAAAAAACTGTGGTCGGATCCCGCTCTTGGAGGAGAAGCGCACGCATTGAATGCATCCTAGACTCTTTGAGAAGATGTGGATAACACCTGGATGAATGACATTTTTTGCAATTGAGTGCCCACGATGAGGGGACCGTATGTGATTCACCCTTTCTCCGGCATTGCTTTGAAGGTTGCCGCTTGCAAATGCTCAGCTACTGATCATGAAATACAAATTTTGATCAACACGTACCTCGGCTGCTCTGATCTTGGATAGCAAAAAAGCTGCGTGAAATACACTTTGTTCCGACGGCTCCGCAAAGAAACTGTCCCATGGATGATTAGTGGAATGGTTGAGTAAAGACGATTCACTGCGTACCACCTCTGCTCTTGTAGAGATAAAGTACCTTCGAAAGACTTCAGCGAGTAACCAACGTCTGTCAGAGCCTGAAGGGCATCCCAACGGGCATTTAGAAGGATGTCGAAACTTTGGCGCTCTCGTCTCTCCATGCTTTGACAAGCACACGTACGACCCTCAACATAACATCCTGGGCATACAATAAAATCTTCCTCGCCCTGTTTTTGACCCAGACATTTAAAATAGTTTTGGAATATATCTGCCCCGCAAAAGTCACAAGTTTGTATTTCGTCGGCTAGTTGTAGTGATGCTCGACTGATAAATTCCTCCTTGTTACCGGATTGGATGGTTCCCTCGCAAGAATACTCTTCCATGAGAATACGGTCGTAGAGTTGAAGGACAGTCGCTAACTTTTGCGCAACAATGTTGTTCTCGGCGGTATTGAGGGGGCGTGTATTCCTATCTATCAGCTTCTGTGTGTAGTTACAAAGTGTATGATGGATGGTGCTCTTAATTTGATAAATTTCCGGTCGGCAGACCCTAAAGATAGTAAGCCAGGCGAATAATTGCTTGGATGGACAGGGGATTTCACCTTCGATACATGGGTAGCTCGTGATATAGTGCCGTAGCTAGCCCAGCCAATGTCATCCGTGACCAAGACATCTTGATGGTCATTCCACCAGAATTGAGTACCTGATGACAACTTCGAGGAGGGACCATAACTAGGTCCCCAAGCTTCTGCTCCGCAACATAAACCTCGAAGGGTGCTCTTGCCAGATCAGATACAGACATGAAATGGGATTCATGGTCGAGTTCATGTTTGAGAGACTGAAAATATTTTGTGACCTTGCTAGAGTCTCTGTCTTTTGTCATGAACCAAAACGAAGAACCATCATTTTCTGTGTAGCACATCAGGTTTTGGCCAGAAGAAGCACACAGGTCCTTGTGACATGGTGTATATGTATCAGCAGCACCAAAATAACACATCAACGTTTCAACATCTGAACGCCCATTCTAAATCGATAAGCCAAAAATCAGACAGTAGAGGCACACAACACATACCTTCTTTGGCCGGACAGCAAACAAGTCGTCACTTCCTTCTGGTAGGAGTTTATCTGGGAGAACGCGCTCTTTCACAAGCCATTCTTCCCATTCTCGCGGGCACTCGACATCCTTGCCATACCACCGCTCGGTTTCTATTGGTTCGAATAGCGTTAGTTAATGAACATCCAAATCAATTGGGGGAAAACCTTCGATATTTGCGTAGGTCATCATGGAACGCGACATTTCGACGAAATTACCGAAAGACATGACTTGATCTTGGCGAGTGTGTACGTTCCGCACATTTATTTCTGTAAAGATCAGGATGGCGGAAGTT
>Ga0153986_1000383_pt1 | contig 13863 bp, 15 predicted proteins | sample TSGA070MetaG_FD_104724 | JGI IMG/M metagenome (GOLD analysis project Ga0153986, IMG submission 104724) | Attine ant fungus gardens microbial communities from Georgia, USA - TSGA070 MetaG | ecosystem: Host-associated > Fungi > Mycelium > Unclassified | place: USA: Georgia, Alexander Wildlife... | reverse complement strand
TGAACAGTCTGAACGACCTGGTGGAAAACAAATAAATATGACACCAATTTCCAAGCATTCACCATCTCAAAACCATATTGGAAAAACTACAGTTAATAACGGGAGTACCTCAGTACAATGCAAATCTCCTTCAGCCAATCATCCAGCAGTAATGACAAGCATACCAGTTGTGGCTCTAGACATCGACATCTTAACAGACACCATCGCTGCGCAATTAGCAACTAGCTTACTCAGCCATGTTTTATTTCTCAAAAATCAGATCCCCTTGTTAGTGATTCTCTTCACCTGGTTGCAAGTTCATGAAAAACGACTGTCTAGGCCTATCAACCAACTCTCGAGATTGCCCAATAAGCAGGTCACAACCATCTCGTTATTAATGACTCCAAATCTTGACAACAAGAATCCAGGGGAACAACAAAGCGGCAAAACTAAAGACAAATTTATTACTTGCGTTTGACACAATCGCCTCGCATTTGTTAACTTCGTTCTCGTCCCTTTCGACTGCTCTAGCCCAAATCAAACTTCCAGGTGCAAGTTCAACTCTCACGCGTGTCTATCTTGCGATACTGGTTGGACCAAGCTTGGGGACAGCAAAATCAAAAGTATTCTATGGAGTCGACAAGTTTCAGGCCCAGATTTGGGCGAGTCTTGATGAGTTGGAGGTTGAGGCCAAAGAAGAAGATGCGGACAGTGGAGATGAATACCCAGAGGAGAGTGAAGATGAATCAACGGGAGAAGAGGACGAACTTGAAGTTGGTTCTTCCTCCGAAGGCGAGGAAGGAAATTGTGACGGCGAACGAGGCCTCGAAGATAGTGAAGATCCTGGTCGTGCTGGGGATCATGATGATGTCGGCAAAGACGAGAAAAAAAATGATGCCCACAGGTTTCAGGACCCCTCGTCGACACCAAAATGGTCATACGCTGAAGAGAAGCGCTTTCTTCAGATAGCAGATCGTTCACTTGCTCGCACTCTCGCCGCTGCGGATGCCAATGGGTGCGGAATCGCTAATGAGATGTGTCCGTCATGGAATAATTTTGTTGGCTGGGTCTCCTGTTTCTGATTGATTTACTGCAGCTCCAACGCAAACCCATATTCTTATACGGGCTCCTAGGCGATTCAATCATCCTGCCTGGATACCCCGACAAAATCTGACAAAGCAAATGGAGAGCGCATTAATGAATTTCCTAGATGAGACATGGTCATCCAATCATAACACTGGACCACCCAGGAAGAAGCAGCAGTCGATTGAAGGTGTCTGGATCACAGGGAGGCAAGGGCTCTGCGAACCTCAAACAGAAAACTTGATCGCAGGAGAGGAGGACGAAATGATTTGGTGGAGCTGGGATGGCAAGTTTGTTGGATTTTCAGACTGGTGAACTCGATGTCCGGGTATCGTTTTTCCAAATGATAGGCAAGCGTATTTTCCGCCTTTCCATTCTGTAATGTTTCATTTGAAGAGGCGTTCCGAGGTTGTATCGTGTTCTCGGAGACTATCTTGCATGCGACTAAATATCTATCTATCAGAATGTTGAAGAGGTTGATTATTCTTGATACATCTTGTCTCGAAAAGTACCTGCCTCTTTTAAACCCAATACCAGATTCTGAGCGAGTGCCAGGACAAGATTTGACCAACACTATACCTACCAATGAATTTTGTTCATATATTATCGGTTCACAATATATAAATATTTCTCCAGATCAAGACGACGAAACACTTTTGGACATCACAATCCATTCTCTATTCAGAAGCACATCGGCTTTGTTCAACTAGAAATGTCAAGGAGCGATATTACAGTCATAAGACACAGATCGATTACACCAGGGTCCATTTCAGCTGTTCAAAATTTCGCTCTCGTGCTCGCCTTTAAACAGGCATATACAACTCAAGCTCGTTCCTTTCTACGAGCTTATCCTGAACAGCTCGTTCCTCCCGATGCTCACTGACCTCTTCCCTCCTTCTTCCACGCCTAGGTTCGACGCTCCGCATACGTTCCCTCCCTCTCCTTTCAAACGCAGCTTCCAACAAGGGGCCATGCCTCATACCACTTTCTCTTTCGCCACTCACTGGGGTGGCCTGGGGCAAAAAAACTTGTTGAAGCTGGGCTGAAGGACTTGTCAAGAGGTTCCGCGAAGTTCCTCCATGTATGCCGTAGCTCTTGAGCGTGCGGGTGATAAGAACGAGATAGACGAAACCAATGAAAGCGACCAGCGATACAGCAATTCGTGGACCGAGAGCTGTGATATCAGAGAGAGGTGGACGTCCATCTTCGGGGTCTGCCTCATAACCGGTGCGCCAGACGAAAGAAATGATAGTGACCATGAAGAGGATCATGGACCTGATATGATAGTTGACAGGGCATCATCTGTTCATATTGAATGTATACTTACCAAGCGAGCCAAACGGCTGGCATTGCAAGCAACACCCATACATTCCATAAGATCGCAGTTTTGGTTCGTTGTGCTTCCTGCAAGAATGATACTATGTCATTCCACGAGTTGACAGTGGAATAGCAACGTACCTCTGCCCACTTGGACGCACGAATCATAGTTCGCATCGTACTGAAGCGTACAATGTATATACAACCATAAGTCAAACTTAAAAGGGAACAAATGAGCGATAATATGGCTGCTGTTCGAGTAACCGGATCTCCAGCAGCATCTGGAATCTGGAAGATTGTCAAGATAGCCCTGAATGGGACAAGTATCATTCAGCGTATATCAATGAGAGATACTAGCAGATCAACTCACGAAGCAAGCAAGGCAGAAACAACGTTTAAAGTCTTCCATTCCCTCAGTAAGGAATCGATGAACATCTCCCATGATTGTTTAAATTTTCTAAGCGCAGGCGTCACGATTTGCAATGGGCGGATTTCCTGGGGTACGTGAGGGGGAGTTGCAGCAGCAACACCAACTTGTGTCCCCATTCCCAGACCAGCCGTTGTATTCAGACGCACCGGAACTCCTCCCCTGTCTTTCACCGGTTCCCGTTGGCGCCTACCTTCTGGTGTGCGATGGCTTGGATGCCGAGGAAGTTGGTGAAAAACAGAATTTGCACGGTCATCAAGCTGATGAGGATCAAAAGGTAGCGGGAGGATGGAGTATTCTACCCCCTCAGTCATTCTTTCAATATCTGGCCTACTGATCTCCGCATCTCGAAAAACACGAGCCACTCGCGAGAAATAGAGCGCTGGTAGACGTAGCAAGAGGTTGAGATATATATACCTCGGTAAAGCATCCACAATGAAGACATGAGCGTGTCTAGCACAGTCTTTGACAGAAGAAACCAACACAGCGTCACAATCATGAGCACTATTCGAAGAAGTAGATGCACTGTCCACTGATGCCTGTCCAAGTTCAATAACGGGAAGCCTCGTGGAAGATTTCACATTGAACCACGTCTTGATTTCGAACTTGATCTTCGACTTGAACGGATTCACGGGAACAAACGGCTCTTCGTTCTCTGAGCGATGTCGGTTGGGGTGAAGACTTGTAGAGAGACCATGGATGAATCGCAGTGGGGATACAGCACGTGAACGCGATTTGGAAGAAGAGTGTGAACCATAGCGTCGGTTAACGTCATCGTCCGTTACACCCATGGACGAATGGAGCGAAGATGAGGGAATATGTGGATCGCTATCGGCGCGGACCTGAGGTTTGAAAACTAGGACAAAATGGTATATGAGTAGGGTGGAAGAATGCAAAATCAAAACAACCCACATTTCCTTCCCCTGCGCGGCGTAGATCGGGGGTGATCATTGTCGACGGAAACCGGCCCATAGCTCGGCGAGTTCACTTCTGATGCACTGGCAGTAGGCTCATGGTTGATGTGGTTATCAGATTTGTCTTTGAATCTGGGCGATACTTCAACGTCGGACGCTTCTAAGGCTGAGAAATTGAGGGGATTGTCATTTAAACTAAACCGTTGCGGACGTAAAACAGGCGGAGGGGGAGAAACTCTCGTTGCCTGCCCGGTTGAGGTCAAGGGTTGATGAGGTACTGCAGGCAGTCTGTATGACGCGGGCGTCTCGTAGGAGTCTAACAGAATCAATTAACCCTGTAATGCAAAGAAACTTATAAAACCTACTTTCAGAGACTGAAGATGGACCTTCGCCTAGAACAGAAGAGCAAGTCAGATACACATCTTCCAAGAAACAAATCACATACATTTGCCGGCTTGATTCTCAACGCTGGGAAACGGGAGCATGCCTTGAGGTCCGGGGAAAGTATCACAGAAGGGAATGGGGTTCAAGTCAGATTCGGGAGGAGGTCCATGAAACTTTATAACCAGATATTATACTGGCCTCGTATCGTACTGCAGTTTCCCAGCAGACGCGATTTGATCAAGCCTCGTCGGTCCCATGGCTGGAGGGGTGACAGTTCCTTTTCTGTTTTCAATAGTGAAGCAGCCGATACAGTGACGTGACATACAACCCCAGTGGTCCAATATAATTCATGACGAGGCTTTCGCCGTGCCACAGGCACAGCTTGCAAACTCTGCTAATTCTGAATGGTGCTTACTATGCAGAGCTCATTGTTGTGTTGTCTGCTGCTTGCATCGAAGAGGAAGGAGATGTCACACATAGTCTCAACATAGTCTTAACGGATGTCGAGGGCCTTGGAGTACCACATAAACATGTTTTTTCCTACAACCTACGAGATACTAGATCTACCCGCCGCGTTGATATTGAACATGAACAAAAGACGACATCCAATACGTGTACTCATATCTCCAACGAATGCCTTCTCCAGTGGGCTGACGATCACTAACGAAAGACATTCGCTGCTTATCGGATTTTCATCGGACCTGTGACTACATCACTGCATTCCTGGATACTGATCAAGGATTTGCAGCCATAGGACCGGATGAGACAAAGCAGACGCCGTCCATCAATTCAATTAATGCACCGAAAAGATCTGCGTCATCATCTCGCACTATCTCAGGGCAAATCAATGATGATCGACCTCCCAGAATCTATCCAGAAAAGCTGGTCGAAAGTCTTAAGCCTGTCCCCTCCTCATCAGATTCTTCCTAACCCTTCTTTTGTCTGCTCCAATAGCACCTTTCGAACTGCGGCCCCACTGCAAAAACGGCACTTTTCCCTTCTCGACACCAGCTATAGTATCTATATCGCCATTATCACAGAGCTGTCGGAAATCAAGCATACCCCATATAGGAAGTTCTATATCTCCTTTCACTAAAACACGAGCATCGGCAAGCATAGCCGGTGGGACAGGTGTAAGAATGTGTAATGTTGCCCGTGAACTGGGATCCTCAGACGCAGAAGGAAAGGAGACACCTCGAATGAGACCAAGTCCTACACAAGACGATTCTGAAGGTGCAGGTGGTGGCTGATGCTGACTGTAAAGAGCCATCAAACTGGAACCATCAGCTCGCGAATCAGTGTTCAAGGGAAACCGACGATCCAACTGCACAAAGCCGACCAAAGCGCCATTCAGCACTCGACTCAACTCATCTGGGACAACATCCTCACTCCCAGCACCTGATAGGACGATTTGATCAAATGCAGTGTGAACATCGACTTCAAAAGGTCGTATCACACAGAGAGGAAGTGTTGTATCCCAGCTCTGTGCCATCAATCGGTCAAAACTGGGTTCGTGGCTTTGTAGTCTCAATGGCGATGATGAGAATGTAGCGTGGAAATAGGATAGGATGGATAAAGACCGGTGATCTGCAGGAGTAAAGTTCGCCGATAGCGCAGAAGATGGTGCTGATTCAAGGACGTATGTCTGTGCGTATGTCTGTGTTGTGTGCGCATCATGATGATGGAACGGAACCTCAAACGAATGAGGACGAGAGAAACTATCGTCAACTCTGAAATCAAAGACATATCCAGGTTCAACCATCGCTTCAATCTTTTGCATCAAATCCACACCAAGACCTTTCGACCAACCCATGGTATTGATCACAAGCGGAATCATATCCGCCACCCTCTCGTCTTCGTCTACATCATCAAGCATGGAAACGTGCACAATGTCGACCCTCCATGTATCGAACAAATCCTTCACTCCGTCAAGATACATACTTGGGGACGTTTTCGGTGTTGTTGATGCAATGAAGTGAGCTCTGAAGGGTAGCACAAGGTGTGTATATGGAGGTCCAAAGATAGGCTGTGCTACCACATGTAACGAAACAAAGCCAGCTGGTGTGAATTCAGATTGTCCTGGATCACAGTCCAGAAATGCAACCCTCTTGTGGTGCATAAGGAGCTTATTGAGGAGAGTCCTTGCAAAGGTCGATTTCCCATTTCGTTTGGGTCCTTTGATCAGGAATGTCGGGTTTGAGTGATCAGGAGGAACAGGAATCTTAGCTAGTGATGAAGACCATGAAAGGGGCATCTCGAAAGGACTGTAGATTGGTGTTTGCTTCTTGATCTAATCCAAATTCTTAGATCAGAAAAGAATGTAGTGAAACGAGAAGACAGACCAAATAAAGACCATTGATATGGAACGAGGCAATCGCATCATCATTCTCCCATCCAGCGCAAGGAGGCTCGTACATCCCACAAAAAGTCCTGCAGATATTTCCCAAGGTCTCGACGTTCGTCTTCAATTCTTGCAATAGAATTGTAGCAAGCCCAGTGGAGTCACGAGATTGGAGGGGTTGAGGAGGACAAAAACCATCGAGCGTAGCATTGGTGCTACTAGAATTATACTCGACAACAGGAAGGGGAGAGGACCGAGGGGCGAAGATGTTGTGAGGGTTGACAGAAGGACGAAGCACGACACCATTGACTGAGATGGATCCGCTCAAAACCGTTAGCCTGCATGTCCCGAGCAGACACAGTCTATCCCCTTCATCCAAGGCTACAAGGGTGCCCTTCTCTTTCAGATCCAACCCAAGCTCCTTGAGCTCGACCGTAGACAAAAAGAAAATGTTTTCCCCAGGTGTGGGAGAAAAAGTCGACAGGATAGTGCCAGACTTGACTTCTTCTCTAGAACGAAGTCGAGAGGGTAGGTCGATCAGGTAAGACACGTCAGCTTCCCCGTCCTCTGAAGATGAGTCGTGCAACGGCAGGCTAGGGGACCAGGCACGGGCCGTAAGATGAGACGATGGAGCTACTTCATTACCCTCGCCCGATGTTTTTGAAGCCTCTACTGCAGCATTGTCATCGTCTGAATCATCTGACTCAATGACAATCACTTTCGAGACATCAAACGAAGATGTGAGATTGTCAGACTGTATATGTGCGGCCCGTTTTTGCTTTTTTGAAAAAGTACTTGTGCTTCGAGGGGAGGACTTGCGCTTGGAAAGAGAGATTTCTGGTTGTTGAGACGGCTGGTGGGTCTTCTGCTGGGCAGCCTGGGCAGCCTTTCGAGCAGCTATAGCACTGATCATCCAAATCTGAGATGGAAATTTATCAAACAAGGACAAATATGGAGTGGTGGCTGAACATTTTACCGAGAATCATCCCGTGGCAAACCCCTGACATTCAGGCCCTTGTTTCAATGAATATACGATAGCAGGAAATGAGCATTGGGTGTTCCTTGGTACCTTGGCTGGCCGCAACGGACGGCTTACAAAGACAATAGCATCATGCGGAACCCCTAGTACGGATCCGGTGAACGTCATAGAGGCTGGTACCATACCGCATGCACCTCCTATCAGCCCCTATGTCTTGTTTTCCTCGTAGTCAGACCCTTGGTCAACTCGCACAACAGACATAGCTGCCCACATGCTGATCAGGAGTTGCTTAGTCAGCAATGTCGGTATCATGACAAACTCAACCAAGGGATACTGATTACCACCATAATGACTCCCAAACAACCGCCGCCGTTTGTGCAGCCTGGAGTATATCTAAATGAATTTCTGCCCTCATTCTGGCAGAGACAAATTAATGCAGCGGAGCAGGAGACGCCAGATTACCGGCACCCGTTATTACCATTGGCACGAATCAAAAAGGTCATGAAAAGTGATCCTGATGTAAAGGTACGAACATGATTGGTTACCGTTTGTACAATACTAAAGTAGTCTAATTAGATGATAGCTGCTGACGGTGCGTGTTCTTTCATCTTCGGTTCCAGTGCCGCTCCCTGACCAATGTTCGTTTGCCGTGTTGTCCTCTAAATAGCCCCAATTCTGTTCTGTAAGGCATGCGAAAGTACGCTCTATAGTGGTTGGTCTACTCCGAAAAGGTGCTTAGACTGTTTTTTTAGTATTTATCTCAGAAATCACCGCCAGGGCCTTTATAATTGCCGATTCAAACAAACGGCGGACATTGTCAAGATCTGACATTGCCAAAGCCCTCAGCAAGTCAGACCAGTTCGACTTCCTCATCGACATCGTGCCACGGGAAGAGGTGCCCTTGCCAAGCTCTATTTCAAATACAAATGGATCTGGAAAGAAGACTGCGCCGACAGCAATAAAGCGTGATACTGTATGTTTGTATATGTTTTTTCTTGACATTCTTCATTTTTCATGCTATTGTAGAATTCAACACGTGGTGAGATTCAATCCAATGAGATACCTTTGGGTACGCCCAGTCGTAATGCCGAGGTTTTGGATCAGGTGGGCCTATGCCATTACTGCATAAACGGAATCTCAATGCTCCGTCTGTTCAGCTTCAGAGCCTCTTGGATGATTCGACCCCCTCTTAGAGAGAGACTCTCCCTGTCGTGAGTATTTGGTGGGGTACTAGTATGATCGAATCACACGCTGTCTTCGGGAAGGGCTTGATTCTACTTCATGAGATAGATCGTTAAGCCGGAAACATGTACCGTAGAGCAACGACACACGTTTCCGGCTCCAACGTGCCTGTTTTGCATACGAATATAGGCAATGAACTCGGAGTGTATTGATAGCCGGACAAGATGTTTTTTTGTTACTCTGTACTAGTGTGTAAAATCATTATCATCTACGTCTGGGTCTGCGGTATGATTGAAGAGCATGATGCTCGATAAGATAGAGTGTATCGTCGTCTTCGTCCTTCTCCATCCTCATCATCACTTTCAACATAATTTAATTCCACCTACTCCTGGAATTTTTTCACAGTAATAGTCTTTCATCACTGCCTGTGTAATTTGCAACGCTTGAAGTACTACCATCTTCCAAGACAGCCCCAAATTTTTATCCGTCATGACTTGTAGCGACATTTCCTATATTACTCATCTAGCTGTTCAGATGACTCCTCAGAGCCATCAATTATCGAAGAAAACGACTCTCATTTTGTGTTCTTTGTTTCTTGGAGGGTTTTAGGTTCCCTTTTTGATATCAACTTATTTTTTGTCTTCTGTTTTCCACAAGAGTGTATTTATCTGTTCTGACATGTCCAGACTCGTTCTATGGTTTGAACAAAAAACGATAATTGGGAGGGGTCAGTTAGAGTTACTCATGTGAGCAGTGGTGCCACATGCGTAGAGCGTGAACTATGTTGTAGAATTTTTTATCTAACATTCGAGAAGGGCGAACCACTTTTTCAGCAAGTCTTGATTTGGCTATAAATAATGCCTGATGCGAGTTATCCCCGATTGGACTCAATAACTAGATCTTCATTCCTACCAAGTCCCTTTTTTTCGATTTGATAACTAGCTCCACCACTCCTCACTAAGATAAATTGCAGTCATGGTCCAGAAACGACACTGCTGATAAATCTTGAAAAACCCGATTTATCTGTATCTTCTGTATCGAGATATTATTATGGTCTTTAGTTTGGCTCCTATATGGAGTATGATACCTTTCCTTGCAACATTGAAAGTCATTGTACCCAAATGACACTCGGGGTATGTATCAAGCGGAACGAACCTCCAAAGAAGACTTGTCTGGATGAGGGTAAACCCTTTAAGAGCTGTCAAAGAATTCAACTCGGAGCCTCGACTCTTGAAAACCGATATTGATCAAGACCCCTGATCTCTAATACATCAATCTCTACTCCAGAACTCCCCTGCAGTCCGGAAAGGCTTACTGTGTCATCAAGTCATCATCCATGCACTCTCTACTTCGTTCCAAATTTGACTTGGCTGCTCTGCCAAGATACAAGGAGCTCTTCAACATTATCCTCCTTCTCCAAACCCAAGAAAACAGGTCATGACATACCAGCTTGCCACTCACAGCGACTGATACACACGAACTCGAACAAAAAACGTCTGGTCGACCAAGATATTTTATATACAATCTCGGAGCTATAGTATCTCCAAAGAAACCCCCCTATATCTGTTCTCTAGACGACATAACTTGCGTCCACCCAGCTGGCATAGTCACTTCCAACAGCACTGGAGATTGTGTATGCAGCTGCTTGGGAAGCTGAAAGAACGGTCGCAAAGCTTGGACGAGCGGCACCGCTGACACCACCACCAGAAGTATTGTAGTCTGCAAAAAAGACATGGTCAGTGTTGGGAGTGGAAGTGCTCCACTCCGACCAGAGCGCAGTGTTGAATGGGGCGGTGACGACAGTGTTCTTGAAAATAACTCTGCAAGGTGAAAGATGAGTTTTTTTGGTTTACCCCGTGAAAGAAGTCATACTTGGCATAATCTAACCAACAAAGACAGACAGAGGATTGTCAGTACAGGTGCCGGATAGCTTGTAAGTATTAACAGCCTCACTGCTCCATGGCCGTCCAAAGTACTGGCGAGAAGTGGCATTTGAAAAGGCACCAGACGCTGTTACAATAGTATTTTCATTGAACACGTCTGAAAAAGGTGAGGCTGAGCTGAGAAACTAGAAAAAGTGTCCATTAGGAAACTCACAACTTGTGCTATCATCGGAGCTTCGTCCACTAGCAGTCACCCATCCGGCACCTTTGACGCCAATCGTGTTTCCACCAAAGTACGCCTGACCTCGTTGTCCAAATATGAAGTCAGTGGCACCCTGACACAAACACACACACAAAAACAATTCAAGCCAAGTCAGGCTCACACATTTCCAGATCAATCAAGAGACCTGCCTCGATATAACCTCGCAAGTAAACCTGGGCACCCTGCTCTGCGAGGACGGTGTCTTGATACCCATACAGTCCGCACGCGTAGATCCCGACACGATTCCCGTATTGGCTGAGAGCGATAGCCTGAGAGCCGACACCAAAGGTATTCTTCACGTTGACATTGTACATGCTGAAATTATCTTTATGGATGCGGAAAGTGCCGCTTGCGTCGTCGGAACCGGCTCGAACAGCATCAAGGCCAAATTGAATCGTTGCCTGATTATTCTTGTACGTAGAAGTGTCGGTAGTGTACCCATATATCTAAGTTGAAGCATCGAATCGGTCACAATGGATATAAAAGAAGGGGAAAGAAAGACTATACAGTCAGAGGCCCCGAGCGTGTAATAGAGACCTGCTCAGTGTATGTCCCTGGATATATGAATATAGACTGAGAGCTACTGTCATTTGGAAGGGAGTTGACAGCAGCCGAGACGGTAGAAAATTCCCCCGAGTTGGTGGTCCCAGCCCGGACGATCTTGGCCCCTGCAGGCGGGCTTGTGCGTGAAGCGGCATAAACGACGTGAAGAAGCGAGAGACAAATGGTAAGGTAACTGAGAACACGAAGCATCTTGATCAATGTTGAAAAAAGCTGTAGGCAAATCGGCTTTTATGTGTATTGTCATTCGTGGACGAACAGGAGTTTATCCGTAGTTATTTTCTAGACAACCAGCTACGACAACGGTATTCACACAAAGCTGTCACCAGTCAGCTGGACAGCTCAACCGATGATCACGGGAAGATGTTAGAGCACGGTCCGGCTCTCGCCCTTGACCATTCGGTTGGTTCAATTTCGCGAGTCTATACACTGCAGTGACAGGAGGATTTGCCGCGTACGGTAGCGAAGAGATCTACAAGTGACTTACTCTTTTGGAAGATCTTCTGTCAAGCCCATCTCGTGAACGGCATAATTCAGGCATCATCGGCTTTATATGGGCTCTTTGAAACTCGTCGGGTGACTAAGATCTGAGGCCAAGATTCCTGTATCTGGCAAATAGCCATAGCAAATCTATTCAAACGGGATATAAGTTTAAACGAAGTAACTCATATCTACCCAGCTTGCGAAGTCACTCCCTACAACACTGGAGATAGAATATGCGGCTGCCTGTGAGGAAGAAAGAACAGTAGCAAAATTCGGGCGAGAGGCACCGGCAACACCACTTCCAGTGGTATTGTATTCAGCAAATAGGATGTGATCGGTATTAGGAGTGCTATCACTCCACTGGGACCATAGCGCTTTGTTGAAGGGAGCTGTGACAACTGTGTTCTTGAAAATCACTCTATTAAGTAGTTAGAAAGAATTATTGGATCTGATGTGCTTTTGCATACTTTGCATAGTCTGAAAGCCGTCGTTAATAGTTCGTTTGAGCTGAGTGGAAAGTTGACTTACCACGCCATGGCCGCCCAAAATACTGGCGGCCAGTGACATTTGAGAACGCACCAGATGCTGTGATTATAGTGTTTTCATTGAAGACATCTAAAACAAGTTGGTAATTGGTGTCTTCAGACCCAAGTCCAACTCACAGCTTGTATCATCATCAGAATCACGACCACTTGCGGTCACCCATCCTGGACCCTTAACCCCGATTGTGTTCCCACCAAAGTAAGCGAGTCCACGCGCACCGAAGATGAAGTCGGTAGCACCCTGTAGTCAGATGTCGCTAAATAAGTGCATACCAAGAAACATAAGCGATTTACTTCAATGTACCCCTGGAGATAGACTTGTGTCCCATCGTTGACGAGGAGGGTATCTTGATAACCATATAACCCACAGGCATAGATACCAACGCGACTTCCGTATTGACTGAGAGCGATGGCCTGCCCACCAACGCCGTATGTGTTCTTCACATTGATGTTATACATCCTAAAATCATCTTTATGGATGCGAATAGTGCCGCTTGCATCGTTTGATCCAGCACTGCTAGCTGGGATTCCAGCTTGAATTGTGACTTGATTGTTTTTGTAAGTGGACGTATCGGTCGTGTATCCGTATACCTGGTTTGTTGAAGTCAGCCTCAAAAACCCAAAGTTGGAGATGTTAGCAAAGTTGGAGAGGTTAGGTGCGTACTGTCAAAGGCCCTGAGCGAGAGATGTAGACTTGCTCGGCGTAGGTTCCAGGGTAGATAAAAATTGTCTGAGAGCTCCCGTCATTGGGCAAAGAGTTCACAGCAGCTGAAAAGGTAGCAAACTCTCCAGAATTAGAAGTGCCGGCGCGGACGACCTTTGCTCCGGCAGGTGGACTAGTGCGGGCAGCAGAGGTGATATTGAAAAGGGAAAGACAAAAGATAATGCAGGCAAATACAAATGTCATTTTTTTCGGACTGTTGCCGCTAGATCATCATTTTGAATGCATGTTATATGCATTACCGAGGCCCAAAAGCACCGCTCTCAATATTCCGTATCCTGAGCCCATAGCCGCAATTGCGGTCAGCTGGGAGAGTACTTTTGGACTGTTGACGGCCCGGCCGCTTGATCTGCAGCCGCCGACGCGAAGTGGAGAGAGCATGATCATTTTATACTTCTGAAAGGGTCACAACTCTTGGGGTTCTGTTTCTAGGGATCAGCTTCGGGAAGATAAGTTCGGATAATTGAACAGTCACATGATGCTCCGGAACAGCTGTGGGGAAATAAATACTTAGAAATGCTTATTAGGCCTGTGCCTGACTGTGACATAGTACAAAGAGTCAGTAAAGACTCTGGGCTTTGTAACATAGAAATCATCGTCATCCAGGCTCGGGAGTGTTGGGAAATGTCAACGGTGTTGTGAATGGTACTATAACACAATCAGTTCATTCTTTTTGCCTCTCTTATCTCCCTTGATCATCTTATCTTTTGATCTGACATTTCCTGCTTATTAAGCAAAGTGTTGATGTTCATGCGTATTATTTCTTCCTCAGTTCTGTTTTACCAGACTGAGGTATTAACTATTG
>Ga0153986_1000382_pt1 | contig 13864 bp, 22 predicted proteins | sample TSGA070MetaG_FD_104724 | JGI IMG/M metagenome (GOLD analysis project Ga0153986, IMG submission 104724) | Attine ant fungus gardens microbial communities from Georgia, USA - TSGA070 MetaG | ecosystem: Host-associated > Fungi > Mycelium > Unclassified | place: USA: Georgia, Alexander Wildlife... | reverse complement strand
GGCGGAGAAAGCAACCTCTCTAACTCAGTCGTTCTTTACTAGTTCTCTGCTCTAAGCTATGCGCGTCTTCATCGCTCTTTTCACTCTTTTCAGTCTTGCCCTTGCTGTCAGTGTTGATTCTAAACCTGCTCAAGTTGCTCAAATTTCGGATGATTGCCCTCCTGAAGAATATCCTTCTATTACCGGTAGCCCCGCTACCTCAACGACTCAAGGATACTTCCCCGGGACGTCCTTAGGCCTGATTCCTGGCGGTCTTCCCACCGGAATACCATCTACCTTTCCCAGTGGTATCCCCTTTTTACCACCAAAACCCGCGAACCGTCCTGTTCCAAGTCCTGATGACAGTAACCCATCAACTTCGTGCCAATCTGGTTCTATCCATTGCTGTGATACTGTCCACCCTCAAGATTCCATCATGGGCCGTGATCTCATTGAACGAGTGAACATGAATCTTGCTCGTCAGCTACCCTTGGTGGGTTCTGTTGGTGTAAATTGTTCTCCCTTTTCTGGCGCGGGTATTGCAAGCGATCAATGGTGAGAATTCAAACTATATCTTTCGTGGATGATCTTAGTGACCTGGTAATGTAGCAATTCCCAGGTTGTCTGTTGCACAGATACTTCTTTCAGTAAGTCTGATGCTTCAGAGCTTGCGAATGGCATTGATTTTTTTCGTAGGCGGCCTGTTTGCTTTCGGGTGCAACAACATCAATATTAACTTATAAGTTTGTGGTTCTGAGTCTTGCCTGCCCTTATTGTGCTTCTTTAGTGCAGGAGCTCCTTTATACCTGTGTTGAGTCATTTTGATGTTTCAGTGCCTGTGATTTTATTTTGTCCTTTACCTGTTTGCTTTATTGACTTCTAATGTCATTGGCTTGTGTTTTTCATGCTCGTTTGGTGTTAGGTAGTTTTGTATTAGACAGGTTGGGTCAAATGTTTGAAGAATGTGATTGAATTTTATATAGGTAGGCAGCATTTGGGTAAGCATCCATTAGGATCCGGTTTAGGACCACAAGATGCATCTGGACTGTCTAGAATGAGTAAAGCATGGCTAAGAGGATGTAAGGAGCAAGGGCGAGTCTAAGGACATTACCTTCTATGAATAGTAATACTTATCTAATCTGTACTACGATACGTGTATTTAGTGAATATTTTTCTTAGATTTTCTTAGTGGGCTTCTGGTCATCACTTCCTTGCAATCTTGTTCCAAAACATTGATATGAATACGATTTTATCTTTCTGAAAATCAAGTGTCAGGATCTTGATATTCACATGTTCTACTCTATTGGTAGAAACCGACCTGACAGTATGGCTGTGACGCAATGTGACACAAATCTTTCTACTTCGTCCACACAATGCTGGGTTGGAACTCAACAAGCCAGCGCACTATGCGGTTGGTCCATCAAAAACCCTTGGCAATGCGGACATACGCTATCTCTCTAGATGCACCACAGCGCCTGCCTGGTAAGAAATATCCACGCGTCTTTACAGGTAAAAAGGCAGATCTGTACAATTGGTATTCCAACCTCCTCCAAACATACAAAGACTCTGTCATCCTCTTCTTACAACATGAGGATTTTACCGCAGACCGTCTCCGGAAATTGCGGCTGGACATAATGACTGCTGCACAACGCTCTGTGCCGTCGTTGACAAATCCAACATCAGAAGCCTCGTCCTCACTACCTACGTTGACTGTTGTACGGACGAACATCTTCGGAGTGGCTCTTCGTGATCGCCCAGGGATTGATAAATCTTCTGTGAAAAAGATGATCAAGGGAACGAAGGGATCTTTCGCCCTTCTCACAATGTCAGACTTCCATCCACCACAGCTCAAAGCTATCCTCGCCGCTATGGTGAAGAGTGCTCCTCCGAAAAAACCAAAATCACAGGAGGAGATTGAACAGGAGCAGGCAGCTAAGAATGCTGACCCTGCTCAACCAGGTCGAAGGATAAAGCGTGTTCGTCCAGTCCGCACGCCTGAATTAAAGGTTGTCGGGGCATTGATTGAGGATCGGGTGTACACTAAGGGGGCTGTAGCTGATGCATCCAAGTTGCCGACATTGGATGTATTGAGGTCGCAGATTGTTGGGTTGTTGGGTTCACCAGCATCACAATTGGCAGCCGTCTTATCCCAGGCCAGCGGGGGTTCCCTGGCGAGAACTCTGGAAGGGTTTAAGAAGGGACTTGAGGAGGAACAGAACAAACAATTATCTTAGAAAATATTTACAGCAATATACATTAATACTTCAATCTTTGTGACACTACATCACGCTAGTCACACACTACGCATCTCTCCTACTCGCCACGAATACCATGTAGGTGTGCAGTTGACGCGACAATTGTGGATTCATTAATATACAGGGATGATGATGATGAATTTCTTTACGGAGGTTCAGCTCCGTTACCGACCGGTAAGAATTTTCCTAGCAAATCCCAACATTATTTTGTAAACACAGTGCAAGATGAGCAAATGAATTGACTTGTTTCTCATACATATACTCTATTCACGTGAACGCAAATAATGGAACTTCAGTTCCTCAGCCGTGAGTACTCCGAGTCCTCGTTAGTCTGATGTGTTTTGAAGTTCATTTGTCTCATAGAATACCTATAGACAATGCCAAACCGTCTACTGGACCGGGACTTGTAGAACAGCTGGAACAGCAGGCGCAGAAACAAAATGAGGATCATGACAATATCTTCTCTGACCGACTTCCTTCAACGTCGATGCTTACCAGCGCTTCTATACCGTCTCCAACCAAAGATTCACGGGAATCCTCTCAGGACGTGGATTGCGATATGATCAATGGCACTGACGCAGAAGACGGGGAACAGGAAGAACAGGACGAACAAGAGGAAGAAGAAAGTGATGATGTACGTCGTATTTTTGTAACTTGTAACTGCTTTTCGATTCACGAGTCTGCGGTGTGGCTAGGACATTGAAATCATCCTCGACAGACCGTCGCACTCTTTGGACCTTCGGTATGATCCTCTCGTTCTGTACGCGTACCGTAAAATTTACAGTTACTATCCGAAGACCCGGTAGATCTACCAACCGTCCAACAACAACATCTCGAGGTTTGTCCTTCCTTTCGCCTACGTATCCAAACGACATACATACGCTCCTCAGCTCCAGCCCCCGCTTTTACAACAGAGTACAGCCCCATCCAACGTGGTGGTGCTATTCCAAACGTTCATCCCTCTTCTCTTCAAACACCTTCCACCCCCCTACATGCACAACAAATCCAACAAACTTCCTCAACAATCTCACCTTCTCAACTCCAGCCCTACCACATTCAAGCCCAAGCTCAAAACCAACAGTATCAACAAGATCAAATTCAAAAACTCGATGGACCAGACCCAAACACGCTTCCAGCCGTGACCGCACCTCCTTCTCACCCGGAAATCGACCCGGATATTGTAGGCATGTTTGATGGTCGTTCAATCCTGGAAGTTGATTTGGGTGCTATGGCTGATAAGCCGTGGCGTCGGCCTGGATCCGATATCAGCGACTGGTTTAATTATGGATTTGATGAAATTTCATGGGAGGCGTATTGTTATCGCAGGAGGGAGCTGGGTGATATTGCTAGCGTCCTAAAAACAAATGTTATCGTACGTTTCCCCCTTGTATCTCCCTCGTCAACTGACATTATCGTCTCTCTAGAATTTCGCTGGAATGGGCGAAGATCAAATAACTGCTCTACCACCTGAACTTCGACAAATGGTCATGACAGGTACATCCGCCATGATGTCTAACGGCATGCAAGGCAATCCCATGAATGTTGCCTGTCCTTCTTCAGCTATGATGAATCCTCAAATGATGATGGAAATGCAAAACATCATGATGAATATGGGCGTGCAAGATGTGGCTACTGCAGCACAAATGATGCAGCAGCTTCAACAGCAACAACAAGCAGTTCAAGATGGTACTGGTGTCGGCGCTAATGGTTCTGCTGGAGGTGGAGGGCCTGGTGCTGGAGGAGGGCTAGGTGCACCGCAGGATGCAGGTGCAGCCATGATGATACAAGAAGGATATCCTGGTGGTCCAGGTGGTGTAATGAACTTGGGTGGAATGGGTGCAGCGGATTATAGTTTGCAGGTGCGTTGTACATATTAGAATTCGAAAACCCCCCATAGTTCCGTCCTTTGGGGGTTTGTTGAGTACTGAAATTGACTGAAATTGTTTTCTTATTCTCTGTAAACGAAATCTCGATTTCCTTCCTCGTTTTGGGTCCTTTATTCTGTATCCTGTCCAGATGCAAGACCAAAATCAGATGCAAATTTATCCAACCATGGACGGTTCAGCCTCCATTGGCGGTGGGCAACAAGGCCCCTTAGGCTCAGGTCCAGGTCAAGCTCAACTTCAAATCCAGGCGACTCCTTGACTCAATACTTGAATCTCACAGGAACAACTGGCGGTCTTGCATCCTCAACGGGAGGAACACCTATTCCTGTTGGCCAATTACCTCCCGGTGTAGGTGGAACAACTCCTGTCCTCGGAGTTGGGGTTGGGCGAGGTACTGGAGGAACACCTCTACAGACATATCGCGCTACATCAAACGGGGGAGCTGTAGCTATTTCGAGTAATACTGCAGGTGTTGGCGGGGTTGTATCAACAGGAACTGCTCCAACGGCTGGTCGTGGCGCTGCGCCACTCGCTAATATGGCTCGTGGAAGAGGTGGATTTATCGGTGGACGTGGACGTGGTATGTGATATATCACTCCCTCATTAATCAAGCTCATCGTTGAAAATTGTCTGTACACGTAGGAGTAGTAGCACCTGTTCGACCAGCTTCTCCACTCCCGCCAAATGTACCTACGGGCCCTCGTAATCAAAACAAATACAGAGATAGAGACGGTAATGCTCCTGCCGTTGATGGGCTTGATTACGGTGGAGGCGGGGGCGGAGGTGGGAGTGGGGTTGTAAGTAGCGCCAACGAAAGAGAAAGAGATATACGAGATAGAGATAGAGAACGAAGTGAAAGGGATAGTCATAGAGACCGCGACAGGGGAGAACGTGATCGTGATTCTCATAGGGACAGAGATCGAGATAGGTCGGAGAGGGATAGAGAACGTTCGGATAGGCCAGAAAGAGATCGGGAAAGGGAGAGAGATAGGAGTGTGAAGGAAGATGGGAGAGGAAGAAGAACGCCTAGTGCTGAGCTTGAAGATTGGAGTTCTAGTCGGTATGTTTTTTTGGTTACAGCATGGTGTACTGGTCATGTTCATTGTATCCTTTTAGGAAGCGGAGGAGCTCACCGGGATTGGAAGATACGCGTTCATCAAAACGGCGCTAGTGTGCTGACGACAACAAAGCTGATTCATCGAAACTTTACTTATTGACATACTTCTCTAATCTATCCTCGAGATACCTGGGCCATTTCACTTTGTTGCATGTCATCAATATTTGACCTAAGGATCACAATGTAAAAACAGAAAGGAAAGTATATGAAAGCAAATAACCATGAAGGGAATAGGGATAGAGATATGAATATTACAAGCAAAGTGATGGTGGGGTGTTGAAGATTTTGAAAGAATGCTGATGGATAGAGAGAAGTAAAAAAAAAAAAAGTCCAACAAGTAGTTGTATGTCCATGTACTTGCTATGCTTTCCCACCTGTGCGGTTTCCCGCAGCTCGTCGTTTTCCACCCCTGCCTGATCGTTTGTTGTTCCTCTTATTTTTACATGTGTCACAGAACCAAGATCCCTCCGGGCATACCGTCAATCCAATACATGACAAATGGAACTGTCAAAAGAGTTAATCAGACCAAGAGCATTACAGAAATTGACAACATACCCATTCACGTTCACAGTTTTCGTCGTCACAAGCAATCATTTCCCCATAGCTGACACCATCGCAATAACAATAGGTCCTATTATCATCGTTGTCGCCATCAACATCCCCAGCATCGCCAATCCCTCCATCGGTCCCCTCACCATCGGCCGCATTCAAATTAGCATTATGTGAATTTCTTCCTCCTCCTCCTACACCAAAAGCACCATTTGCATTCGTCGCATTTGAATGCACAGACGCACTCCGCGCATGAGGCACAATACCTGGGCCGGCCAACAGTTGATTCGAGGGAATATTCAGATCGGGAGATCCCGACACGGAATTCATGTGATCTCCACCTGTGCCATTATTAAAATGACCCGCATTGCCATTTACCAATCCACCATTACCGTTGCCCGTGCCATTTGAATATCCAGGTATACTGGAAGAGTTGGATGGATGGTGCGACGACGCCACGCCGTTTGGACCACGGTGGGAAGCAGTGGAAGCAGAGTTGGAATGGTGAGAGGGGTAGTCGTTTGTGGATAGAGGCGTTGAGACCCGGTTATTGGTGTTTGTGGTGTTTGAGGTATTGTTGGCAACACCACCACCTTGCCCCCGACGTTTGGAACCTGCCACTGCTCCGTTGGCGTTGCGCCCTGATGTGTTTAAGTTTGTGAGAGCACTAGTATGTGTGGAGGATGGGCCTGCACGGGCAGAGGACGAGCCATTTGGGTTCTGAAGAGGGAGGTGGGATGTAACAGAGACGAGTGATTCTGAAGGTGATGGAATGCGTTCATTCCTATTCCGTGGTCAGCCGCACTGTACACAGATTACGAGGAGAAAAGACAGACTTTTTGCCTCTGCCAAGCCGTGAACGCGGATTTGTAGAGTCACCGCCGAGAAGGCGCTCTCGTTTGTGTGGCGAACGACCACTACTGATATCGATTTCCTCGTCACGCGGAAGACGCTTGCGCTTTGCGGGACTGTGATCTACTGCGTTTGAGTTGCTGAGCAAACCAGAGGTGCCTCCTCGCCGTCTCCGGCCAGCGTCCATGTTAAGAGGCATGAAGGACTTGTCGGAGACATGGGGGTAGATAGTCCTCCTCTTCAACGAGGTCATGTCAAACTCTGGCATGCGCTCTGCCAGGGTATGGAGATGAATAACATGGGATCTGAGAGTGTCCGCGGCTGTGCACGCGGCTCGAATCTTATCGTCGCCCCCACACTTGAGCCGAGCCGCCTCTTCCGAAATCTCATGGAGGAGGTAGAGGCGCTCTTCCTTGGTCCCTCTGCGCTCTTCAATCATGCATGTCAGAGAGTGGACTTTCGCAGTAAAGGTGATCATGGAGGAAGAGAGAACGGCATCGAGCTCGCGCAACTCGCCTATGCCACGAGAGAGGTCGAGGGGAAGAGAGTCAAGGATGTGACCGTACTCTGAGATGAGAGAAAGGGAGTATGCGGTGTTGATTTGGGCGGTCGAGGACGGCGAGGACGACGAGGAGGAGGAGGAGGAGACAGCGGCAGTCGCGCGAGGGTTCACCATGGCAAGCACCAACATTCAATTTCAGTCTCTAAACCTGGCCAGCCCGGCCCGGTTCTGTGATTACATAACTATGGCTACACGAAAATAATGCTACAGCAAGAGGTATACAGGAGCTTGGCAATTAGAACCACTTCCTCCGAAACAGCCTTTTCAAACCGCCCTGCGAACCCTGTAAGGGCTGGGGTGCGGAGGGCAGACGCCCAGCTGCAGCTGCAGCAAACGCTGCGTACGTCGCATGCGAGTCGCGTGGCGACTGAGGGATGGAGAAGATAGCGAAGGCGTTGGGCGAGGTCGGGCTTGGGAAAAGCTCAGATGTGGAACTTCCGTGGTTGGATGACATTGTATTTATTTCTGAGAGCGCAAGTGCTTCCAGTGAAGGAGTGCTTTTAGAGGTCAAGGTTTGGATAACCAAGAGTTGAACTCTTTTCAGTCGAGAGTATGTTTTCTGTCGCCAACAGACCGTATATATACGAGACTCGACACCACTAGAGAACAAGACCATTTCCGGACTTGGGAGTCTGCTTGTTCCAAAACTAGTATCATTTCCAAAAGAGGAATAAGAACACAGTCTAATTTTATTAGATCTTCCATGGACAACTACTACCAAATCCTCAACGTTCCGCCGACGGCTACACTTTCCGAGATGAAACTTGCCTACCATACTTTGCTACTCAAACATCATCCAGACAAAAGAATCCTCTCCCAAAACCACGCCTCACCGCCTCTTGACATTTCACTCCTCAAAGAAGCTTACACAACCCTTTCTTCACCGCTTTCTCGTGCTCAACACGACAGATTCCTCAAAGACGCTCAAAAATCATCATCTCTGCCGATGCCAGAAAAATTGGATCCCAGACCTGCACAAATCGTTTCTCTCGAGGATTTTACACAAGTGCAATCACAAGAAGCGGAAATGTGGGAATATCCATGCAGATGCGGAGGTACATATGGGATATCTGTATCCGATATGGACAATGGGCAGCATCTAGTTGGATGCAGAAGCTGTTCAGAAGTTATTTGGGTCGGATATGAGCTCGTGGATGGCGGTCAAGATGAATGATCCTAAGGTCATGAAGGGTGAGCTTTGTTCTTTGTACATGACTCAGAACAAAGTTTTCCACTTGTCTATCCACGCTAATTTACGAACGACAACATTAATCTATATATCATCTCGTGTTCAGATATACAATCCCTCCATACTATCCTCACTCATACCTCTTTCCTCATCTGATATTTCGTGATCACGCACGCCACCATCAAAACCATCAATTTCCATCCTATCCTCACCATCATCATCCTCGGGCATGCCTCGATCCTCTCTTACATCTTCCAGTCGACCCTCCTTCCACTCTCTAAACAGGATATCCCTAATTTCTCTCCCTAATGCACGCCCCAACGGCAATGGGACCGCATTTCCAATCTGTCTGTGAATCTATGCATGGGTAAACACAAAATGTTATCTAATATGGAAAAAAAGCTTTACAGTCACGACATTCCCTTTATGAGTTTCAAATACAAACCAGTCCGGGAATCCTTGTGCTCTCGCGAGTTCACGGACACTGATCATACGTTTGCACTGGGCATGAAATCATGGATTTAGAAAGAAAACAGGTGGGGGGACAGAGAAGGAAACGAAACGTACATAAGGGTGCAAGACTCTACTTTGTTTCGCCGTGGGGTCAATGTTGGTGACAATAGTGGGGAAAAAACTGTCCTTGTCAAGACGGCCGTACCAACCTACAGTATATTAGATTCTTATTGACCGACCAGAACATAAAATATAGTATCACTTGATTTGAAATTCTTTCGCGCAGTTGACGAAACCGGGTTTGTCAACTGCCATTCATACAGATCCGCTTTCAAATCTTGAGATATCAACAGCAATGACATGGTAAATCAAAAGACTCAATACCAGACAGACGGACAGACGTACTTCGGTAATCGGCACCAGGTTTCAATGGAATCGCAAGTACACTTAGCCACAATCATGAACATCCTGTTACCACTTTCCGCTTCCAGGGGAGGAGGTAGACTCACCGGTCAACTTTCCTCGCCTTGACCGTCTTTGTGAAATGTTGTAAATCAGTACTTTCCTTCTTACGAGAATCTCTCTGATACGACGTCTTCGGTTCACAGTGATATCTCACGTCACGACCTTCATAACCACAACGCGACTTCTTATGATCACACACGAATGCAGGTATATTTTCTCTGCCTCGATTATTTCTTCTCGTTTCACCGGGTCGTTTCCTAGTCTCCATTCTCAGAGTATGAACAGATCAATGTCTAGACCCAAAAATCACATACCAATCAAACCTCAATAGGTCCCCAATAGCATCTTCAATTGAAATAGAAGGATGTGGCGCAGTCCCAGTGACAGTTCTGACAGACTTCACAGGATCACCGTTTGGTAATGTAATCACCAGTCCATGGGTTTGCGGGAAATCATGTGTAGGTTGAGGTATATTAGGGAGTGGAAGTCTGCCTTGTGAAGCAATGACAAAGAATCGAATCCGTCGTTGTGGTGTACCATAATGCCCAGCTTGGAGAAGGCTATATCGGACTTGATAGCTATACAGTCACAATATATGTAAGCAATCGATCTTTGCATTAGGTTTCGAGACGTACCCCATCTCAAGAAGAGAACGAATGAGGAGTTTAAGACCTCCCATGGTCACTCCTCCCTCCAATCTGTGTATATCAGCTTGTTTGGCGTTGAGGTGAAAACTCAAAAACCCAGTGACATTCTCAAAGTAAGTATATCGTGGACGGTAGTGATCTATCCAGGATAGAGCATTGAGTATGAGGTTGGACCTGATGTCATTGGCTGTCTTGAACATATTGAGTTGAGAATGAGATTGACTACCATTGGTCTTTAGTCGGTCGCTATCACGAACCTAGGGAAACCGTACCAAGGGAACCCAGCAGTGATCATATCAATACTTCCGGGAGCAGGTAAATCAGGTATCAAAGTTCTTCCCGTGGTATCCCAAAGTTGGGCTGGGCGTTCGACCTGGTGTCCTGCATGTTTCTTGACGGCGTACCGCAACACGGTATTTGTACACTGATTTATCACTTCAGTTTCTATGTTGTTCTTCCTAGATTCAACAACCCCAACTTGATCATCCATACTTGCACCAAGCTATTCCGAAAACGTGAAAAACGCACTTGAACGTTTTTGCAGCACTTGGACTGATCTCCAAGGCATGTGTAACTGTCAAACAATCACTTCCCTCTTTTAATCCTAGACTGAACGCGCCCACACCCCCGAATAGATCCATGACCCGCATCGGTTTCTCTCCCACTTTGTTCTTGAACTCATTCATGTCATAATAATATCTTATATTCTCCTCAGTGCACCTCTTGCAGACATCAAGATCCTTGAACGAGACCGGAGACTTCTCGTCTCGAGTTTCTGGAATCAGCTTACGGAACCGATAGCGGACGTAGAAATGGTACGGTGAAATATCGAGCCATTTATAGAGGGACATTCTTTGACCGAAAGATTCACGCGAAAGGACAACTGCCTTGGTAATAATATCAGAATAGGGGATGACAGCTTCTTCGTTCGTCAGAAAGACATGTTTCTATGGATAGAATCAACAAGAACGTCTGATGTCCACTTGGATTGAATTGATCATACCTGGTCTTTTAATTCCCCTTCAACACATGCCACGGTTCCAACTATGTTCCATATCCGTCCGACCTTTTTGACTTTGAAGATCAATGTTGACTTACGCCCCAATCGGGGCATGATATAATCAATAATCTGACCGATATTCGATGGCCCTTCCTTTGCACGATATAGAACGAAATCAAAGATGTGGTAAACTTTGTCATTGAACCGGATCCCTCTGCTTTGGGTTGGATTTTGTTGGTTTCCTTGTCGAGGAGGCCCAGTCTCATATTCCCATTGCATCTTATGATTGTCGTCTTCGATATCAGCACAAGAAGAACAGTAGTCGAAAATCGGGTTTCTGGTACCACCAGTGGGATTGTCATAATGTTCAAGGAATTGGTGATAATCTCTGGGGATTGCAACATATGTTTCGAGAAGTTTGTCGTGAATATATCTGTCGTATATCAGATTTTGTGTATGATCACGCTAGATTGGATCGCAAGCTCTCACTTGACAAAGAATTCATCTGATTTCACACAACCAGTCGGATTCACATGTACTTTTATGTTGGAAACTAGGGAACCCAAAGGTACCGGGTTACACAACGTGCAAAAAAACAATTCTTGCTGGTTTGCGAGCTCCTGAACCATTGTTTGCGAGGCGTGTTCGAGCCATTGAACATGCGCAATCTGTTCCTCGATCTTTATGTATATTATCCTCGCAAACCTGACTAGATGGTCAGCTGTTCAAATCTTCGATAAGTTTCCAATACGAAATCACCAGAAATAGTTCGCGATCCTAGCACTCAATGGCAAGTGTGCTATTTGCTTTGGCCACTCAAGTGTCAAATTTCTTGCCCCGTACTTTCCATATGGTACAAGCACGAAATCCCCTGGCTTCGAAATCGTTTCAGTGCTGTGTTTACTGCTTGAATGACATGAAGACACCTTGTAGACTTGACCACCAACAGAAACTTTCCTCAAGTAATTACTCCTTTGCGTAAGCCTGTCCTCCCTTTGCCAGTCAATATCCAGATTACCACTTTTCGCTCGTTCGATCAATGACCACAAACTCCTCAGCCGGGCCTTTTTCTCCTTCATCATCGCAACGTCATCTTTTCCTTTTGGAGGCGGTGGTCCGATGACGATGAGTTCCTCATTGACAAATCCACGAGCTAAAGACGCGATGAGCGGTGTCACATGAGTTGGATTCTGGTTTTCTTGTTTGAGGACGGCTAAGTCCGGGTTTTTCAGGCCTGCGAGGGAACCTGTATTGATTGAACGACGATGAGCTCCGGGTCCGTTGAGATGAGATTTGATGTGTAAACGGGAACGTGGGCGTGCGATCACATTTTCAATTATACGTGCGATGGCGGGGATACACCGAAGTCTTGTATTCGAGTCTTTCTGTTCTATTTCTTCTACGGCGGTACAGATAACTTCAGCCTGATTCAAGCAGAGTTATTGGTGGGATTTAGAGAAGAGGAAAGGGAGAGGAATGAAACTAACGGCAGTCCATACGTCGTCTTCCTTCAATTGATCTCCGAAAATGCTTGTCGAATAATGAAGTGCCCCACGCACAAACGCATCAAAGTCCATTTGACGTCTCTTGATCGCATGCGAAATAACTATCTGCGCCACCCGTCTGGGCGTATAAAATGCTTTATACCATCGAACATAACTTTTGGCCGGCATTCTGAGAATATACCAGGCATGAGGGGTCTCAATATAGATAGGACTGAGGAGGGATTCAATGCTGCCACAAAACCATGGAGGTAAGATGAGACATGACTCACTCATTGTCCTGTCTCCAATCTACAGAATAGCTTAACACAGGACCAATACGCATGAACACAGGCTCGACGACCTCTTCATCTGCTCCTCCGTCCTCGCCCATTAAATCCTGCTCATCAGCACAAGAATGTACAGCCCAACCAGTGGCTTCGAATCTACGATCGACGCCTTCTTCTTCTTCAATTTGAGATAGCACTACATACTCGTTCCTATGTCTTGCATCAAATATCGTGAAGTCTGTGAGCAGACGTATAGGTTTATGTAGCCGATCACCATCAATGTGAGATCGTGGCTGTGTACTAGGACTGAAGCCTTCTTCGTCGCTATCGTCGTTGTCGTAGCGTTCGTCCTCGCCTTCAAGAAACATGTCTGCTGTTTCTATAACCTCATCAGGCCGAGCAAAGTAGAATTCGGTTGCTGTAGATGACGAGTTCAGCAATAGGCTTCGATGAGAATGCACTTGAACTGCACACACGTAAATCAAGCTGTATCTTCTTCGCCGGCTGGTAACATCTCGATCAGCCTATACCAACAGCGATGAAAGGCTCATAATCACTCTTGGAGATCCCATTTCCACTTCCTCAGCATTCTGTTCATCAAATTCGACACTCCTCTGCAAACTGACGCTATCCCGCAAATTCTTTTCCTTTCTCTTGAACTGTTCCCGTTCCTTCCGCTTGAGTTTTTTCTGGTCTACTTGCTGTGCCACCAGCATTTGTTCGAGCCTTCTACGTTCATCTTCGTCTTCTTCTCTCTTCTTGCGAAGCGCCTCTTCCTGTCGAATGTCCTCTGGGAAAGACACCTCAAATGCGGTTGGCCTTTTAGGAGCCATAACAAATTTTGATCGCTACCGCTGTGTGATGAGAACAAGGGAGCTAAGAAGAGATGGCGTTTAATTTCGTGAAAAGAGCTACCTGGTGCCGGGACTTAATTATCAGATGCCGTAGAATTACATATATAGCCGGTGCCACTGAGTCGTCATGCGTGAGAAGGATGTGACCTGTAAGCCATTATCTTGTACTGAGACTGGCCACTCAGTCAAGTGGTCAATTCAATCACATCACAATAGCAAATCGCTGACGGACATCAATTTATTATCTCTCCATCTGCCCTGCTCTCTGTCTGTGTCTCCTTGAAT
>Ga0153986_1000381_pt1 | contig 13925 bp, 16 predicted proteins | sample TSGA070MetaG_FD_104724 | JGI IMG/M metagenome (GOLD analysis project Ga0153986, IMG submission 104724) | Attine ant fungus gardens microbial communities from Georgia, USA - TSGA070 MetaG | ecosystem: Host-associated > Fungi > Mycelium > Unclassified | place: USA: Georgia, Alexander Wildlife... | reverse complement strand
ATTTCTCAGCTCAATTGTGGGGAGTCACAAGATCATCAGTCAAATTTACGAAGTTTAACCGACAACACCCATAAGTGCGTTCGGAGAAGGCATGTAAACATGTGCAGGTAAACCCTCAGAATAAACCTCGGCTTTTGGTTCGGGAGTTTAGCTCGGAAACAGTAATACTTTGCCAGCCTTTCGTCGTCGCGGATCCGCCTTAAAAAGCGCCGTAGAGTAGCCAAGTTGCAATCAACAAATCTCATACGAAGTCTTTTGGTCAGATCTCTCGAAAATGTATAAGCTGTTTACTATCGTTTTTCTTGCTATCTTGTCCGGAGGGGCTACTGCCCAGCAACAAGTTTGGGGCCAATGTCAGTCATCGCCATTGTCACTTCCATGCCATCTCTCATGTTTTCTTTCTCCCAAGGTGGTGGTATTGGCTGGACTGGACCGGTAAGCGATGATCACCCCCGCCTCTAATTAGATGAGCTGATCAATGGAAACAATAGACTACTTGTGAGTTCACTTGATGAGTATTCGATGGCATAGGCTCAGAAGTACCTAGGTGTTTCCGGTACTACCTGTACATACATGAACGACTACTATTCTCAGTATGTTGGCTATTTTCTAAAACCATGGAAGCAGTTAATGGGAGGTTTGTAGGTGCTTGCCTGGTACGGGCGGCGGAGGAACGACCGCCCCTCCTCCCTCGACCACTACTCAAAATCAATCTCCCCCTACTGGAGTACCTGCTGGTGGTCTCAATGGTCGTTTCGTTTCGCATGGCAAGAAGTTTTGGGTAAGACTGCAAAGGAAGCACATTATAGCTGATTTTTGACACCTCTTCTCAGGGCTCTGCTGCTGACCCCAATACTATCAACATCGCCGGTATGCTTTTCGAACTAATTTTTATTGAGAGATGCGCTCATAAATCGCAGCGAATGCTGCTATCCTGAAATCTGATTTTGGCGGTGTCACTCCTGAGAACTCCATGAAGGTACGATCTCAATGTTTCGACTGACAAACGATGGTTACTGATCACTTATCCAGTGGGATGCCACTGAACGTATGCGTATCATTCATTCATTTGAGACGTTGACATGTTGACATACATTTTGAAATGCGATAGCTAGCAGGGGATCATTCAACTTTGGAAACTCTGACCAGCTTGTTAATTGGGCTACGTCCAACGGCAAGATGGTCCGTGGCCACACCCTTGGTATGTTCATAGACACATCTAACTGTCGGTACTACTAAATGAATCCAAGTTTGGCACTCTCAACTCCCATCTTGGGTCTCCTCTATTGGCGATCGAACTACCCTGGTAATCCGCGTACATCTTAAAATTATCTCTTCTCATGGCTTTCCGATAGACCTCTGTCATTCAGAATCACATCTCAAACGTTGCTGGCAGGTACAAGGGAAAGCTCTATGGTGAGTCTAAGGGTCTCAATCGAAATGCTTGGGTTCTTGTTGACCATCCCATGCAGCTGTAAGTCATTTAGTCAATCGATTTTTAATTCGACTGTCTAAACTATCTTCTGCATCCGCTAGTGGGATGTTTGCAAGTGCGTCCTGAAGTTTGAAGCCTATTCCATGATAAATTTTCTCATCTATTCACAGTGAAATCTTGAACGAAGATGGTTCTCTCCGTTCCTCTGTCTTCTCCAACGTTCTTGGTGAAGTATGTTCTCCATATTGTGAAAAAGTGGTCATATGCTTGACAGTCAACACCTAGTCCTTCGTTAGCATCGCATTCCAGGCTGCTCGTAGCGCTGATAGCACTGCTAAACTCTACATCAACGATTACAATCTCGACTCCAACAATGCCAAGGTCCAGGGGATGGTTTCCCTTGTCAGGCGTACGAACGGCTCTCAGAAGCTCATAGATGGTATTGGTACTCAAATGCATCTGAATGCTGGTGGTGCCGGCGGTGCCCAACCCGCTCTTACCGCCCTTGCTGGCGCAGGAACTGAAGTTGCCATCACTGAGTTGGATATTGCTGGTGCTGCGCCAAATGATTATGTGACTGTCGTAACGGCTTGCCTAAACACACCCGCTTGCGTTTCCATCACCACTTGGGGTGTAGCGGATGTTGTGAGTAACGTTTCATTATGTAGTATGAGTAGCGGCTAATGAATTTAACATCAGAACTCATGGCGTGCAAGTTCCACACCTTTATTGTGGAACAACAACTATCAACCTAAAGCCGCTTACAATGCTGTTGTGAATGCCATGTAAAAAATCTACAGTAGACAGCAGTGATATTCCGATTGCGAGATGTTTGTACAGATAGGGTTGTAACCTTGGGAATACATCTCGTTTTTCAAAGCGTACTCATGAGTACATAATTGATATGAAGCAATTGAATCAAGGCTCTGTGTATATCTCTTTCAACTTGTTGATCAATGGTTCGAAATTTTCCGCTGGGACCACCATCATCCTTGCCCTGTAATCCAATCCAAGACCTTGCCTCTCTCTCGGTTCCTTTGGAGCACCGGTATATTTGTAATCAAGGGAATAAAGTGCCAGGGCACGAATTTGTTCATCTTCTAGATGGAAGGGGTGGATGCCATCAACAGGAGGTTCTGGGGAAGGACACGAAGATGTCATTTTTGATTTCTTAGATGATTTAGCTCTTGAGTACTGAGAAGGAGCGGAATTGACGAGAGAGGATTCCTCTTCTGGAGTGAGATGATAATTTCGGGATATGAATAAAAAATGCGAGAAATTGTAAGGTTCATTCTGGAAGAAGAGATCAGTTCAATAACTGTATAATTTGTAAACACTCGTACGAACGTTGGATGCTGCCTGCTTAATCTCATCTGCAAGCATTTTGTACATTGGGGGAACGATCTGGACTGGCATATTGATCAAACGTTCGGAAAGCACAAGTCCAACATGCTGTTGGTTCTGGGAAAAGAGGGTCCGAAGTGAGGCATGAATTTGGTGATCGCCAGAAGCAGCTGCAATTTTCAAGCAGTAATTTCCAATCTCTTTGATAGACGGGTGTTGATGGTGGATATGCATGTTCAACACAGTGAGGAAAGCATATGGGTCGCTATCCATACCATCGGTTTTGACAGTGGAACCTATTGCTGGCTGAGACAAGATGAGGTCTGTGAGTTTGTCAGTGCAGAGAGAGTCTGCGTCCTGTTGGAACAGCTGGTGTAAGAGATTGTTGATTGTATGATAGTCGACCTCGGGGTTGGGGGAGAAAAAGTCGAAGTCGACGTTTACAATAGACTACTACTTTGCTGAGTGAACAATGACTGAAACGAGAAGACAAAGGCATACAAAGTCAGAGCTGGAATCGCTGTTCATCGTGGAATCATCGTTGTCTGCTTGTTTGCGTTTGACCATGGTTGGGAAGGACAGAGAGAAATTGTGAACGTATTCTCTGTCATGTGACAGGAACGCTGCTTGAAGATATTTTAGGCTCTGAGAAGATCCGTCGCAGCAATGTCTCCTCGTTTCTCTCATCTGCCTCTTCGCCATATTGTACATTATTCGTACCGTAGATCACATAGACCGCTGGCTGGCATAGCAGCTGTGTCTGGTGGTCTCCTCCTTGCGGCTGGGTCCGTTCACGCTGATAATTCAGAGCAGACTGTGACCAGACAGCCCCTTGGGCATCTTATTCGTTCATATGTAGTGTTCACAATGTGCTCGATATCCCCAATGGTGGATTATTCTCCCAAGATACTCAATTTTCTGACAAGCATTCCTGGTGTCCGCCAGATAACAGAGGCAGCTGTGCGAGCGACATTCTTCAATCAGGTATGTCCACTGCGTGAAACATGCAGTCCTGCACTAGATAGTGCTGTATGTCTAGTTCTGTGGCGGCGATACTGCAGAAGATACTCTTCCTCTACTTCATGCCTTTCGCAGAGCAAACAAAGGAGCTCTTCTCGCCTATTCGGTTGAGGTTGACCCTGCCTCTCAGGCCGGCACCGTGTCTAGGGACGAGCTTCCACACAAAGCCATCATGAAAGAGATGATTCATTCTATTGATGTCGCTGCTGATTTTGAGGACTCCATACGTGGTGAGGGAAGGCGCACCTGGGTCGCCGTCAAGATAGTGAGTCACCTTCGATCAGTCTAGATGGCCCCTTCGTAACATACTATCTCTGGGTCGATTGTCAATTTTCAGACTGCCCTAGTGCCTAATGCACAAACCCTTATAAATTTCTCCAACTACATCACTCAGTCACGCAGACTAGAGCCTGACTCAGTTCCGTTCCCTGGATGTCCTCGTTCAACTGATCTAGATATAATTTTTGATCCCGGCGCCTCATCGCTAGCATTGCTCACTAAGGAAGATGTTATGGACTTACGCGAATTATATGGAGAACTTGATTTGGTGTGTGAACATGCGCGTCGGCGAGGCGTGAAGATCATTATTGATGCCGAATGGAGGTATGTATGTTGTGGTTGACCTTACTCTACGTTAACAATGCTCCTATATTCAGTTGGTACCAGCCTGCTATCGACGCGGTTGCTCTCGCTTTGATGCGTAAGTTCAATACTCTCGCAGATTTACAATACACCGTGCAGCCCCTTGTGTATACCACTTATCAGGCTTATCTCAGAAGGTAATTTCCGTTATTATTTAATCGCTATAATTAACTCATCCCACTGCTTTCACTTTGAACCTACAGGACACCTTCCCACCTCGCCCTTTCTCTAGAAGATGCTCGCGAGAACAATTTTGCACTTGGGGTCAAGCTCGTTCGAGGGGCATATCATCCATACGAGATCGCAGCACATCATTCCAAGGGCTCTTCCCTTTCTATCTCTCCTGATGAACTTCCGCCAGTCTGGGCCAAGAAAAATGAAACAGACAGGTGCTACAACCAGTGCGTGCGAGTGTTGCTGAATGCCGTTCGCCAAGACATTGAACAGATTCGCAACAATTCTCACCTTGGATGGCCAAGGTTTGGAACTTGGCTGAAAGGAACCGTTTCTCCTAATGTGGTTAATACCAAAATGCCTGGTGTTGGTATTCTTTTTGGGACACATAACTGGGAGAGCGCGAGACTTGTGCTTTCAGAACTTGTCAAGAACGGGCTGGCTGAACCGCTCCCGGACGAAAAGAGATTTGGGGATAGTGAGACAATAATTGGGATCAAACCTGGGACAGTTGAAAGGGTGGCTATTGCGCAGCTCTATGGTGAATCTATTGAGCAACAAGATCTAGTTGCATTATATTGACTACCGAGGATAGGCATGAGCGACGATCTCACTCAATATCTTGTCCGTCGGACAAAGGCATCTACTCCTTTCGTTATCAAGTAGGTGGCATTGACAACGTATATTGAAGTTATACCCTCATTAACATCACATCCCTAGATACGTTCCATATGGTGCCCTTCGAGAGGTCATGCCCTATCTCAGCAGACGTGCAATAGAAAACAAATCGGTCCTTGGTGAAGGCAAAGCCACCTACGAACGGCAGCGAGCTGGTAAAGAGATTTGGGGGCGAATAACCGGCCGATCTTAATCATCACTCTTATCATGCACTCACAATAGGCTCCAGTTGTACATAGAACGAATGTTCAACATTGTTTCACAATTAACAAAGCATGAAAACAGATATGTGAACACAAAACAAAACAACACATCAAAATTAACAAGACTAATTAAGGAAGATATGGTTCACCGGCAAGAGCTAACCGGAGCCCATTCACTGGAGTGACTAATCTAAGAGTTGACTCTGGACAAAACTGATGAGCCTCTTCAGAGTTTTTCATTTCTGCAATCTCCGAGTTCCGGTCGACAACCGCGGGAGGAAAATCCACCGTCTCAGGAGTAAGGAGGTCGTCTTCCGTCGTGGCTGATCTGGTGGGAGAAGATGAAGTCGTCGGAGAGGGCGCCTCCAGAACAGGAGACAAGAATGCCGTTGATTCCGCCAAAGGTTGACTTATTTCTATCCCACAATCCTCCCCCTTTGATAGTTTGTAAGGTCCTGGAATCGAAAATTTTACAGGCTCTTCAATGTTATCTGTATTCCCAGGAATTTTGGCACAGTGACGCTTTGAATGAGGAAGCGACATCGTCGCCTCAGGCACGTTCTCAGAACCACTCTTGAGGCCAGTCCAGAGATTCGATATATTTAGACTACGAAAAAGACCATGACAGGCGTTTGGGACGGCAACTGTGTTCTCTGAAAAAGTAGAATCTCTCGAAGTTACGGGCACAGGACAAGAACTGGCATCAGAATCAGAGTAGGTTGTACCCCTTGTTTTGAATGCCATCGACTGGGATAAGGCCGGGGGCATATAAGTATACCCGATTCCGTTTCCGATCTGACTAAGATGGTTGGGCAAGTCTGCGATTGGTTTAGCATAAGAAGTACACTTGAGCGTCGCGACCGATCTGGGTCTTCTTTTCAGCCTTTGTGGAATAGAGACAGTACTGAAGTTGAAGAACTGATGAGGATAGAAAATCAGGGAGCGTTCTTTTCGTAGGTTCCAAGCACGAGAAAAGGGTACTTTGATGTTGGAGAGGGCAGAATATGTCGAATGGCTAGACAATCGATCTTCACAGTCCAATGAATCCCAAAAACTAGCCTTATGGGCAGGAGAATCTTCATTCAGGGCCTGGGCCATATCCAGCACCGGAGAAACAGATATCGTATGAGAGTTGTCAGAGTGTTCGAGACCAATATCAATTGCAGTAGGTGTTCCAAGGAGATTTTGGGGAGCAACAAGGGGTGATTTGAGGAGCTGTGGAGCAGCCTGGCCAAAGGATCGCTGACAATATTCTGGACTAGATGCGTCAGCCCGAGGTGAAAAGCATTGCTCATACGTGGGACTGCTCGGTATGACAGGCGAACAAACAACATCGGTTGAGAGAAAATTACACGGGAGGGGGGCTATATTAATTCATCAGCGTAAAGCACGAAGTAGAATGGAAGAAACTACCAGGTATGCTTTGCTTCAAAACCATGTCCCAATCACTGTCAATGATATAAGGCAGGAGAGCAGGCTGTCAAAGAGACAGCTTACGCATTAGAAAAATATGGATGCTGTTGGATATCTCGAATGGTCTTCCGCATAGCTGGATTACGTTTGAGACACTGAGTGATACAATTTATATTTGATAAAGTCCATCCATGAAACATACTTACTTTGAGTATCAAGTCTTTGGCGATCGAATTGATAAGTCGTGGTGTACTGGTACGTAGCCCTTCAATGACGATTTTGTTGATATCTTTACTTGAGCATTCCGTGAAATCCTGAGTTTCATCGAAGAACACATGCTGACCAGAATCAGTAACATTGCGACATGGCCCAAAAACGCTCACTTTTCCGTGGAACATGAAAAATATTACCATTCCAAAAGACCATGAGTCAACCAAGTCATTATGACTCCAGCCAAGCATAATTTCGGGAGCTTGGTAACGTTTATCATTGCTCTCAGTGAAATCAAGGAAATGTCCGGTGCGGGAGCGCAGGTCAATACCATTCTCTACTCCGGACAAAATAAGATGACCTCTTCTGTCAAAGATGACCGTTTCAGGAGATACATTGCGATGGACGATTCCGATATCGTGAAGAAAACGTAAACCAATTAACTGGCGAGCGTTATGAAGGACGGACATCGATTTCATAATGGATTGAGTACCAACCAATTCGCAGGCGTAAAAAAATACGTCTAAGGGACAGAATGCACCATAATGTCCTATAGCATCAACAAGGGATCCGGTCGGATAATTCTCCTTGAGGTATTATAAGATAAAAAATCCAACGGGGAAGACCAAGGAACTCACGCTTATGAGATATATGTATTGGTCTCTTTCATACGTCCAGTGCACAAGGGGAGCGAAGGGAATGTGAGCTTTTCTGATCTTCAGCAGTATGCTCAATTCGGACCATGCCTGTCGTGTTTGTGAGATTTTTTTAATAGTGTAGAGTTGTCCGTCGGAGTGCCTTATGCACACTCCCGTGTCCACCTTGAGAGATATGGGGTCGACCAAGAAATCTGAGAGAGGCGGGATGTCATTGAGGCTTGCAACTGAGGACAGTAGCGATGTAGCTGAGTCCTTATACAAATTGTAACCATGGATCTGCCTCCGCTGAGAGAAGGTATGGCGGGTAGATTGATACTCTGAAGGCAAGTTCTACGCAATATAAGATGTTCAACCTCGAAGCAATCACTGGCATCTACGCACATGCCCATCTTCGTCAACCTCCCATTCTGCAGTAACATCTCGAGCACTTTTAAATTCCTGCTTGCGTCAATACGAGACAAGGGATGGTACAGAACAGGCTCACTTGTGTATTGCTATGCATATCGATGTCGTCTGCAGATTCGACTGAATGATCCCTCTCTTCAAACATGCCAGAGAATACGCGCTGGTAGTAGTATGAGTCACCGTCCACCGTAAATGAGACATCTCATACAGAGAAAGAGAGACGCTCAAAGCATGGAATTTCCAATCGCGGTGCTATCCGCTCTGGTTTCGAACACGACAAATGAAGAGGCGTTTTTGGTAGCTTTTGTCGTAATTGCTGGGTTTTAATTAGAGGGAAATCGAAGTATACAAGTGCTTACGGAATTCAACATTACAAGAAAGAAGTGGGTATCGCGAGGGTATGTGATGATAGTGAGAGTTAGAACGCTATTACGTCAGGGAAACAATTTACAATGAAAACGATGTGACGTGATTGTCAAATCTCAGGTCACTGGTAGCCTACTTCAATTTGAAACTAAAAATGTGTCTGTCACAAATGATCTATATAGATTGGCAAGTGTAGGTATCAATGACAAGTAAATTGCGGACGATAAAATCTTTATTGAGGGAACTTGAACAAATATCAGACCACCCGAGGTGAGTTAGATGAAAACATCACCGGTCCTGGCAAAATTTTTAAAAATTAAAGCTGTCAACACAGTTCATCCGATGGTTCATTCTTACTCCGACATCAAATACCTTTCAGACTGGAAAAAATTGGTTGGTCACTTCCTCTAGTATCATTAGATTGTATGCGATAGCCCGACACAGAGGGGCTGTAATTGTGACTGCTTTGTCTCCAATTTGGAAATACAAACTCCCAAGGGTATCCAGAAAGCCCTTGTCTAGTCTGAGTGCGATTAGGCAGGATAGAGAATAGGCATGCGAGAAACATATCATCGTATTGCCAACGAAAACAAAAAGGATTAGAGTTACTGATCCTAGCCGCAATTGCCAGGAGCAATCGTCGAGGTTCGTGGTCTTTGTCTTGCATTAATCGATTCTGTACCTCTAAGTGCCTGTCGAGGCCGGAAAGATTGCGAATACGAGTGTTTAACCTGTGAACAACATGAATAACAATTCCTAGACCAATCTACAATACACCATCAAGACCATTCCTTAGTAGAAAATATTGTACCACGTACTCCTCTAGGATCTTCTTTGTGGCCTGAACAATGATCTCATGTTCAACTTTGTGTAGTCTTTCCTCCAAAGCCTCCAAGGATTCTCCTTCTTCAATAGCAACCTCCCTGACAATGATCGGTTCTCCTTTATCCACGTCCTTGACCACGCGGTGAACCATACACCCTGTGTATTTTATCTCTCCCTTCATAAACGCTTCATATGCTCTTTCTATTGCGTTCGCGCCGTCAAACGCATTAGGTAGGGCTGGGTGGAGGTTAATTACAGGGATAGGTGTTGTGATTGTTTCGAAGTGATCCAAAGCCACTCGCCCTTCCATAATTTCAATGAATTTCTCACTGAGGATATGCATCCAACCAGCAAGAACCACGACATCGGGTTTAGCGTTCACAATGATCCGTGCGACTTCTACGTCATAGTCTTCCCTTGTCTTGGCAGGGTTCTTTTTGAGGTACGGTTGTAAAGCAAGATGGTCCGTTGGAATGGGGGGAGTCGCAGTCGAAGCCCGATTTAGGCCGTAGGCAGCTTTTCGATTTGAGAGCACAAGGACAATTTCAGCATTGGGTAAGGCAGGTGTATTTTCTGAATCGATAAGAGCCTGGAGATTTGTACCTAGTTGAAGATCAGTCTATGAAATTTGAAATTGTTGCGAAAACATACCTGAGCCAGAGATCAGGACTACAACGCGTCGTTTTGTTGACATTGTAGCGAGAGAGGAGTCTAAGACTTATTTTATCGACCAATCACATCATGGTTCATCTCCAGGATCTGGTCAAACTCAAATAACAAGAAACTCATTGGATAATATTATCTGACCCACTTCGTGAGGCAACGAGCTCCCCCCCAGGCCCAGGTCTATTTATTTTTGCACTCCACATATATTTCCAGACCAATCTCATCAAAAATTTTCTCCTATACTGCAACCTGGTTTTACAGTATCCCTCAAATTTGAAATGTACATCTGTATTCACTCAGACATGCCAGAGGCGATTGACATCGGCGCCCAAGACTCCCCTTGTTCCAATCTTTCCGGATCTCCACCAGTATTTAATCCTGCAACCCTTGCCCTTCTAGGTGACTTTCTTGCAGACATGTCAGACGAAGAACAGAGATTCCAGCAGTTGATAGCTGAACAAGAAGCTGGCGAAGTTGCTGGCCTTCAGGAACGTAATAGTATATCAGGAACGTAATAGTATATCGAGGAACGGAGCGAAACTGTTGAACGGAACTGTGGCACCCGAGGACTCACCACCATCATTCCTAAGTCTCACATCAAACCATGTCTCAATCGCTACCTCTAACCTCTTATAGTCATGCAGACAATAGTGCTCTCATATAAACCCACCTCAATATGCCCACTCCCTCTGTCGTCTACCTTGATAGGTGATCCCTGAGGTGAGATCATTAGTTACCTATAGTGCACTTACCAGACACTAACCTATCAGGCAGACTGATATCTCGAAAGGTGATATACCTCGATAGGTGACTCCTGAGACTGATATTTTCATAGAAAATCATGATGGACGTCGATGAGTTTCATTCTAAATTTGTAGAGAATTGGCTACTTGAACAAATGTGGTGAGTTCCATTGTCCAATGGATCGCTGAGGGCCACACAGGCCAGAAAGGACCATGAATAGCAGGGCACTGCCCTCTCAGTCAGAGGCATTATCTGACCTTTCTTTCAGGTACACCCCATCCTTTGCCAGCTATATAGTAAACCTCATCGATGAGCTCGAACCTTCGCCGGATGCATCAATCTTGTTCCTTTGTTCACCCACTATATTTGTGGCTTTCAACCACCAACACCCTCGGGAAAGCACACGTCTGTTAGATGTCGACCAGCGCTTCGCGGATCTTGCACCTGAGCAATATGTTCCGTACGATCTAAACGAGCCCGACAATTTCCCAGCCTAACTCAAGGAATCTTTTGATGTAGCAGTCGTTTCCCCACCTTATCTCGATGAGGTTAGTTTTCTTTTGGATGGTTCATATCATCATACCGAGCAGATGAACTTTAGGTGACCAATGTCAAACTTTGCCAAACCCTTCGTCAGGTCCTGAGGCCTCGGGTAAAATTATTCCTGACTACCACCTATGAAGGTATAATCGAGAAGCTATACTGTACTCCGCCATCGGGTCCGATGAAGAAGGCGACGCTCATCGCAAAATATGAACATTCGAAATATGTCTCAGTCTGGGATTCATGGGCCGATGCAGAATATTCTGGAGCTTAATGGGCTCAAATAGTTTGCTTTAACAATCCCAACGAACAATAATAAATGTACTAGAGTTATGAGCTGTCCAATAATATACAGTCCTTTCGTAACCAAGGACTCTTCACATTAAGCTCTTTCGCAGCCTTCTCCACTGATTCTCTGGTGATTACGATTGTCTCTTCGTCATCCTGAGTGAAACGCCGCATCAAAAGTCCACATTCATTCATGGCAAAAGTGGCATCCTCGACACGGAGGTTCGCTGCCCGTGCAATATCAACTAGTGTACACTGCACGCTGACATGAATTTCGGCGGCACCATCTTTTCGCTGAACAGTCTCAAAAATTCGATGTATCGAAAACATCGCATCTGCAGAGACTTGAAGCTTTCAGACAACGCGAAAAGGAACCAGCTCTTACCATCACAGTCATTCCGCCGTTCTGGATCATCATCATCTCTACTCTTGCCTCGTTTTCTTCGCTTTGAGGTGATTTCCCCAAGTTGATATTGAGTTAGGTCAGGCAAATTACCCACGGTTCGAATACATTCAGATTCTGGGGGAAGAACAGAGAGAACACATCTGTAACCAGAACTCTTTAAGCATACCATGCAGACAGGGAGTAATACACGTTTCCCCTACCGGAAGAAACGAACAAGGTGAGATACCCAAAACTGAAGGTAGCTGCGGAGACCGAGGTCTGAGAGCGGCCGCTCTGGTGTACCGACTTTACCTGCTCTTTGTGATAGTTCATAGCCTGAGACATGCGAATTAAGCCACGCTGGTTGACCAAAAAGGATTTCTTACTGAATTCGATCATCAATGTTCCAAAACCTTGTCGATGGTGAGGGGGTAGTGTCATGATGCAGGCAAGATTATAATCATCGTAAGAGAATTTCTCCTATACATATAGCGCTCAGAAAAAACGATTGGATCCTGAGATGATTGCTTTACCTTGGAGAAGAATCCAAGCATAGAATGAACAGATGACGACCCTTCTGTCAAGATATAGAAAAGAACTGAAAACAAGTCAGGCAAGGATAATTCAGTAATAAGTCATATTCACAATTATCACAATCAAAGAATAACGTCTTGACGTCAATGAATAGCTTCCCGAACAGAGATAAGTTCTGGCAGTAGAGCTGTATCCATTTTCTTTTTTGTTAGATCCTCAAGCGCTAAGCATTGGTGAAGGTTTCATGCCTTTTGTTGAGTACCGTCTACTTCCCATATTATACGTTGACCTCGTTCATAGACTTTGCGACCTGGCGGACATTTGAAAGTGCATCCACGCTTCAGACAAGTTCAGTGTCAAGCCTAACCAGTTCAAGTTCAATCACCTTGTGAACCTCCCAAGACACTGAATCAGTCATGTACTTGAAGCACATGTCGCAAACATAGAGATCAGCCTTGTGCCCATCACTGTTATGTCGATGTAAACCACCTGCTAGAAGTTCAGAGGTTCTGCCGTGCGATCGAATAGTAGTACGTGAAACTCCAGGGATCCGCGGTCCTAAGCGATTTAGATGTTGCGATTCTTCTTCGTCGGAGATTGGGTATGGTGAGAAGTACCTAGCTAACTTGTTGGCAAAGTCGATAAAGGGCATGAGCAAACGTACCAAGTTTTGATCTGGTAGTTGCCAAAATGAACAGTTTCGAAATTACGTTGGGCCGTTATTTGCTTATGCTGCTTTATATCAAGATCTTCTGCGGAAAGTTCTCTGTCTGGAGCTAACTGGATGTCGCACAGGCTTGGTCGACTAGACTCAAGTGTGCGGCGCTTTCGTTTTCGTGAAATTTGCACGTTCTTTTCCGTGTCCTTGTCAATAGGCTCACAGTCTGTTTCATCCACCCATTCGTCTAATCGTTTATCCTGGTCGATATAGTGAACATAGACTTGGCCCTCCCTTCTCTGGAGGATAGAAGCATATCCTGGTATATCAGTCACTAAATGTTTTGAAGGTCAAGAGTAACACGCGTCTTACTCAGCGTGCCATCCACGGAAGTAACATACACGCATTCCTCATGCGGTGATAGTGCTATCCTGACAGTAGGCTTCACCATAAAGACAGAAGAAGGATTAGTAGTGGAAACTGAGTAGCTGGATTATATAAGACAGCAGCGGATCAAGGACAGGTTATATTATCGACCGCCTATGAATCTGAACATCCACCGAAAGGAAAGCACATTCGCTAAACACGATGAACAAAATCAGCTAACGAGATCTTAATAGTAGAGTATATTATTCTACAAGAGTTGTGCATAAAAAATAGATGTGATGCATGTGAAACGAAAAGCAAAACCTTCCCACATCTCAGTCCCAAGAGGGGTTCGATCGGTATTGAT
>Ga0153986_1000379_pt1 | contig 13933 bp, 18 predicted proteins | sample TSGA070MetaG_FD_104724 | JGI IMG/M metagenome (GOLD analysis project Ga0153986, IMG submission 104724) | Attine ant fungus gardens microbial communities from Georgia, USA - TSGA070 MetaG | ecosystem: Host-associated > Fungi > Mycelium > Unclassified | place: USA: Georgia, Alexander Wildlife... | reverse complement strand
TCTGCCCTTTGAGTTCTGACTGTTCTAATTATGAATAGCTTACAACGATCCCTGGCCTTGCCAGCATCTGCCTGAGCCGAGTAGCAGGGTTGTAGGAAAGAGGGCCCTCCAAGTAATTCTTCGTGTCGAGACGTGGATTACAGTAGACGTGGTCAACGATGTTTTCAACGAAATTTATTGGAATCTCGGATGCAATTTCAGGGGAGGTAACAATGTCATTGCTGTTGGTTAAAAGGTCAAGGCCGGGCATTTTGCAACAATAGAATCGAGGGCGAGGTGTTGAAGAGACAACCGACACAGTATCTGAAGCAAATGAGTGAGAGCTAGTGTTATTTATATTCAAAAGATGAAAAAGGTGAACTGATGTAGTGAGTCGGCACAAGCACGACGAGATACACAAGCACCACGATGGTAGATTAATCCAGACGATTTTTGGGGATATGCGGACCTGGAGCAAGTCTGATTTCGGAAATAAAATGAATGTTCAGACAAAAACCCCTGCGATAGAAATATGAGACCAGATTTGACCATCGAGCCGGATAGTTTTCCAAATCTATAGGCAACGTATGACAAGAAACCAACGCCAAGACAAGGAGCTAACGTAAAACTTGACCAATCGGTAGTCAAGATTTTGTCCAGAAGTATGAAAGGGAAATACTTTGATGATCCTGCGGAGATAGAACGGGAGGCTGGCAGTCCTCATGACACTGAGAAGGAAGTCAAGTCTAAACAGCGCTCGTGAACAACAACGGGAATCAGGTGAATCGTTTGGTGGTATAAATTCACCGGGTATCAGAGATAGTCTATCCCTGTACCAGAAAGAACTAATTCTGCTTTTATAAACAAACAACGCCAGGCTTGGCCTTAATTTGCGTTTTGTAATCGGGAACAAAGATAGATCCAAGGATCTGGGCATGTACTTGGGGATAGTCGGATCCATCATCCTTGAATGAAATTAATTCTCAATCCGTTGGCGCCCTTCAAATAGAAAGCGGACTCAGAAGCCTTCAACCAAGCCGAGGGTCTGGTAATGCCGTTGTCTGTCATGGCTGGACATGACTCATGACATGGCTGATTGAAGTTTACCAAGAGATAACGAGAGAATTGAGGATCTGGGAGTCAATTAGAATGTAACACACCTCCACAATGCAGATGCCTATAAAGGATTACAACGCTACGTGATAGTGGTAAGTTCACTTTGTGTGGGATATATAAAAGGATCTCACCTCAGCGACCACCTTAGGAGGTGAACGACTGAGGGATACGAAGAGAAGGGAAAGTTGATATATATCTGCAGAGGTCATACCAAATTTGTATTAGCACTGGTTCACTCTTAGACACGAGTCAGTACGCGTTAGTCCACTTCGATAGCCTAGATACTCTTTTGGTTGAAGATCAGTGTTCTGATTTTTGCTTCACCTTAAAGCAGGTAACTTACATACACAAAAGGCTGGAACTCATAATGTAAACATTGTCAGAAAAAGGCTCAGAAGAGTTGTAAACTAGAGGTCAGAGGTCAATCAAAAGGAAGAAATATGATACAGGGGATGTATGTACGCTATATTTCCTGCATCAATCTTGCATTTTATTCTAATCAACTCAGTACCAAATCTTGTGAGTTTGTTGTCCAGCTTTCACTAACGGCACTGTATGAGCATTGATCATGACCGAAAGTGCTATTTAAAACATATATAACAGGCAATGACTATTACTGATAAATGACAGATTGATTCAGATCAAGACATCAAGACAATTAAGAAGTCCATTGCTTAAATAGTTGCAGGTAACGCATCAATCTGCTTCTTCAAATCCATCAATAGCGGTCCTGACTCCAGCAGACTCATTGGACACCTCAGACACCCGCTCGTACACGTACTCTTCAGAAACTCTATATTATCAAATATTCCCTCTGTCGTCGGTCTAACAGCTAGTTCTGCCTTGGCTTTACTCGCAAACTCATTCCACCAGTCCGGGTTGCCATACATTCCGTGTCCAGAGCTATTGCACTGCGGACATTTCAGACCACGAGGCGGTTTGATAAGATCTGAAGCATCCTTGGCTCGTGTGCGGTGAAGATTGATCAGCTTTTGATACGAGTAAGCAGAAATGTGCCTCATCTCGTCACAGAGAGGTGTATCAAGGAGGTTGATGTTCAACGTGTACCGTGACGCAATCTTGGCTTCGTCTTCCAGCTGTCATACAAAACTGAAGTTATGAGCCAGGAAATATAGTAGTATAAAGACGTACGTTGAAGCTCGTTGCAATTCCATATACACGCACCGGATTCTCGTTGAGATATCTCGGCGAAACTAACATCTGTTTCAGGGTCTCCACGGCAATCATAAAATCGTATTTGAGCGCGACACTCAATATACATGAAACCTCGTCTAAGGAGTTGATACTCGGTCGAGGGACAGGATATACATAGCTCAATAGTTTTGTGAACACCTCCCTAGTTTCAGGAATGGGGATACGTGGGATATGGGCGTCAGTCGTTGAGGGTGGATACGATGGAAGTGAAGGCGGCTGGGGAAGTGAAAACATATCGCAGAAGAATGGCGAGGCGGCTGTAAGCACACACCAATGTGCGCGAATCTCTGCAGGGTATCCTCCTCCGGTCACAAGAATGACGTCGGCATCAGGAGCGTGAAAATCGTATGAGTCGTTGAGTGACAAATCGCTCTGCATTTCCAACAATGTCCAAGTCGAATTGTATACCTTGACGAACGCAATAGGATCAGAGAGCGTTGTTGTCGAGACAGGGGTTTTAAGTGAGTGTCCACCTTGTATTATAGGTATGAGATCCACTACTTGTCCGCTCAAGTTCCGTCCGAATCACTCAACAGCAGGAGATGATTGCATCTCCAAACCCTTGATTCCATCCCGACATTCTGATACATTCGTTGAGTCATTCCTGAATATTGCTGGATGAGGAAATACGACCCATGCATAATTCCAAACACGTCTCGTTTAGTCTTCCCATAAATCACCGACCGACCTCTCCAACTTCGTTAGTAGATCTCTAACAAAGACGACAAAAGTCCTTGTGACCATTCTTAATGCCTGAGATTGCGATCTGTTTGAGTAGGTGCATGTACATATTTTCTTCTTCCAGATGAGGTAAGTGTACCGAGCCACGATATCAGCTTGTCTTGATGTCAGCAACGATCAGGAGATTCTCATGAACAAATTGCATTCAGGCTTCGATCTGGTCCAGACATGCCATTGATACCGGAAGAGAACCCGCTTGTCATTCTAAGGCACCTGCAAACTCGCCGTGGCCATATAACCCTTGCTGCAAAGTGAACCGCGAAGTGCGCCTCCGAGAAATGCACCCTGCAAGTTCAAAAGAAAATTTATCGCTGGATCCCTCTGGGTTCGGAAGGCGGAGATGCATAACACTGACTCGAAAGATAACCTCCTCCAGATACTGGGCGTCGGAATCTGGTAGAAAGAAGCATCCACATTTTCAGAGGGAATGACCACTTCAGTCACTGTGTGTCAGACTTTGAGAGGTTCCAGGACGGTTGGTTAAAATGGACAACAAATCTATTTGACCATCAAGGATTCGTGGGCGGTAAGATGTTTGAAAACTCAATGGATACCCGACGACCTCAGTCGTAGAACAGGATTTAATTAAGTCTGGGGCCAAACATCAAGGTAACAGTTCCTCGTGAACATTGAAATATCTGCACTCAAATAAGTCCTCTGTTCCCGACTAGCGAAAAATAGAGTACCTACCTTTCAACACTTCCAAATCCTCTGCATGTTCCTTCACCATTCTCACCCCAGGTAACGATCCAGCGCCCGAGAGGATTACCATCCTTATCCTGTGTCTCTGCGATAGTTTCTTCTTGTCCAGGTAGAACCTGTCGCTCAGTCTTTGGCAGGACCACTCTTTGTGCAAGCTCCCATTTGGCAAAACCACGCCTTGTTTCAACCAAAAAACTTGGGTCATACACCTGGAAAGGATGACACAAGGCAGATCAGTATACTTCAAAACACAAACTGCATCATGCCCGGTAATTGGTCAGACTCAAACGCCACTGACCGTTGTGATCCTTGGTTTCATTGTTAATGACATAGTAGTCATCTCCATACCCTCAGCACCACCGTTCTCCTCTGGTCTAATATATCTCAACTGGGTCACATACGGCTTACCAACCCACGCGACCAAACCCGTACTCGTCGCCGAAGTCAAAATCGCGATCGAAGCTAATGCCAGTCGCGCAGTCGGTGGCAAATTCGATTCTATCACAAATATGAATGGCGCCAGTGTAGTAGACAAAATAAGGGATGAGAGCGAAAAGATCTTGAGTCTACGAAATGTAGTTCCGAGAGGACCAATGTAGCGTTTGCCGTAGACATCGTCTTTAGAGTTCTTATGTTCTTCTACCCCTGTCATGGATGTATTGAATTCCGGTGATGAAGTGGCATTTGTAGAGGGGGTTGTGGTCGTTTCAGCACCGACACTCCGACATGCGAACGAAGCTGAAAGATGTCTGTATGATGCAGATGAACCGAGAGTCAGTCGCTGCCTCAGTCCGAGTGCCCTAGAAGTAGCAAGCCACCGCTTGGAAATTGGCTGGCAAGTAAATTTCCAATGGTTGAAAAGAGGCCGGGAGAGCACAGTAGACATAGTAGAGAGTTCAAAGGCCGTTTGCCTTTTTTAGACGTTGGCTCCATGGATCCACCCATTTATTACTCCCGTTCAGAGTACATCGAGACTGTGAGCTGCTGCTGCTGCTGCTGCTACTCTCATGCCTGCCCGCCTTGACGTTTGTGCCATCTCACAGGACACTGGAAACAAAGTCTCGCGCAGAGCTACCATCGCAGGCCCGCAAAACATCGTTCTGGGCGGTAAGACCATCATTTCCAGTGGTGCTATAATCCGTGGCGACCTCAGACGAACGGGACCTGGACACACCGTTGTGATACAACTCGGTCGATATTGTCTACTCGGTGAAGGGTCTATCGTGAGGTTTTGTCCTTCCCAGTCTCTCAGCCATCTTTCTTTCCACTAATTACACAAGGCCGCCGTACAAGACCTTTCGTGGGGCTTTCAACTACTACCCTATGAAAATAGGTGACCATGTTCATATTGGCGCCAACTCAGTCATTGAAGCCGCAACGATTGGAAACCACGTAGAGATCGGCAAAAACTGTATCATTGTTCGTCGAATACCTTCACAAGTGAGACTGGGCTCTGATCAATCTACTCAGGGAAAATTTACAATTATCAAGGATTGTGTCAAGATTGCAGACAACACTACAATACCACCTAACACGGTTGTACCTACACTTGCTCTTTTTGGAGGGTCGCCGGGTGAAATCACACCTCGTTGATCGCCTTCGTCACTTCGCTGACGCCCCTCCAGGCCATTTCATCGAAGATTTACCAGAGTCGACGCATGAGATTGTCGAAGCATGGACGAAGCAATATTATACCCGATTCCAAGCACTCGATAGATAATGACCATGATCCCCTTAATACACCGCACACGGGCATCGTAGAAGGAAGTCATTATAGATTATACATGAAGACATAACTAAAGCATCCTAAAACTGAGGGGGGAGAGCTACTACAGGAGATATGCAAACTGGGCCATTGTAATATACTTGTACTTTTTGTTTAAGTCTAAAGAACCAAAAGAACGGACGTAACGCGCCAACTACCGCGCTACGATACATAAAACCTCTACCTCAAAAAAAGAAGTTATAGGTTAGGTGCAAAACATTTAGTCTTTCTTCTCCTCTTTGGGCTGCTCAGCAGATTCTGAAGATGACGAACTCTGCTCGGCAGCGCGCTTCTCATATACCTTCTGGAACAGACCGAGAGACGCGGTTTGGGTCTCGCTAATTTTCTCGCGAATAGTCTCAGCAGTGACAGAGGCATCGCCAGTTTGACCCTTGGCAGCAACTTCACGAAGTTCAGCAACGAGCTTGGTAACCTTCTCCTTCTCTGCTGCATCGAGTTGATCCTTAAACTCGGTCATGGCTAAGGGGACACAAAAATGAGAACTCAAAAGTGAGAATCAAGACACTAACCTTTTTCAGTATCAGCGCAGACAGAGTCGGCTTTGTTGGCCTCTTCAATGAGAGAACGACGGGCTTTATCAGCTTCGGCGTACACTTCAGCATCAGATACCATCTGCTCGATATCCTTTTCACTCAGGCCAGATGAAGAAGCAATAGTCATTGATTGATCCTTGCCGGTAGCTTTGTCCTTAGCATTGACGTGAACAATACCATCTAATGAACATGAGTAATGAAAATTCAATGAGGAATCCATATAGAGCGCAAGACATACCAGCATCAATGTCAAAGGTAATTTCGATTTGAGGAACACCTTTAGGAGCAGGAGGGATACCAACAAGATTGAAATTGCCAAGGAGCTTGTTATCACGGACGAGGTCACGCTCGCCCTGATATATCTTGACTTCGATGGCAGTCTGTCCATCAGCCGCAGTGGAAAAGGTTTGCGACTTCTTGGTGGGAATGGTGGTGTTTCGGTTAATGAGTTTAGTCATTATGCCACCGAGGGTCTCGATACCGAGGGAAAGAGGAGTGACGTCCAAAAGAAGAATATCTGTGACATTGCCGGCGAGAACACCACCTTGAATAGCAGCACCGATAGCAACAGCCTCATCGGGATTGACACCCCTACTAGCCTCCCGTCCAAAGATAGACTTCACGGTTTCTTGGACCTTGGGCATACGTGACATGCCACCAACAAGAATAACCTCCTTAACTTCGCTAGCCTTGATACCAGCATCAACCAGAGCCTTCTTGCAAGGCTCAACACTGCGCTGTATAAGAGGTTGGACAAGACCTTCGAACTGAGCACGATTGATCCTCATGTTCATGTGCTTAGGTCCGTCTTGGCCATTGGTAATGAAAGGTAAATTGATTTCAGTCTGAGTAGTAGACGAAAGTTCAATCTTGGCTTTCTCAGCAGCTTCGCGGACGCGCTGGATAGCAATGGTATCACTGGCGAGATCACACCCTTCGTCTGCCTTGAATTTGTTGACGATGTAGCTGACAATCTTGTTGTCGAAGTCTTCACCACCAAGGTGAGTATCACCGTTGGTAGACTTCACCTCGAAAACACCCTTCTGCATCTCAAGAATAGAGATATCGAACGTTCCACCCCCCAGATCATAGACGGCGATGACTGAATTGTCAGCACGATCGAGACCATATGCGAGAGCAGCAGCAGTGGGTTCATTGATAACCCGAAGAACATCAAGGCCAGCAATCTGACCGGCATCCTTAGTTGCTTGTCGCTGAGCATCATTGAAGTAGGCGGGAACGGTGATGACAGCATTTCTAAAGGAGTTTACTTAAGGAAGGCATGTCAAATTGTAAACAACTCACTTAATGGATCTGTTGGCATACTGTTCCGCAGTGGAACGCATCTTTTGAAGGACCATAGACGACAGCTCTTCCGGTGACTGAGAAGGTGAGTTGAAATCGAAGCATCATCAATGAGTTTCTGGAAAACTCACATATGTCTGGGTCTCGCCATTATTCTCTACCTGGATAGCAGGCCGTCCATCGGACTTGGAAACGATGGTAAACGGCCTGAAAGACTGCTCCAGAGATTACTTTGCACACAGAATATCAGAACATACCAGTGCTTTGCATCCTCTTGAACTTCCTGATCCCTGTATTGGCGACCAATCAGCCGTTTGAAGGCAAAAGTGGTGTTTTTCGCATTGACGACGCCCTGTCGCTTGGCAGGGAGACCAACAAGACGCTCGCCATGCTTAGTGAAGGCCACTACCGAGGGTGTGGTGCGAGCACCTTCAGCGTTCTCAATGACCCGAGCAGTCTGACCCTCCATCATTGCCACACATGAATTCGTTGTCCCCAAGTCAATACCAATGACAGGACCTGCAGTACCACATTAGCAAGTGACAGAACCAATGGAGCATGTACTACTGACCGTTTACTTTTGTATTGAGGTTCCTCGCAATCATAGAACGGGGAAGACGCTGGAAACACGTAAGCACAGGAACCAGCAGAGACAAGAGACTGCATACTGCATAGTGGCCAGATCGTGCAACGGCAGAGCGAAGGGAACCGAAGGCAGAGAACATGGTGGTGGAGGTAGGGAAAGAAAGAATGACAGCTGGAAATTTGAAGCGCGGATTACATACGCGTCGAGTCGCTTTGCGGAATTTCCCGATGTCTCCAGAAGCTTCCACGTGATACGCAGCTCTGTAGTGTTTTCTGTTTCTTTTTTCATCTCGAGAGTCCAAAGCTTAAGAGGGTGTACATGATGTTCCAATGGATGCAACCCAATGTCCAAACTATGCCTGTGAAAAGAGATCTGCTGAGCCGTGGCAAATATCACCGTAAATTTGGCATCTGATGTATACCCGACTGGTCCTATCTTCCCAGTCTTCCAATGTCCGATAGTACCTCCAGAAATCAGATTGGTGGCGAGTACGGCAACATTCGAGCGTCAATTAATGTGGATAACCTGAATGTATATCTTGCGAAGAGCACACCCTCCATCAGGACTCCTGTAGACGTCAAGCAGTTCAAGGTGCGTGTGGTCTGAGAATGGTAGGAGTCTTTTAGTTGAACTATCCTCAGTTCGGTCAAGTATGTATCGAGTGTCAACACTATCTCCATAATTTAACGAAATACTTCAGTCTAACCCAACATACTTTCTAACCGATGCAAAGTCAGCGTCATTTTCGTCTTTTTTTTTGCTGGCTGAACCTCATCTTCAATAGCAACGTTAACTGGGTGCTCAGAAAGAAACCAGCAGGCCAACTCCTATCCAAAACTGCTCACCAAGTCGAGCGCGAATTCAGGGTCCTGAGTGCTCTTCACAAACACAATCAGGACCCTTCTACAGCGCCAGATAAAAAAGTCCCTGTACCCGAGGCTATCATCCTATGCGAAGACTCTTCAATTCTCGGCACTCCATTCTACATCATGGAGTTCCTCAAGGGTCGTATCTTCACAGATGCCCGTATGCTCCAAGTCTCTCCTCAAGACCGCCATGAATGGTATATCGCCTTACCAATAAAACATATAACAGACTCTCATATCCCGCCTCAGCTGGCTCTCCGCCGTCCGTGCTCTCGCAGCGCTCAGCAGCGTTGACCCATTCAAAGTCGGTCTCTCAACATTCGGTCCCTCCACCGACTACTTCCCTCGCCAAATCAAATCCCTCACCCGCGTGTCCGCTGCACAAGCCCTCGCCGTCGACGTCGAAACTAATCAACCAGTTGGCAACATCCCTTGCTTTGACGAGCTTGTCGGCTGGTATGGCAGTAACCTTCCTAACGAAAAAAAACTTGGTTTGCGCATTGTTCATGGAGACTATAAACTCGATAATATAATCTTCCACCCCACCGAGAACCGTGTCATTGGTATTCTAGACTGGGAGTTAAGCACATTGGGTAGCCCTGTAAGTCCGAATCTTTCTCTCAAGTCCGTGATCGTGGGATTGACCACATCATAGCTCGCTGACCTAGCAAACTTCACATTACCTTGGTCTATAGATAGCAAGGACCTTCCTGAAGGTTCAATCATCTCTCTTCCTAGCTTCAAGAACACGACGCGGGACCTCCCTATTCCATTGGAAGACCTCGAGCGCGAATTCTGTCGGCTCTTAGAACAGTCATACCCTATAGCAGAAATGATCTTTGTTCGCAGTTGGATGCTCTTCCGTGTACGTTTTCCCATTCTCCTAGCTATCGACAATCATTCTCAGCTGCTTACCTGTGCGAATTACAGCTAGGAATTATCTCACAAGGTATTGCTGCGCGTTTTGCCCGACGCCAGGCTAGCTCAGAGAATGCTTACCTTCACACCCGAATCTTTCCCATCCTCGGCAAGCTCGCGAAAATCGTTCTCGAAGATGCAGGCAATACTGTCACTTATAAACCTAGACTTTGACCATGTCTGTATATTACTGTCTAAATCCTTACGGCAGTTCATTGTCCTATGCGTTATCAAAATTATTAAAAGCCTGTGAAATACCCTTCTCATTAGATTTGTATCCTGCAAACAACTGCGAAAATCTTCTCTGAGCCGTCATGAGTGACTCCCCCTTATCCTTCTGGTGTATATCATGGGACTGCTCCTGCGTAGGCATCCTCTCGTGATCCACATTCACTGCAGCTCTCTCTTTCCCTTCCTCCTTCCTTTTTGACAACTTCTTTCTCCCACCTCCATCCATCCGCTCCAGAGGCGCCAAGAAATTCATCACAATAGACCACAAACTATTCGCATTCATCTCGCTCGTGTCCGCTATCACAGCTCTATCAGCAATCAATGCCAGCTGCCTCGCTTCCACCGTATCTCTCCTTGCAGCAATACTACTAGGCGGTGGTCTCTCATCTTCATCCAAAGCCCATGCATATCCCCACCCTGGGGAGTCGAGCACACTTTGCCGAAATTTCCTACTACTTGAACTGAGATTGCTGGAGTTACTGGCAGATGCTCGCATGGCGTCAAATCGTTTGCCTTCTGCTTTCGCCTCACGCTCAAGATTCTTCTTCCGTGATTTATCAATGCTTTCATATGTGCTGGCAAATTTTTGACGGAAATGAGCTTCACTACTGATGCATCGTCGGATGACAAGTTCTGACATGTTTCCAATCATATTTGGATCGACCTTGAACGCGTCCAAATCAGATTCTGCTTCCAAGGGTCGGACAAGACCTTGCGTGGATACTCGTTCACGGATCATCTCGAACGTAGTTTTATCCTATATACTCAATGTCAACGACAGAGGTGCAGGGCAAAAATAAATCGCTACGAACAGTGACATCTTCATACACTGACGATTCTCCAGCGTATCGTCCGTGCGACGTGGTAAATCTGACTGGCTTTCTTCGTAGAGTGTTTCCACTAGAAGAATCCGAAGGATTTATGTCATTCTCTAGTATAGGCCCACGGGATGGACGGTGAAAAATACTGCCAACCTGTAAGAATCTGGCGGATAGGGTACGACGTAATGATTGCTTCCGTGAGAACGGTGTAGTACTCCCAGATATATGTGTAGGGGTCAGGGTATTTGCAGACACAAGTTGTCCTCCCTCCGATGATGAAATCTTGATACTTTGAATTTGGTCCGGTGATGTAGTCCTTTTTATCTCTGGCGATGATGCCTGACGGCCCATCTTCAATATCGATGACTCGCTAGCTGAAATGAATGGCCAAAGCGGCATTCCTGTGACCAATCTGATAAAATTTGCCATTGCACGGAAGCAAAATTTCGCCGGAGTCGAGAAAAGGAATAAGACCGGGAGAATATGGCAAGTACCTATCAAGAGGATTAAGGTATACCCCAGCATCAACAGAATGTCAAACTTGCCACCATAAACTTGCAGGTGAACCGAAGTCGGTTTGGGGTGACGCTCTTCGATGCCGTCTAACAATGGGTATAAGTCTCTGGACTCATCCTTGAGGGAAAATCTGGTTGGGTTAGCAGCTTTATGAGCCCTAAATCATTGGATAAGTTTTGAAAACAGGGAAGACTAGTCAGAACCTACGTATAGATGATCTCATCTCGCAAGACTTCCTTGTCACTCGCAACGAAGAATAATGGTGGTAGACCACCTAAATAACCAAGAGCGGGGCTGACAAGTGGGTGAACAAGCAGACTGTTCTGTGCGTAGAAGTGTATCTGTCGATCAATCTCAAGTTGCTCTTTAGCCTCGGTCACTAAAATGATATTCTGTGGATCAAGGGCGCTGATGGGTGGAACAGGGGTGTTTTCTCCCACGTTCACAGACGTATTCGACCCCAAAGACGTTCTGGTAAGAGGTTCTGGCGCCTTCTGGGGTAATGGAGATTCGTCCATCCTGAGTGCATGACGGAGCTTTTGTCGCAATGATGCATGGACTCGGACAGATAATTCATGAGGTGGCGGAGGCCACAACATACTTGGTTTGTGGAAAGAGAGACCGGTCGATGGAAGGATGTCCTTCATCAAGGTCAGTCATATTACTCGACAAAAAATCCAAAAAAAACGGACTGTAGTTGTGTTTCCATGTATGCTCGGGAACGAGTGAGTTAAATCACACCAGGGTGAAATTAACACTCCACCCGCTGGTAAAGGCAACCCCGCATCACGAATCAACTGCAGGAGTGCAAGTGACATGCCACCACCTGCAGAATCACCTGCAATAACTATGTGTGCAGGCTTGATGGGAAGATGATCTGCTTCAGGGGGAGGACGAATAAGGTAAAGGTCTAAAGGAAGCGATCAGGGTTGCTCTTCCATAACGGGATAGACTCACAAGCCGAGAGAGCATCATGTATTCCACATGGAAATGGATACTGTGGTGCAAGGCGATAGTTGATAGCTACAGAATTCTGCATGAAAACCACTCGTCTCATTCATGTTTGGATTTCTCACCAAATACACGACCGTTGATCTTCCGTGCATGACGTTGTATACTGTACCTAAAAACCTGATTGAAGACGCGCACACTTACACTGGGATTCACTTACCTCTCCTGATCAACGCTGCCGAAATAGTAACCACCTGACAGTTAGGATCAGCTTGAAGCGAAGTGGAAAAAACTCAGAACACCCACCTCCGTGTAAGTACAGTATACATCTCATTTCATCCATGTTCTTCTCATATGCACCATTGATATCGCCTTTCGAAGGATCACTCTGAGCCTCCGAACTCGGATATGAACCTTCCGACATGGAATCAGATAGGGTCGCGCGCAATTTGTGACGTCTCTTTGCTTCACGCCAGTCTTTCTTTGCTGTAATCCACTGAGCATCAATACTGTCACCTACGAGGTTAGTCGGACGAAGAACATCGAATCACCCGGACAGGCCCACCCTTCGATGCCTCGAACTTGCCACCATTTTACGCCCCCCACAATCTCTCTCGCCTTGCCTTCACCCCCTAGAACCTGAACAAGAACTTTGGCAGCTTCGTCGCAGATACAAAGAGGTATGAGCACTCTGATGAGATGGATATAAGGCGATGAAGGGGTCTGAGTATTCGAAAACTCTGCAGAACCGTTGATGAAATCATCTTTATACTGGGACATGCTACCTACGCTGGAGTTCTTCAACCGTATGGCTTTTCCCAATCGCAAAATATTAGCAGTGGGACCGTCCAGCGAGCAAAATATTTGTTGCTCACAATGTGGATTCGTGGAGGAAAGACTATAACTATAGTAAGTCCCCGAATAGAAGTTTGAGGAGATGTAGGCCAACCTTGATAATATGAAATGCCGTGTCGTAAAGGATCTCATCTTGTTTGAGTAATTGGTCGGGATCCGCTTGATCTCTGCTCTTCAGACGATCAAAAAAGTGCTTGGTAAATGTCCCCAACATGACAGGGCCAACTTTGAGGCCCATATCTCGAGTGAGAGAGTTGGAGAGCATCGCATTAGACAACTAACGAGGGCGTAGTCAAATAAAAGATAGAATTGCTTTGGTTAAAATACTTTCCAGTATCCCGGCCCGGTGCCTCTATAAGCAGTAATTTTGAGCCAGCCGTATTCAGCAGATTCCCTGAACCGGAGGCATGGAGCCACTCGGTAACTTCAGGTGGTCCTCGGCTTAACTATTGGTTTATTTATTCTCCAAAACTCACAAGACAAGACAAGATAAAAGAGGATACTCTTGCTGTTCCTATCCGCCTTCGTAATAATTGTGTGACCTCCAAAGGATGATCCCACACCCGGAAAGCCAAATGTGAGTTAATCTGTGCCCAGATCTCTCCCGATTCACTCAGAACACTTCAAGGTGAATAATCCGATACAGATTCCTCATCGAGGTATGCATTCAGTTTCACAATGCTAATTAATCTCTCAAGGAAGGGCTCTCCCCTCCCTTATCGCCTTAGCAGCCTCACTCTGAGCCTCATTTTTGAGGTACCGATTGTAGATTGGCAAATGATGTTCCCTGAGCTATTTGCTCTCATTGAGCT
>Ga0153986_1000378_pt1 | contig 13963 bp, 19 predicted proteins | sample TSGA070MetaG_FD_104724 | JGI IMG/M metagenome (GOLD analysis project Ga0153986, IMG submission 104724) | Attine ant fungus gardens microbial communities from Georgia, USA - TSGA070 MetaG | ecosystem: Host-associated > Fungi > Mycelium > Unclassified | place: USA: Georgia, Alexander Wildlife... | reverse complement strand
TGGCTGACTAATCCATCAGAGCCTTGAAGAAGACACAACAACAAACACAAAAGAAGAGAAACCTGAGATGCACACACAACAACACTGCTTACACAGATCATTGATGGAAAGGAGTGTAGTGGACTGTCTTTTGCATAATCTAGATCCATTCAGAATTAATAGAGGTTAAAAGCTGTGTTGTAGGCATTGTGAAAACCTCCAGATACCAATCAATTGATTACTTAATCATGATCTGGCACAATCAACTCACCATCTGCCAACTGCCAGGATCCTATCACTCGATACTACCCTAGTGCTCTGAAAACTACATTCAGCTCTTTTTTATCGAGGATAGTTGCCCAACTTCGACACCCCCCTACAAAATTTTGTGACTGAAAGTAATGCCAAAGTCTTCTTTTCCTCTATCTGGGCTATTTGGAGTCCTCAAGCCGTCTGGGCCGACAAGCATGTCTGTTTTGAGGGATGTGAAGAAGCTCGTCGTGAGATCTTCTTTGTTCGTCGAGCCAGATAAACTTGTGAAGCAGGATCACTCAGAAAAACACTCCAAAAAACGGAGTAGATTTGATCCTGTGAAGATCGGACAAGGCGGGACACTAGATCCCCTCGCAGACGGTGTCCTTGGTGTGTTCACGCTCGAGCATGCGTATCTTCAAACTGACCTATGAATCGTAGTCATTGGCGTAGGAAAAGGAACCAAACATTTGAATCGATTCTTAGGTTGTACTAAAGTCTCCGACTTTCAGCTTTGGCAATATTCTGTACTCACGGACTAACGCAGGAATATTATGTGACTTGTCTACTTGGATGTGAGACGGATACATATGACAGTGAAGGGAGATGTATGCGTCTTGCTCCATGGCATCATGTCACAAGAGAGCAAGTTGAGTCTGCATTATCCAGGTTCACTGGTGTGATTTTGCAGACCCCACCAATGTGAAGGACAAATTCGTGTTTTGTGTGAATTGAAACCGACTGATATATTATTCGATAGCTTCTCAGCGCTGAAAATGGATGGAAAGCCTCTACACGAATATGCGCGGGAAGGCATATCGCTTCCTCGTCCCATCGAGAAACGGCAAGTGACTGTACACGCTCTGGAACTTGTTGAATGGAAGGGGCAAAACCATGATTTCAGTTGGCCCAAAGAGTCGCTGAGTAATGATGAGAAGAAAGCCATGGAAAATGCTTTCAAGAGTGTTGAGAGGGAAATATCTCTCCAAGATACGGAAGCGCCTGATACGAAAGAAAACCCCACGGCATTTGTTCTCAAAACGACGGTTTCCGGTGGCACGTATGTCCGCTGCATCGTCCACGACCTAGCCCATCATTTGAATTCAGCGGGACACGTTGTAACGTTAACTCGGTCACGGCAGGGCAAATTTGTCATGGGTGAGCCAACTGAAGAAGGCGACATCTCATGTTTGCCTTGGGATGTCTTCCGCAAAGCACTGGACATCTCAGAAGAACCGGATGAAGAAGGACGGACCGAGTGGGAAAGGAATGTTCTAGATGGATTGGAGGTCATTAATAAATGATATATGAGCCTGCTATCTAGTCTCAGTAGAATCGTCGGGATCGTATTTCCTCGTGTTCATGCAGATTGTTAAATCTATTCTCCCTTGGTACGCACTAGTAGCTTGCCGTACAGATGTGTTCATTAAGAACATATTTTATACGCCAGTTTAACATCCCGTCGCTTACCCCACGAACCGTTGAATCAATCACAAAGGGAGCCAATATTTTCTTCTAGGGAGCCCTTAGCGCCCTACATGTGGTCCAGGACCACACATGTAGGTCACGATACTCAATTCAATGAACAGGCACCACGGTAAAGTATAAGTTCTTTACTGCGGCTGCGATTGAGCACCGCATTTCAATCTTTGAACCAAAAAAAAGTAAACGTAGCCTGACAATTTTTACCACCGTCCTACATGTCACAGACATGTGGGTTTAGATCCCATGTCTGCTTTCAGAGGAACGGTCCGAGCATCGCCATCCGGTCCGTCACTCCCGGACCGAGCTATTGCCAGCCATTTATCAATATGTATATATAGGCTCATCTCGAGACTTCCCCAATCCTCAGCTCGTCATCCTTTTGTTGACTCCAAAGCATGGCCATAAACGGAGTGAATGGTCATATACCTGTCTCTAGGCCTCTGAAGGCAGGCATATTCGCTCCTATTCCAACTTTTTTCTTACCAGATACTGAAGACTTAGGTGGGCATGATTCAATGCATTACAGTGTTGAATCTCTGCGATTGAATTTCTGTAATTTCAGATTTAGAAACTTTTGAAGTACATGTATCTCGGCTTGGCTCGTCTGGTGTAGCTCCTGTTATTGCTGGATCTATGGGAGAAGCTTCCCATCTCACACGCGCCGAGAGAGTCACACTCATTCAGTCGGCCAGGAGAGCTCTGAATGGTGCAGGCCTGGTGCAAACCCCAATTATTGCGGGAGCAGGAACAGGTAGCACAAGGGAAACTATTGAGTTGACCAAGGATGCGGCCGCGGCAGGTGCGGATTATGTTCTAGTTATTGCAAGCGGCTATTTTGCCGGTGTCTTGGCAACGCATCGAGAGGCCCTGAAATCCTACTGGAGTGAGGTTTCCCAGAAGAGTCCTATCCCTGTCATGATCTACAATTGTGAGTCTGTAAATTAAATTATAAATTATTATAATCCTTATATCACTTCAGACCCCGGAGCAAGTGGGGGTATTGATCTCGACTCGGACTTGATTATTGATTTGGCTAAAGAATGTCCAAATATCTGCGGTGTCAAGCTCACGTATGTCTGTGCCTCTGCTTTTAGCTTCGGCTCATGATTCATCATTCATAGGTGTGGAAACGTTGGCAAACTGACGCGTATCGCCGATGAAATTTCCCGTCCCTCTTTTTCTATCAATTATCCTCGTCGGAATCCCGACGCTCCCTTCCTCGTTCTGGGGGGATTCGTTGACTTCCTGACGACTTCCACTTTTGCGAATGCACATGGTGCCATCACCGGACTCGCCAATCTCGCCCCCGTGAGTCCTGTCTAATCGTCTGAAACATATGCACTTACTTTGGTATCCAAGTGTTCAATCGTGAAACTCTACCATTTATCTGAAGCTTCCAGAAAGGATCCATCCGTACTCCCGGAAGCTCAGAGAGTACAAGGGATAATAGCGAGGGCTGATTATACCATTGCAAAAGCCTCAATTGCCGGGACGAAGAATCTTCTTGAGCGCCTCCATGGATATGGTGGAGTCCCACGCAAACCCTTGCCGGCTGTGGATTACACTGCCGCCCAAAACCTCTGGGAACATCCACACACACACGACTTGGTTCAACTTGAACGAGAACTCAGTGACAAAATTGTGGACTGAGAAGTGATACCAGTTGTTACCACATCTACAGATCTAAGACACCTATGTATTTCTACATAATGCGTGCTTTTCGTCAGCAGCAGCATTTATTTGTCTCTTTTTCTGGGCTATCACACCTTCTGGTCGAGTTCTTAATGGAAAATCGTCAGGCATGCTCTACCTATTTGGTTTATTGGATACAGTCCATCATTGTGTGGGAGGTAATTAGTAACCTCCAGCAGTAGCTCCCATCAGTCTTCCAGATAAATGGCTACTTCTAACGCTTTCCAGATCAGACTTGGTGTTTATGTGTTCATCTGTCAAGGTTTCGACTGAGTATTTCATCCTCCAGACCAAGTAATCAGCTAGTCTAATTGCGATTTTACCATTGATCTCTTTCGATAGCAAGAGTCTCCTTGTGAAAGATTTGCAACTTGTTTTTATAAGGTTTCGCCAGCCTCAGAATTTCGATGTCCTAGAATTCAACGCGGTCATTCCGCCGATGATCCTTGCTGTGTAGAATCAGATAGCTTTCTGTCTTGTCGTTAAGATGACTAGCGGAGCTGGTGGCCATGAGATACCGTTGATCAGTGACAGGCACTTCAAAGGAAGAGTCACTAGATCAGGTTGTAGTCAGTCGGTCCGACTGCGTGATCTTTGTAGTTCCAGGAACATCCATAGCATGACATGATTCATTCACAGTTCGCCTGGAGCAGCTGCAGGAGCAAGGAACATAGACCGACTGCCTACTTAGAATATCCCAATCCTGTTCCCTCGCACGTGAGTAGCACAGTTTAAATTCTCACCCCACTACACTCATGCTTCCATCATTGTCGAACGGCTCGATACAGCCGGTCTACAGCCGAAGTATCCCATCAAGGGACATACGTCTAGCAAGTGTTTGCTTGTCAGGTCACTTGTTGTACACTGTGGCTTTTGCGGAAACCCGGGATGGCTCGAGGGTCATATCATGCATTCGAAATATCTGTCCGAGTGCCACATCTCGGTATATCGACCAATTTCCCAAAATTGCCTAAACTGGGTCGGTGGCTTCCCTTGACCCACCACACCAACGCCTAATTTCCTTCCAGGTCACCGATGCTTTCAAACGACCGTCAAACACATACCTGGATCTGGGCCGAAGGGAACTCCTTATACATCCTTAATTGTTGGTGTTCCTCGGGAGATCTTCCCGAATGAACGACGGGTGTCTATTACTCCTCAAAATGCTACCCTGTTGCGCAAGAAAGGCTTTTCTAAGGTCCTCGTCGAGCACAATGCTGGGCTTGGCGCTCAATTCCTAGATGAACACTACGCTGCGGCCGGTGCCACTCTCGTGGCCAGGGACGAGTTATTCAAGCAATCAGACATTTTGTTGAAGGTACGACCTCCGCTGACAGGCCAGGAGGTGGAAACGATTAAGGAGGACAGTTCTGTGATATCGTTCCTTTATCCGGCACAAAATAAGACAATCGTAGATGCTCTCGCACAACGCAATGCCAACGTCTTCGCGGTATGCTACAGTTATCATTGCATGACGAGCTCTCCATATAGATCTATTTATTAATAAATAGATGGACATGATACCTCGCATCTCACGTGCACAAGTTTTCGATGCTTTGAGGCAGGTATCCTGGCCTTTCTGGGTGGCAAGTGATAAACTTTTTATGCAGTTCTATGGCCAATATCGCAGGATATAAAGCTATCCTAGAAGCTTCCAATCATTTTGGTAGATTCTTGACTGGCCAAGTCACTGCTGCTGGGTGAGTCATGAAACATCTTAAATATTCTCCGCCCTAATATTCTCATCAGCAAGGTACACATTTTCTAAATGACTTCTTGCTATTTTCATCTCGATAAAATTTAGATTCCCCCTGGAAAAGTTTTGGTCATCGGTGCAGGTGTTGCTGGTTTGAGTGCGATAGCTACTGTGTGCCTCTTTCTATTTCTCTTGGAGTTCTTGTGTCGATCAGGATATAGGCAAAACGTCTTGGTGCCATCGTCCGAGGCTTTGATACACGTCCAGCCGCCCGTGAACAAGTCCAATCTCTCGGTGCCGAGTTCTTAGAAGTCAATATCGAGGAAGACGGTAGCGGTGCAGGTGGATATGCAAGGGTCATGTCTAAGGAATTCATTGCTGCAGAAATGGCCTTGTTCAAAGAACAGTGCCGGGAGGTTGACATCGTAATTACCACTGTTCGTCTGATCACCTTCATTACCACTTTCTGCTCTTATTTCATCGCAGGCTCTTATTCCTGGAAAGCCAGCTCCAAAGTTAATTACTAATGATATGCTTGCCGTAATGAAACAAGGGTCCGTTGTTGTGGACTTGGCAGCTGAAGCAGGCGGTAATTGCGAAGCCACTGTTCCCGGTGACATCACAGTGCATGATGGGGTCACAGTCGTCGGTTAGGAGCATCCCAGAGCATCTGTTGTATGGTTATTAAAAGTCTTTTGCAGGCTACACAGACTTGCCTTCCAGACTACCAACACAATCTTCATCACTGTATTCTAACAATATCACCAAATTCTTGCTGTCGATGGGTGGTGATGGTCGGTACTTCATCGACCTTGAAGATGAGGTTGTTCGCAGCGCCATCGTAGTGCATGAAGGTCAAGTATTACCTCCTGCGCCTCGTCCGCTTCCCCCACTAGTCACATCTCCAACACCAACTATGGTAACCGAAAAGGTTTCTGTAGCTATTACTCCTTGGCGAAAGGCAACACGAGAAGTTGCTGTTGTCACAGGAGGACTGGGTACTGCTGTCGCTTTGGGGAAGGCCACTGGCACTGCATTTATGGATAGCTTTTTTACTTTTGGTCTCGCAGGCCTAGTTGGCTACAGGTAGGCATACCTCTGATCCAGAATTTGTCTACTTTTTCAGACTTTTGACAGGGTAATTTGGGGCGTTACTCCTGCTTTGCACTCTCCTCTCATGTCCGTTACCAATGCAATTTCTGGACTAGTGAGATTTACACCCCTATTTAAACAAGAAAGACTTACAGATCTTTAGGTTGGTGTTGCTGGTATGTTTGTCATGGGTGGTGGTTATTTCCCTGGCACCCTGCCCCAAACTCTTGGTGCTCTAGCTGTTTTACTTGCCACAATCAATGTTTCAGGTGGTTTCATCATCACCAAGCGTATGCTCGACATGTTCAAACGTAAATTTTGTGATTATGTTTCATACATTTTTCTCATTCGTTCATAGGTCCATCTGACCCTCCGGAGTATCCTTGGCTTTACTCTGTCCCTGCAGTTATTTTCACTGGTGGTTTCCTTACTGCGGCGAGTACTGGAATGGCAGGGCTTGTGCAAGCAGGTTACCTCGCGAGTAGCATGCTTTGCATTGGTATGAATATTATAGCACAGCATTCAAACATTATGGTGATGGAGGTTCAGGTTCTTTATCTGGCCTCGCTTCTCAGGTCACTGCTAGGCAAGGGAATATTCTCGGTATCCTCGGCGTCGGATCTGGTGTTCTCGCCTCCTTGTCTGCCGTCGGTTTTCCCATAGAAGTCATCGGACAATTTGCAGGTGTTGCTGCCATCGGAAGTCTTCTGGGTGCTCTCATTGGTCGGCGTGTGACTGCTACGGAATTGCCACAGACTGTCGCAATGCTTCACTCCATTGTCGGTTTGTCAGCTGTTCTGACCAGCATTGCTAGTGTTCTGCAGGATGTCTCCCATCTTTCTACTCTGCATATGGTCACTGCTTATCTAGGTGTTGTCATTGGTGAGTGAAAGTTGAGCTACTTGTTCCCATACGCCATTAATGTCATTACGACTAGGTGGTATCACTTTCACGGGCTCGATCGTGGCATATCTCAAGTTAGCTGCCAAGATGGCGAGTAGGCCTCTGGCACTCCCTGGCAAGCACCTTGTGAACTCGACTCTTTTGGGCGCGAATGTTGCCACAATGGCTGGTTTCATCTCAACAGTTCCTTCAACACCAATGGTGGCTGCTTCTTTCCTGGGAGCGAGTACGGTTCTTAGTTTCATGAAAGGCTTTACAACCACTGCAGCAATTGGAGGTGCTGATATGCGTATGTGTAATGCCTTCACAAATTTCCCCAAGACATGACACTTGTTTACCAGCTGTTGTGATTACCGTTCTGAATGCCTATTCGTGAGTAGAGGATCTGCAAGTAAAACTTACTAGTGATTATTGAAACACACTTGCAGCGGCTTTGCGCTTGTGGCTGAAGGTTTTATGTTGGATAACCCGCTTCTGGTGACTATCGGGTCCCTCATTGGCGTCAGCGGTTCAATTCTATCCTATATCATGGTTGGGAAGCATTCAACTTCTTCTTTTCCGGTATTTAATTGATGTGGCGTAGTGCGTTGCAATGAATCGTTCTCTCACGAACGTGCTTTTCGGAGGAATCAGCGCACCAGTGGGCACTATCGAAACCAAGATTGAGGGTTCGATCACCAAAACCACTGTTGATGACACTGTCGAGGCATTAGCTAATGCTGATAGCGTTATCTTGGTGACTATGCTCATCCCACATTAATCTCCTATACTCGAAGCCTCACGCATGATATGCAGGTTGTTGGGTATGGAATGGCTGTGGCAAAGGCACAGTATGCGATCTCTGAGATTACTGCTTTGCTTAGGGCCAAAGGAGTTAGTGTTCGGGTAAGCCTTGATACTCCCCAGAATATTTCTTCAAACGTTAATCTCAATCATGGACATACCGACTTTAGTTTGCTATTCACCCGGTGGCAGGGCGCATGCCGGGACAATGTAATGTACTTCTCGCCGAGGCATCTGTTCCCTATGACAGTGAGTTCTTCTCTGTATTGTTCTTTGCTCGACTTAATAATGTATCAAGTTGTGCTCGAGATGGATGAGATCAACGACGATTTCAAAGACACTGACGTAACACTAGTTATTGGTGCTAACGATACGGTCAACCCCATTGCCCTAGAGCCTGGGTCTGCTATCGCCGTAAGTAGCTATAAAAGCCTGGCACATAAGTATTCACTATTACACTGGCTAACACGGCATAGGGTATGCCTGTGCTTCACGCATGGAAGAGCAAGCAGGTGATCGTGATGAAGCGTGGATTGGCCAGTGGTTACGGTATGAGATTACTTATCGCTGTTGACGCTAAAATTCTTGACTTTCAATGTTAGCTGATGTACCAAATCCTATGTTCTATATGCCTGATACCAAGATGCTCTTTGGAGACGCGAAAGATACTTGTGAAAGTACGTAGTATGGCGTGTTCATCACAATGAAATTCAGCCTATTTTTCCCGTGTCTAGCTATCAAACGCGGCTTAGAAGCACGTGGCTGACCACAAAACTAGGCGTGCCATGTGTTCAAAGACCAGTCTAGCAGCATGGTTCTTTCCTTATATATGCGTTGGTAGCATACTTGTACTGTCGTTTAGCCGATGCAATTTGTTCTTACTTCATTACTTTCACTATTATTTTCAAGCCTCTTGCTCAAGTGGAATGACTAGAAATTATTATTGCTGTTGAGTAACCAAAAGTCCCTTTTTGTAAACGTCTCATGCCAAGAAAAAAATTGAAAAATCGACGGATCTGGACAATTACGGAAAGATTACGGCACGATCTAGAAGAAAGTCTGGAGATGACCAACGACGGCGATGACAACTATAGTAAACATGACTGGATGAAGTTTTGCGTCCATAGACGTGAACAAGAAAAGGTGGTATTCGTCTCTAGAAATAAAAAAATAAAAAAGATAGGAATTCAATGGTTCATAATAAGAGCAGGGATAAGTGAAATTATGTATTATACGTGAAGTTCATGGAGAAGTTCATGGGTTCATCTCAGAAAGGCCTCCACTTTTTGATGATGCATCACCTAGTATAGGCAACCCTTGCCTTCTCTGAGTCTGGGAAGGGAAGGCACGCGAGTGAGGAGGATACCGATGACAAGGATGTTGTTGACGAAACTGCGGTAACGCCGCCAAGTGTGCGTATAGGATAAGCTTCGGGGGTGGGCGATCGCAACGACTCGGTGTACCGCTTTTCGTTCCTTCCAACCCATGTCAACGTCAAGGGGAGAGATTCTTTTGGTAAAGAAATGGGGAAGAAAGCTATTAAACGTTTAGGTTGAGAGTTGTACAACCATGTTGCAACCAGGACGACAACAGATCCCAGAAGAAACGTGGACGTCATCTGGAAATTGAATAGAGCAACAGACGCAAGGAATGAAATGACTATACTCAAGCTAGTCGCAAAGCCCTTCAGAATATTATCGGAATATTTTATAACCATTGCTGTGAGCAGTCCACCAAGAACTTGGACAGCTACGGTTGCCCATGCCCAGGGCCCAAAATTTTGGAACAGTAGCGGAAGGAAGTTTCCGATTCCGCTCACCATTTGTGAACCATATGTAACAATGATGGGAGCCAATGCAGGCAAGAGGGAGAAGAGGGATAGCTGAACATTTCGCACCCAGAGATCAGCCTGGGAATTTTTCAAAACCATTTCAAAATAGACTCCAGCCAAGCCTGAGGTGAAGCAGGCTGCTGCAACAGCCCCAAAACCCTTCAACACGTTCATGGATGGGGTGGGAGGGCTTCCTGCTGCGTCGTTATGGACACCGGCTTGGATTTGCACGATGCCCACACCGAGCGCCAAAAATAGCAACGATATCCATTGCATCGTCGAAAGCTTCTTGCGGAGGAGAATGACCGAGAATGCGGCTGTGGTGAGGATTTTCATCTGGTAGGTAACCTGAAACGTCGCGGCCTCCAGATTGGTTGCAGCGACGTACTGCAGATTATTTTGGATTACTAGAGTCTCAAATAAGAGCTTGTTATAGAGCAGCGCAGATAAGAACGCACCATAGAGTATAGCCGGTATCGAGAGCTTCCAACAATCTGGACTGAAGATTTCCCTCCATAATTTCCGTAGTCGAGCCACTACTACCCCTCTGTCACCAGCAGAAAACGATGCCTGCGTCAGGTCGTACATGGAACCGACATCCATCCGTAGGAATGCAATTAGAAGCGAGATAAGTCCCTTAAAGAGCTCATTCATGAGGACAGCAGTCGCTGCTGAGTATATTCGCGACGAAGAAGCCGAAACGCGGGAGTAGTGCATTATGAGCGTCAACGCTGAGTTCTGAGCGGCCAGCGTCACTAAACTGTGTGTTCCTGTGAATTAGATCGAGCACAGGTTGCCAGAAAGAGACATACGAGATATATTTCAGTGGAATCCCCCATAACGAAGGAACGGACTGGATGATAGGGGGGTTGTTCGCAAGACCGAGGTCACTGTCACCGTCGTCGCTACGGTCATTGGAGAACTTTCGAATAAAAGGGGTATGGAGAGGAGGGAGGGAAGAGGGATGGGCCATGGTAGGAAAGAAGATAGCGACGAACAATGATTTAATAAATTCAAAAGACTCTTTGCAGATTTGATCGGACTCTTCCTTTCTTGGAATTTATGTTGCTGCGCCAATACCAATACTGTCACACAAATCACTCCAACAAATCGTGACACACAGTTTGCTACGTGCGAATACACCCTAGTTACTTTGCACTCGGAACATCTTATTATGTGTCTTTTAGAATGTTACAGATAGTACCAAGCCGCCCCTTCCCCGCGCCGCTCTTCCCGTGGCTAGCGCTTGCTTCCTGTATACACAGCACCTCTCTGATTGTCATCGTATAGATTGTAGATGCTGTACGTTGGACTGCGATACTCGGCATACGCAACTGGGTTGTGTTGTTCTAGAGCCATCTGTGCCAACGACGGTAGTGGTGGAGGCGAGGGCACACGGGGAGGTTTATCGCCAGCCCGACTCTCCATCTTCAGTGGCGCTGGGGCAGATTTCATTGTCTTGTTATTCACAAACGTCAGCCCGGTACCGGCAGTGTTATTGATCAATTTAGAGGACTGCGCCTTTATATCCTCAGCCGACATCAAGCTTCCCGAGGCGACAGCGACCACGCTCCTTGCTGACGTCGTAGCATGGTGCTGTCGACGCCCGTCTGTGTCTTGATGAGATCGGCTGTCGGCGCCAAGATATGTTGATTCACGTTTGCTTCTTCGTTTCAACGAGCGTTTCAGCTCAACCACACTAAGAGAATCATCAGGCCCTAGTGTCGGTTGGGGTGATGGAATAGACCCTCGAACCGGAGGAGACGAAAGTCCGAGAGCGTGCGTGAGCGCTTGCGTTTCTTTCGCTCGTTGGGTTTCCGTTTTAAACTTCGAATATGTAAAGTCTCTGATCGAGGTCCCGTCACCAAGTTTAACCCGAGTTGCAACCCCATAAGTCGCCGGCATGGCGGATGAGATGCGAGGATATGAACCAGGTGTGTAATACGGTGTTTGTATACGAGTCCGCCTTTCTGCATTGGCCATGCTGTATCCATTGTCCGAATTAGGTGAGTCCAGTGCCTCAAATTCAATCGCAGGTATCGGGGAAGTCACATCAGCACCGTCATATGCAAGCCCAGTTTGTAAACGAGAGGCTCTATGACGATCCTCGTAAATAGAGTTACTGCGACTTTTTCTCAGAGTCCTGGATCGGCGTTTCATCACATTGTGTCCATCAGCAGTGAAGGTGGTATTGAAATCCCTGCTGTTCTCGTCCGGATACTTTGAAGCGCACGTGAACGACATGGCCGACATGCAATTTGTGGCGCGGTTGATGGCAGCTTGGACTTGCTGGAGAGATGGATGCCCTGCACCCAACTGTGGAGAACCAACAGGAGCACTGAGAGACTGGAAGTGCCCACTAGTAGTGTAAATAGAAGAACTCTTGCGGTGAGAAGTGATAGCTACATCTGGAAGCCGTGGCACAGAGGTGGATCCTGTTCTCAGGTTGTGATTGTCAGCTTCCTGAGTCTTAGCCTCGCACGTCGATTTATTCTGGGGGTATGTGACCCAAGACCACTGAGGATGAAGTTCAGTGCGTTGCGAAAACCGCTCTTTGGGGCCGAAGAGTGGAGATTCTGTATTAGAATGCTTTTCCTCAATGTCGCTGTTTTCAAGTTTAGGTAAAGAGGGAATTGGAATACGGCGTCTCCGTGGAGTTCGAAGCCAGAAAAGCCAAAGAAGAAATATCATTACAACAAAGAAACCAGTGGCAGAGACAACGGCGATTGCTGAAACAGGAAGGTGGAGCTGAACACTAGGCTTGTTACTGATTGTCTGGATTGATGGAGGACTCGAAGGAGGCGGGTCATAGGTTGTGGAGCCCTCTAGATCGTAACTGGAAGTGGTGGAGGTTAGTCCTATATCTGTAAGTTGCACAATTGTGTTTGTAGTGGGATATTGTACAGTCGAGCTCATAGAAGAAGGAGGTAAGATGAGGGTTGTACCAGTTGCAGGTAATAAGCTAGGTAGTGTTGTGCCACTAGTATCCGCCGTGGAAACGGTCATATGTGTGCGCAGAGGAGTAGGCCCAGGAGTACTTATAGTAAGAAGTCCAGTGGGTTTATTGCTTTGATGTTCCACGGTTATATGCGAAGGTTCCTTTTGATTTTCGAACTGCCAACCATGGGTTTTGAAGATAATTGCTCGTTCATATATAGGGAGAAATTTTCTACAAGAAAGTACCAGTTCAGTGCCGGCAGAAGCTAATTCACAGAAGGTGAGACCTGTTGTCGGGCGGGGAGAACAAGAAGGTAGCGTCACTGTCCACATTTCTTATCAAGGAGATGGCGCCCATGGAAAGACTAAAGACAAGGCTCAGATTGCCGTACGATGCGGCCAGCGCGAGTTCAGTATGTCGGATCACCCGAGGACCACAGTCAAACGAAGAAAACGAAAGCCTGAAACAAAGCAGCTCGCGAACTTGTAGACACAGATTCTCGTCAAGATCGACCTGATGGCACGTGCCACTGAGGCTCCTGAATTTGGGTCAAAAAATAGGATGGGAGTACAGTAGTTGCAAGTTGTTACTGGGCATCCATATTGTCAGCCAAGTGACAGTTTGAGGTAGCTGGATTCACTCAGCAGTTCGACCAATAACTAATGCAATCTATATCGCATTTTTACGCTCAGCCCGAAATTTTCACCTTACGCGATTTGAAAATCCGCGACGTGACGTGTACACAAGTATCACAAGTATCTTGGCCGTATGAACACATCTGATGGTGACTTAAGGTAAGAACGATGCGTCTTTACTTCGGTGCTTCTTGATCTCGGACGCGCCATTTGTAGTGATATGGACGCGAAGGAGTCTCAAGCAACACAATTGACGCAAGCAGCACTTGAAAAATTGCCAGAGCCTTCAGAACGTCAAGGAAGAAATACAACTAGTGTGCAAAATAGTGTTATCTCGATCGATTCCTTCCCCTCTTCCAAAAACTCCGGCGTAAATTCTGTACTCCAGTATGACCTTCACGGTCTAGCTGGAACAGACACACAACTTGATGATGAGGACGAAGGTGAAAGTGCATTAACTGCGAAAACCGAAGGTTCGCAAAAAGAAAATTTTGCAACAGCGAGTGAGAAATCAGGCAAAGATATAAATCAGGATGTGCCATCTACCAACTCCCGGCCCTATTCACCACACGGACTCTCTATCAAGGATAATATGGCCATAGATGGGCGAGCAGGGCGTGCCTCAAAGGTGTCAAAGGTGCCAACCTTTCATAATTCTTTCATAATTTGATACAAAG
>Ga0153986_1000377_pt1 | contig 13968 bp, 14 predicted proteins | sample TSGA070MetaG_FD_104724 | JGI IMG/M metagenome (GOLD analysis project Ga0153986, IMG submission 104724) | Attine ant fungus gardens microbial communities from Georgia, USA - TSGA070 MetaG | ecosystem: Host-associated > Fungi > Mycelium > Unclassified | place: USA: Georgia, Alexander Wildlife... | reverse complement strand
TGTCCCAAATGGGAAAAGAGGTCTAGCGGTCTCCTAGCTGAGTCGGTGATACTATATGGTCCTTTCTGAGGGCCGTTGCGTTGACTACAGTCTGATCGAGCACGTGTCTGCTGTAACGGAGATACCAAATAAAGTGTAATAAAACTTAGGCACCGCCGCCAATCGTTTGAACTAGTCCTGTATCTGCATCGTTACAACGGCCACCCAATACGCAGTACAGTTAGTGCAAACAACCGGACCCCATCAAGGAACCTTTAGGATTTGAATGGAGTAGCATCATCGTCACGTATACTTTAATTATTGCAGTGTACATAGACAGCTACATAGACAGGCCGTATCATCGTCACATCATCGTCACTTGATTGGCGGAGGTATTGCTGTTCATATTGAAGTAGTAATATTATATAAATGGAGTGCGGGGGTGGGGTTGGGAACGAACAAAATGGACAAAAATAGGTAGGTCCCTTGTTGCCCTGTCATGCTGCAGAAGTATTTGCTTATTTAGTATCTTGAAATGGGCAGGTCCTTGTCATGTCCGATGAGAGTACTATATCATCCACCAGAAAATATCTAGCACGTCTGGAATTTCAGGCCCTCAATGGTGTGATTATCTGACTATCTCGTCGTCTGTACGTGTACACCTTCAGTGCCATTTGCTTGTCGACCCCTAGTTCCATGTCAGTGGTTATCCGAATTTCCATATCTTAGATACAGATTCTGCATAATGAATTTCTCAAGCTCTCTCCGGCCAGGGTGAGTGACTTCCCATGACGATCAGGGGTGCTGGACACGTTTTATTTCCCATGATCTTGATATAGACAGGCACAGATATTCAGATTTCTACGGTAAGAAGGGCCGGACTCAGATCAAAGACAATAGAGTAGTCTTACTGGAGCTTCTATAGGACGAACCGACTCGGAACCGGTCTAAAGGGCATCCGGACCGAACTTGTTGCTGCCGATGTAGTAATATGTAGTAATATCATATCATGTTGGCCAGCGTGACACAGGAATCGAGATCCGTGACAATTCCCCGCACTGATCCCTGATCATTGGTAATCAATTTTTGCCCGGAAACCTGAACGACGCTTGTCGCATCGTTTAAATAGCGCGCGGGTTTATTCCATAGAGCTTCCTCTTTTTCTGTCTCTGGTCATGTCTTCCCACACATCGCCCTATGATGAAAAGATTATCGAAGATGTCACCACGGAAGAAGGTATTGGCACAGAGATTCTGAATCATGACAGAATCACAGAGGAGAAGGCACTTGTGCGCAAGCTTGATTTCCGGATTTTACCTATCGCATGTCTTCTCTACCTCTGTGGATGTAAGCATTATATGTCCTAGAATTAGTCCAGACCCTCATCGTACGTAGACCTCGACCGTTCAAACCTCGGTAACGCGCGGTTACAAGGACTTCCAGAAGATACCCTTGGCGGTGACCCGACAGGCAAGCTCTTCGATATGGTCAACTCGGTCTTCTTCATCTCCTATGTTAGTGCTACCTATTTCATATCATCCAACGCAGTATTCACCGATTTGTTGATTTTGTAGATCGTCTTTCAAGTCCCTATGACTATCACCTCAAAGCTCTTCCCACCACGGTCGTGGCTGGGAGCCGCTGCTGTGGGGTGGGGGATTTCCTCGACCCTCATGGTAAGCTCTAAAATTTCAATCAATTCAAGTCATGCTAATCCACATCATAGTCGACAGCTTTCAATTATCCTGGCCTGATTGTTTGTCGACTATTTTTGGGTATCTTCGAAGCAAGCTTCGGACCTGTTATCCCACTTTACTTCTGTACGTCAGTTCCAGACCAAAAGTATCCATCATAACCAACATCTTTCCAAGCATTCTTTTACACTAAGCAAGAAATGGGTCTTCGGGTGGGTGGCTATCTATACCAATTGTCCAAGCATAACACGTTAAAATGTCCACCAGATGGCCTATTGGTTTGGATTTGCGGCGGTCGCTGGAGCCTTTGGCGGTCTTATTGCTTTCGGTATTCAGCATATCCAATCCCATGTCCCAGACTGGAGAATCCTCTTCATTGTTGAGGTGCATCATTTTCTTCCGATGTTGTACTGGAACTCACACAAAATATAGGGTATTCCTGCGGTCCTGTTCGGCATCATTACCCTATTCTTATTACCAAACAGGCCAGAATCCACATCATTCTTCAATGAACGTGAAAGAGCATTGGCATTGAAGCGCATGAACAAAGATTCTAGTGGAGATACTGGTGCGACTATCAACAAAGGTATGTTGTGATGAATCCTGGTTCCCTGTATTGTAAGGACTATACGCTTCTCTAGCACATATCTGGATGGCATTCAAGGATTGGAGGGTGAGTGGATTTTGCTATTTCCAGCTTGATACGACTTCAGTTTTTGATCCCGACCTTTTTGTAGATATATACTGGGGGCGTGATCTATCTCGGAGTCAATTGTGCCCTTGGTTCTACTTCTGCTTTCCTTCCCACTATCATCAAGACCCTTGGTTATAGTCTGTGCCGATATCTCATTTCTAGTATCTCGCGAATGGTCTAACTCTATTCATTTTCAGGTAATGCTCGTGCCCAACTCTTCACTGTGCCGCCTTACGCTTGCGCGGCCGTCGTCATGGTTTTATTCTCTTGGATTTCCGACCGTATTCAAAGTCGTGGCATGTTTATGGCAGCATTTTCAGCTATAGGAGGTATTGGTTATCTGTATGTATCACAAGGAGATTGAGAATCGAATTTGACTCCTAAAATGCAGATTAATGCTCACTGTTCACGGCAACAATCACGTTCGTTATTTTGCTACCTTCTGCATTGTCACTGGGACGTATACCACTATTGGATTGACAATATCTTGGTGCAAGTAGTTTTCTCGTCTTCTCCTAATGGGTCACTGACTCAAATAACTAGTTGCACACAATCTGGGGTCGGAGACGAAGAAAGCCACAGGAATTCCCATGTTCATGGCTATTGGCCAGTGTGGGAGTGTCATCGGAACTCACATCTTTCCTTTGACGCAAGGTCCGCTTTATACGTGAGTAGTGATATCTATCATTGAGGCCTTGTGTTGATGTATTACATTTGTCATTAGTCAAGGCTTTGCCGGTATTTTTATAAAATGAAGTTCAATGATTGTTCACTGATGTCCTGGACAGTCTGTTGTGCCCTCGAATTCATGGCAGCTGTCTGTTCCATGATTCTCTCTGTAAGTATCTAACCTTCTAGATTACTGGCGGTGATTGAACAAGATAACAGATTTCGTATCGATGGGATAATGCTCGAAGAGACAGACTCTATGGCAAGCCAATAATGGACGTTAAAGTAAATACCCATGAATTTGCAGACAAGGTATATCAGGCTTCTTTTAATCATCCATATAAACTCAACATATGTGATGTGGCAGGCACCAGAATTCCGCTACATGGTTTGAGGTTAGGATTTTCCAATACGTTTCTCGGTCATTCCGAAAGGTAATTCGATTACATCTCAACTGTCTGCTCTGTACAATGTTATTTGAATGCATGCCGTCATCTACCTAGCTAGTCTAAAAGACGAAAGCCGAACTATCCTCCAGTAGAAAAGATATGATATACCGATGGCACCAGAAATCTTCGTCACGTACTTGGAAAATTTTGTGCCTTTTGAGATCAATCAGCACATATAGAAAGATAATCTCAGTAAAGTGCCTACTTGGAGCTCAGATGAGACCGCAACCCGTTGAAGTCGAATTTATTGGAGAACTCTTTTCGTTTTCCTTGTTTTCTTGCACTTTCAGCTCCAGGCGATTGTGAGTTTTGCTCTTCAAGTGCCGGTGCACTGACTTGCTCTACAGGTGTTTCTGTATCCTCTTCCTTGCCTTGATAAGCACAATATTGACAACTAAAATTTATTCTGACCGCCTCCTTCTTTGCACTTTCTGAGTTTCGAATCAACCATCTTGCTAGTCCAAACGCATTCGTTGGCGGATTCATGGCATCAAATGTCATTTCGGGTATAATCTCAACCTGCATTAAAGATGTATGGCGGTGTGAATGTCCAATCTTATTTGACATCAGGCACTAATCCAACATGAGACGAGAAGCTCACGACAGATCGAGCACACAGGGGCAGAGGCGGTTCACACGACATGCAGTGCCATTTTGTTGCACTAAAGAGTGTCTGACTTGCTATCACATCTTCTCCATCAATACCAAGACGCTGTAAGCACAGTTTCATAACAGCAATAGCCTGATCATGTTTGTCAGAGAAAGGGCCCAAGGACAGGTGAACGGAGATTAATCACTTGCTCGTCTCTTACAAAATGAGATGCATTCCAAGCACGAGTCACTGTCCCTCTTTTCTTCTTCCTCCTGTCCTCTTCTGCACATTGATGGTGACACACTCCAGCAAAGTCGAGGCATCCATCGTACTCATACCTGCGTTCAACTTGGTTACAAATTTTGCACTTCCATCTTGCATCCAGGCGGAGAACTGGGTGGGTCATTCGGCGAGCAGAGACCATGCTCTCCCAATCAGCGGAAACATTCAGGATTTTGGACATTTCGTGTTTCGCCCGGTCCACCCACTCTCCGATCTGTTGCTCAAGCATCCCTATAATGCAGCTCTTGCCTGCAGTAGCACCTTTCACATCACACCCAGCTTTGACCAATTCCATGGACTGTAAGATTTTGATTGCAGGAAGCTCCAAAAAAACACAGAAGGGAGGGAGATGAGGGTAAGTCTTTGACCGGGACATCAACTTTTGATATAACTTCCAGAGGCTGCTGGGATTTGCTTCTTGCAAGCGGATCCGAGATATTGCTTCCTTTCTCTGTTCATATTGGTAGAGTTCACGGGCAATCGCAGGCCGCAAATGCTGTAGCTCTATAATTATCAGTAAGTATATTTTGATCCCGTTCAGGTCGAATCGTTCATACCCTCGTCGGTCACTTTTTCCTGAAGTCTGCGCTTCAGAGCGATGGACGACCTGTACGTGTTTTGATCTTTCAATTCCAGGTAATCCCAACCCTCTTTTTGTGCGAAAATCCGGCCTCTGGCTGGCAGTCATTCGACTAGAACTTTCAAAGACGTGCCGACACTCACCGAGATACGTTAGCTAGATGAACTCCAAGCCATTTTTGACTCCACCTCAAAAGGTCGACGCAAAACTTTTGTTCCTTCAGCATTTTGTTTGTATGAGGTAGATCGAAGGATACAATACCTCCATCCACACATTATTCTTTGCCCAAGCTATAGCGAGTTCGTCTGTGGAAAGAGCACTGGCAGATACTCAAAAATAGTGCTCTAACGATCAAAAGGAATTGGATTACCGGGTTCGATATCTATCCACGAGAGAGACACGTGTTCCCCTTTGCCTATTCAAACTGTATGGCCCTTTTCTAAAGTATTAGCTCCTGAATGATTGAAGTAATTGTCAACATACAAGAACCATAAGAGCCATTACAGTGTGGTGGTTCTGCGACGGGACCAGATTGAGATAATACTCGAACTGAGAGAGAGAGAGACGCACTAAAGATCCGGTCAGCCTCGAGGACTGGAATAATAAATACGAATGGCCGAAATTGGCAATTCGTCCAATTCCAAGTGAGTAACCCAGAAGTCCTTGATTTAATTGAGAACGTGCCCGAACCATGGTGAATGAATGTAATGTCCTACTTGATTTTTTGGAAGCACTCGGTCTATAATCATAAAGCTATCAGTGTATCTAGGCTCAAGTTTCCGAAGGATAGCTGACATCACCGCAGAGACGTAATCTTAGAGCAAATGAACGATAAGGCCTGTCCGTATACTTGTGACAGATCTAGAGTCATTGGCCTATCAGTCAAATGAGTAAGCAAAGCGAGCATTCGCATTCACCTCACAATCACCCCCATCGAAGACAAAGGCAGCATAGGCAGGCTCATGAGCGAAGTTCAAAACACCGGTTACTCTAACATCCGTCTCATCATGGCTTTTTACCACCGAAGTATACTTGGCAGGATCAGGAAGAGACAAATTCCTCCTCATCCTTCTCCACAGAGGATAAGCACTGGGATCCGTGAGCTTTCTGCACAGATTCTTGCATGTACGAGTTACAGCAAGAAGGTCCCCTGGATGGTTGGTTCTTGACAAGATCTCCAGTAAGACATCGAAAGGAAGAAGTAGAAAGAAGGGCTGGTCTCCGATTGAGGTAGGCTGCAGTAATCGCCCTTCTGCTCTATCTTCAGTCTCATTTTGTCGACCTTTCTTGGCTTGCGGTTCCTGATCGATTAGGTTGTAGACACCTGACAGTTGTTTCGACTTATCATTGTGAGTGGATGCCACAGAGGCCGAAATTTCAGGGGTAGACGGGTTAGAAACAACTATGAGCTGGCTATTGCTGAGCATTTTTGCTGCAAAAGAAAACTCGCACCGACCTGTTTCGATGATATAGTTTCTGGTATTTCTGAACTTGTTGTGGCCATGAGCTACGACCAGAATTAAGGCGTTATCACAGCGATCTTAGGATGACTAAACACTCCTTTGTTCGTTTGCATGTCATTTTCAAAAGATAGTACTACATGATATGCTCCTAAACTTAACAAAAATATCCTAGTACCGAACAGTTCTCCACCCCAAAAATTTGACAATGTCTAAGTCGTCAACTGTACATTACTCAAGAGAAGAATCCGTCCTTCGTGTAGTTCATACACTAGCATGGAAAGTGATATCCCACATCCTGACAATACCATCTGCACCGGCACTCGCAAGCTTATTGGCTCCAACCCACAGCACCCCATTGACCCCATTAGATGCAGCGTTCCGTATGGCAATGTTTCTCAGGGGCTTCGCAACGCTCCATACGAATACATTCGTATCTAACGAGCCCGAGGCGCAGTGCTGGGAATCGGACGTCCATGCAAGTGAGTTAATACGTGCAGTGTGTACTGACCACCGACTTGTCACAAGCTATGCACACATCTTGGAATAAGCTGCGCAGCAGAGGGGAGGAAATTACGACACCTTTTTATTCACAGCGTCGAATAAAATTATCTTGCCCGAGGACTAATTCTCAAATGAGTTGTGTACGGCTCAAATTCCAGATACACTCACATCACCGGCAGCGATGTACTTCCCATCTGGTGAAAATGCCAATGCCGAAATCTGCGCCTGATGACCTTCAAGCACACCAGTCTCTTCCAGCTTCTTTCCATCCCATTTATGAAGTCGTACTTTATTGTCCTAACACCTTTGATCAGTTGAAACTGACACGGAATCATCAGAACCACAATACTTCTGCACCGACAGCAACAGTCGTCTTCCACGCCGCTACAACACTAGGTGCATAGTTAGGCTTGTTGTTATATACTTTCTGGTTCGACCGGAACGCTTCAACCGTGCCAATTTCGACTACAAAGACCGTTGTGTCATTTGTTATTGCGATGGACTTTGGTTGTGCAGCAGTTGACGCTACAGCAGGCCTGCCGTGATCAGAAGAAGTTAGAATGGAGGATACAGTCAAGAAAGAAGGACTCACCCAAAACTGTCACCGGAAATTTCCCTGACGTTATCATCCCAACCTACGGAATAGATTTTGTCCTCCTCATCTAACGTCGCGAGTCCAGCTATGTAGGAAGAGTGGCTTGGACCGGTTATAGTCGCCGATTCACCTTCGGTAACCGAGTATGAGTACACATGCCCAGATGCCGTACCGGTTAAGAATGTATCGAATTTGGCAGTCGTAATGGCATTTATAGCAGTCTGGGGTGCCTATGTTTTAATGTATGAGTTGTTGATAGACAAACACAAGAGAAGGAATTATACACTTACACTGAAAACTTTGGTAGACCTTTCGGGCATCCTTGGATCGAACACATTGAGATTTCCACCAAGTGAAAGGGAGACAAGGTTCCTTTCCCCACTCCATGTATTACCGACTTGTTGATCATCGATCGCTGAACCAACGGTCCATGTCATAGTCGCCTTGCGAGCCTCAACGTCCCCTGATAAGTGTTCAAGAGGTAGTCAGGGTGCAATCATAAACGGATGTTGGCTTGGAATTTCCTACATAGCTTGACAGTTTTATCAGCAGAAGAAGTGAAAATTGATTTATCATCCAGGCTCCAAGACACTGCAAACTGAGAGAAGAACAAATTCAGTAAGCCCCAAACGCACTCAAAGAATGACCTACAATCGTCCCCTTATGCGGACTATCGTTCACTTCCGCAACAGTCTCACCCGTCTTGCCATCATACAGGAAAATCTTTGAATCAGATCCAACACTGGCAAATAAATCACCGGAAGGAGAAAACTCGAGATCCTGAACGAATTTTGTATGCGTTTTGATGAGCTTACAACCGCAGAAAGGACCTATCATCAACACCTGACTCATAAGATCGATTCTCATACTAACACACCTTGTCAAATTTGAAAGGTGGTCCTTGAACACGACATAAGTACCAAAGGTATTAAGCGAAGAAGAAAATAACATACCTTGATGGAAGATAATAGCACAGTCATCCGCAGCAGTTGCAGCTCTGCATGGCCTCGACTGACGTATCGACACAGCGTTAATGGATTTCGAATGTCCACTGATCTCCCCAGTAGAGGTTCCAGTATCAACATTGAATGCATGTCCCAGCCTACAATCATCACGTAAAACTCTCATTCCTCGAGCGTATGAGCCTTGAGTAGACTTACTTGTCACGACCCTGACCTACAGCAATAATCCTCTTACTATCCCCGTCCCACGCAAGGTCGTTTCTACCTCATCAAGTTGAATCGATAAACGGACATTCACAACCAGGTGCATAAACTCACATCCTCCCGGAGATGACCTTATGCTCTCCCTTCAACGTTTGATCTGTACCAACGGTATCCCAAATTCTCACTAAATTGTCATGTCAATCAATCCACAATCACCAATAAAAAACCATACTCACCAGTCCCATTCACATCTGCAGAAGCACAGTAATACCCCGAAGGCGAGAACTTGGCCACAGTGGCATTATGTACATGACCGAGGTACGTCGTCGAACCCGTAGAAGGTCGCTATCTCCCCCCCCATCACAAATTCAAGAAGCGGTTAAAAAAAATCGGAGAGTGAACCCATCAGGATAGGGGCCATCGCTAAACGAACAGCACCTACGCTCAAATCCCTTATCTACACAACAATGACGTGCACAATATATCAGTAACCCACTATTCGATCTAGACGCGAGAAGCGCACAATAACTGTCTTTCCATTAGTATAAACCACTTTATCCTTGTATGAACTGATCTCGGTCGACGTCCCGCGCGTCGTAACGGGATTGGAGGGGAATACGCCGCTCGCTTTGAATGACATACAATTTCGGAGATATGAGAACGGCAGTTCGATATGAAATGGGTCAGTAGTAAAAGTAGGCCATCAAACCTTGCTAAATGCATACACAATCAACAACTTCCATCCCTCCTAAAATCTGGCTACAAACATGAGTCGTTATAACCATAAATATTTCACTCAAATTAATATACCATTCACCAACACACATTCTAATCACGACAAAACGCGGAAGCAATGATAATATCGTGAGTATGAATAGAGAACATCAAGGTCATATCAATCATCAAGGTCGTCAAAAAAAATCCATCCATCCATCTACCAAATTTTTTCCAAATCCCAAGTCCGAACTCAATCCGATTCTCAATCAATGAATGTAGCAAATGAAAAATGGGCGATCCAGAAAGAGTAAAATCAGCCATTGAGACTGAATATGACTATCAACGAGGAAAAGGCGCGTAGTGTAAATAGAAACGATAGGTTCAGAAATTTCCGGGATATGCAGAAGAGATACGAGTAAGCAAACAGGAAAAGAAGTGCGAAGAAGGGCATTATGAAAGTTATGTGCACAAAAACCTTGCAGGAAACTACGAGGTTTCAAAATTCAGGAGATCTGCAACGGAGGGTAAGTAATATAGAGTATAACAGTGGCAAGATTCAGACCACAATGAAAGGACCAGTGAGCACCACCACTTATTTGGTCAACTTCAATCCCAACACCTTGTCCTTCAATACGGCAGGATAACTGTTCATCACATGTGCAAGTGCACGTAAATCCTCCTGATCCAACAACGCAATCGTGATCTTAGGCTGTAAGAATTACCGATCAGTACTGACGCTTCATTTACACCATCAGCACTCACAGCGCCCTTGACTCCAAATGACTTAACAACCTTGAACCTAACAAACAGCTTTATTTGAACAAACAAGAAACTAGTGAAGCGAACGTGACAGCACTTACAATTTATCACCCAACAATTGTTTCTGCTGCGGTAGAGGCTTATCTAATAATGAATCCACGAATTCATCCGTCGTCTGCTGAACAATCGGATCCGCTTTCACCACTCCAGCAGGCAACGCCACCTTTGGATCACTCGCAGTTCTGACAATCTCCATCGCCGGCAACTTTGCCAAATCCGCAATAGCAATGGTAGTGACGCCAGCAGTAGTAGTTGTATCAGTTGTGGCAGATGACGCAGTACTGATGGACGTCGAGGGAGTAGTGAGCATCGGCGACGCAGCAGATGAGGTTCTGCTGGAAGATAAGTCCGTGGTCCTAGGAGAAACAGTTTCATCAACTCTACCAGAAGACCGCGTGGCGACTTTCTTGCTTTGTGGCGTTACAGATTGTTCGTCCGTAATTACCGTCTCATCTAATTCCAATACCAATTTTGCATCCACTAGCTTTGCTCTCAAGACCTCATGGTTGAACAAACACATTGCCCGTTCCCTCTTTGGTAAACTCATCACTAGATCTGTCAACCCACTCTGATTCCTCTTCTCAAATTTACAAATCGCTTGATAAACTCTCTCTCTCTCTGATATCGCGGGCGGAATTGACCCTGAAGGAGACGAAGTGCGTGGCGGTGTCAATAGAGCTTCGTTGACGGATATTGGTGTAGATGGATGTTCGGGTGCGGAGGCTGTTGCATCTGGGTTCGCGAAGAGGGAATCTTGAGAGGGCGCAGCAGATGGCGCAGGAGATTTAGATGGAGGAGAGACAGATGTTGAAGGAGGTTTGAGGTGCTTGGATCTCCAATAATCGACTTGAACCTTGAGTTTGTCTGAGTCCTCGATAATCTGTAAGACCTCACTAAGGGATTTTTGGACGAGTGATTCAACAAAAGCGTCCATCTCGTCCAAACCGACTACACCCTGTGATCTCACACGACGCAGAAGCTCGCCCGTCAACACTTCCTTCCTCACGACAGGTGTCAAGGACGATAAATCGTCATACCTCATTGGCATATTCAGATTGCCCGAAAGCGCAGCCTGCCACGATGAGACGAGAATGAGAATGGAATAGGAGAGCGATAAAGACACCACTCACATGGAAATAACTTCCAGAACCACGACGTCCTCTCTCTGGCCGATCATTGTAGCCAGCCTTGGGCGACCCAAGGATCGAAGAACGGGTACGAGGACTAGACCATCCGCCGACAAGAGTCTCCCCCGCATCGCTAGCAGTAGGACTAGTAGCACCGCTAGAACTCCTCGGATGACCATTATGTCCAGCATATCGTTGAGCAAGCTTCTCCTGCCGAAGTTGTTTCGGCTCGTGGAGCCGAACTACGATAGCCTTGGAATTCAATTGCGTTCCATTCATAGCACGCAAAGCCGCAGCAGCTGCCAAACAATTAATATCGTTGGATCTCAGGGGGATGATTACATACCCTGGCTAGGGCTCTGGAAGGAGACAAAGCCAAATCCACGACTAACACCCGCCTCATCTCGCATAACACGAGCACTGGGGTTTGCTCAGTATCACATACTAGCAGGTATAGATGAGGAAGACAAACCTCACAATTTGACCGAACTGGGTGATAGGATTATGAGGGGAGAAGCACGGTGCAAATGACTCATAAACTCACCTGGCGGAAATGTGTGAACAAACCATTTGAGTCGATGCTAGGGTCCAAGTTCTGCAACATATCAGGATGGAAGTGAAGAGACTGCAAGACGACATGCAAACCTTGCAGAAAAGATTACAGGGGTCGATAAGACCGCTGTGACTTGAAGAACCTGGGCCAGTCATCGGAGCGAGCTGAATCTGTTGGCCAGGACCATGGATAAATGGTCCTGGCGATCGGACAGCAGGAAATGGTGCGGGTCGTGGTGGTGGTGGCGAATACTGTGCCCGGCAGTCAGCCGACCCGATCATGGCTCATAGAACCAAACACACCTGAGCAGAAAAGGTGCCAAACTGAGGACTTGTGGGCACAAAGGCGGGAGCGGCGATATTGAAGTCCACGATACTGCCGCTGGCCCTCCTGGGAGTGTAGATCTGAACGGCAATGTTCTGGCCCTCTACGTCGGCGCAATGCATGGCCTCTTCAGCCTGACGAGCATCATCCTCGTTCCAAAACTCGATGACTCCAGTGTCAGCGCCAAACTGGGTGTGTGCACGGACCGAGGCTAGTGCACCGAAGGGCCTAAAGAGATCATAGAGCTGGGAATCCGAGTACCCGGCAGGAAGATGCTTGACAAGTCTTGGGTGTGCTGCTGGGGGAGGAAGGGGGACTGCTGGAGTGGTGGGTGGAAAGGGAGAGAGAACAAGGGAGACAGGAGGGCTGGTGTTTGGGATGGAACGTGCCTGGAGGACGGCGAGTGCCTTTTCCGCTGGACAAGGATGAACATGTGCACAAGGATAAATACACGGAAACAGACCCTTTTCGAGATACCGAAACTCAATCGCACCGGCCACTGTTGCCTGCATGCCGTCGCGGATGATTTTGGGTCTGAAGGGCCCGTACCCGACGAGTGCACTGGCAAGAGTCTCATCGGACACAAATGCAGGGAGATTCGTCACAAAGAGGACGGGGTCGTGCAGGCACGGGTGCGGTCGACTCCCATAGCCCGGGTCGGAGGGCACAGCATACGCGAGATCCATGAGGATCACAGAGCCACTCTACTCTACAGCAAAACTAAAATCTTCTATCCTCGGCTTATGTAACCTTCTCTCATGACTCCAGTTTCCACATTTCACTGCAGGGGGTCAGCATCGGTCCCGCCCAGACAATGCGTACGCACGGGATGCCGCCGCCGTGCACTCATCCGCCGGTGCAGCCGCACAAAGTCTTCGTCAGCCCGTCTCGGAAATAATAATGTCCAAAAACTGCTCCTTTTCAGCACAACACAACCAGAACGGCCCTGGCTCACCTCCAAGTAGTCGTAGTGATCATCGTCTCTGGCTGTGGCCCCTCTACCGGTGCCGCCACAGCAAAAATTTGACTCATCACAAGCATCATGATCACCATCGTCCAGAAACTCCGAATCATCGCCGTCATCATCATACTGCCGCTCGAATTTTCTGCGGTAAGTAACCTTTCTGGCGGGCGGAGAGCAGACGTGGCGCCGCAAGTTGCAAAGGCACTGCAAAAAACTATTCCACGGACACTATATACCCGCCCGAGTTATCCCAAATAAAGATCCTTCCGCGTTCTGGATCTCCCACTCAAGCCCAGCCTAGCGAGTCCCTGGCCTTCCCCGCGGACGATATGAATCAAACCTTGGTATCAAGGTAATAGGTTAAATGAGAAAAACCTCGAATACAGTTTAGTGGCTGCTGGTAGCCAAGGCGGAACTCCCTGGATAAGAAGTAGACTCTGTTCTAGAATCTCGAGGCTATCTCCTTTTGTACACCCGCAGTGACCGCACCGTCTCCTCGGATGAGGAAAATGCGAGACCATCAAATCGAATCCTGAACTCCCCTCCAGTCCTCTCGTTCATGTATGTGGTAATCGCCGCCACAAGTTACCTGTTTCGGCATTTGGTCGCTTTTAGATTGAAACTCTGAACCAGTGGTAAAATGTAGTATACCTTGTCATGAGATATAACAAATTTCAATTAAACTGACTCTTACACAATGCGATTTTCTCAATGGTACTGTATCACCATTAGCACTGTACGGGCGTGAATGTGGCGCCGACATAATCGTGCGATATGTCACTTTCATACTTTCATGCCTA
>Ga0153986_1000375_pt1 | contig 13984 bp, 22 predicted proteins | sample TSGA070MetaG_FD_104724 | JGI IMG/M metagenome (GOLD analysis project Ga0153986, IMG submission 104724) | Attine ant fungus gardens microbial communities from Georgia, USA - TSGA070 MetaG | ecosystem: Host-associated > Fungi > Mycelium > Unclassified | place: USA: Georgia, Alexander Wildlife... | reverse complement strand
GATATCCAATTTTAGAACAAACCTAGCTTTGAACAAATTCTCAATTGCATATAAAAAGAGAGCAAAGAAGGTAAAATTTTCACGGTGTCCCTTCTGTCTTGTGATTAACATCCCTGCAGTAGCATTATGTAGAGTATCGACAACAACATTCATGGTAATTCATCATTAATTTTCATCTGCTAGGGCTAAAGCCTCCTCTAATTCGTCAACCTCATCTGTCATCACAGATATGGGAAGTGAGTTTCCATAAATTACTCTCTGTATCAATATAGCTGCGTTATAAGCGGGTCAAGTCTAAAGAAGGGTGAGAAGGGGCGGGTAGACACACCAACGTCAATCGAAAGCTGGGATATGGCACAGACTTTGAATTGGAGCGGTAGTCCCCGCCAAAAAAAATACACGGTCCTTGCAAATGATCAGACGCAAAATTCTATGCAATTAGATAGGGATGCACTTGAATGCGTCACCACCGAGCCAACCGATCAAAGTAGACGACCGGAAACCGTACAACGATCGCTGGCGGAAATTACTGCAGGAAAAATTGAGAGATGATGACATCATGGACGGAGAGTTGGATTTACCTGATAAACTGAGGTATGGGAAGTGTGCTTTCGAGGCCCAGAGCGATGAATCCAAGAGCATTGACATATAATCGGGAATGACCAAGGACCAAGAACGCAATGGCCTGGCAAATGCTGGAAGAAGAGTTATTAATCAGACTCGTTGAATGACAGGCAGGCGACCAACATAAATCCACAGAGAAACTCGATATGCTGTAAATAGGAGGGCCACTGCCAGAAGGAAAACGGTCGTTGGGAGGATTCAACTAGTTTTGGTCGAAATAATATACATATGTAGAGGAGGCCAACCTCGGATGGTGTCAATGCCCGTTTCGGGATGGAACGAGAGAGATAGTATACTTGTGCCAGGATCATGAGAATAGACTGAATTAGGAGTGTAATCTCAAAAGGGTCTCTGTGGGTGAATAATTGTTAATAACAACGTCGATTGCGATAAATCAAGGTGAAGAACCCTAGCCAGAAGAAGCACCGGGTGATATTACCGAGCAATCTTTATTTCGTTCGTCAGACCGTATTTTCAAGAAGGGCGAAGAATACTACAAGATAGCACAGACGTCACGGGAAAATCCAGTTGCGTCTCTATCACGGACAATGTAAGGTTGAGCACATGCAAGAAGAGTATATATCCTGCCGCTTGTGAACAATGGAATATGTTTGGTCGGCGTAGACCTAAAATTGTTCATGTTGTTGTGATGAGATAGAAAGAGGTATAGACGTACCAGAGGAGAGCCCACGGCCATGCCGATTGACGCAACTGTGGATAGCCAGGACATGATTGCAGCCGTAGAGAAATGAGATGAAATGAAATAGCCTGTGCTTGGTCATGCTTACGAGAGGCTAGATATCGGCCCCTTAGGAACGCACATGGCACTGTTTTTTTTTTGGAGAAAATCCAATTTTGAAAGAATACAGCGTGCATGGAATGTGCTTCAGGTTGAACTGCCGGATAGCAGTTTTCGGGTCAGAATAGTAATCGGTCAGATAATAATGTGAGACATGAAGTCAACAAGAATCATCAATTTGCTGTATCAGGGACATAGCCAGATTTTCGATTAAAAGTACAATCTTGTTGTACTCAAATCTGTGGCGATAGTCTACTCTTCTAAAATTCTTCTGGAATTGAACCTATAACACTATAGAGTCACGTGGTTGCACATTGTTAGATCAGTACTTTTGTGTTCTAACAACCGTACTGCATAAAGACCTTCTCTTGCGCTCACATACGCCCCCAGCAATTTACGTCTCAGGTTTATTGCTTTCCAAGTCATAATACTTCCAATGACAAGTGGAGGGAGATCACACTCAGAGGAGAAAGATGCAGCAGAAATTAAGAAGGCTATTGCGACTGGCTCAAGAGAATCAGGGGGGTCAAATGCTGCAGGTGAGTGAAACATGGCATTTTTATGCTTATTTAGCTCATGGACCCATGATAGCGTCCTCAATCATCTGCTACTGCATGGCATCGATATTAATGACTATCATCAATAAGGTTGGTCTTCAGATAAAGCTGCTTGACTTGGTACTTGACAATGAAGAAAACAGTTCGTTGTGTCAGGCCGTGACTTTTCAATGAACTTCCTTTTGTTGTGTATTCAATCGTCATTTTGTGTGGCATGTGTCTCTCTTGTCAAGATACTTGGGATCATATCCTTCAGAGACTTTGACAAAAAGGACGCAAAAATGTGGTTTCCGATCAGCTTCCTTCTAGTGAGCGTCATCTACACGGGTTCAAAGAGCCTGGTAAGCAGCGATGTCAATCCAGAATAATGCTGACATGGGCACTAGCAATATCTCAGCATACCTGTCTACACAATTTTTAAAAACCTAACTATAATATTAATTGTCAGTCTACTTCTCCATTCCAAAGTCTTGAATTCATCGCCAATGGATCTAGGCATATGGAGAAGTCATCTGGTTTGGCGGCTCGGTCACCATGCTCACTTTGATTTCATTCATTTTCATGGTAGGGTCTGCCTCTTTCCTTCGTTGCCACATCGTGGGCATTGATAGGTCTACTTGGAGGTTGTTTCATCCATCATCGCTGCATGGTCTGATGTCACCAATGCGCTTATTCCCGGAGTTAGTGCTGGTATTAGTGCAAGTACTGTGAAAAGCCTCTTGAGCACTGTTCGCGGTCTCAATGTAGGTTATTTCTGGATGCTTATCAATTGCCTCGCAAGTGCTGCATATGTAGGTTATACCTCGAAAGGATTCTGTGAGTCTCTTAACTTTATATCCTAGGTTTTATCGATGCGAAAGAGAATAAAGGCAACCGGATTTTCCGATTGGGATTCAATGTTCTATAACAATCTGCTTAGCATTCCTGTACTTGCGGTCTTCTCGTTATTGGTTGAAGATTGGGGATCAGAAAATCTAGCACGCAACTTGTGAGTGGTGTCGAAACCCATCACCTCATCATTTGACAATGCCACTGGAAAGTCCTTCTGATACTCGCAATTTCCTATTGTTTGTCATTGCATTCTCAGGTGCTGCTGCAGTAGGGATCTCGTATACAACGGCGTGGTGTGTGCGAGTGACAAGCAGCACAACGTACAGGCAAGAGATGACCTTTCAGACATGCCATAATGACTGATATCGCGGATCGCAGTATGGTTGGAGCGTTGAATAAACTACCTGTCGCAGCATCAGGGATGATCTTCTTTGGGGACTCAATCAGTTTTGGATCCGTTTCAGCCGTTGGGGTTGGCTTTTTTGCAGGTATCCTTTACGCAGTGGCAAAGAATAATCAGAAGAGAACAGAAGCACGAAAACAAGCTGATACCATTATTCCTTTGACAAATCGGAAGCCATAAGAACTGTTCCAGCTTTCGCACAACGTGGCGGAGTGGCTTTGTTTTTGACAAAATAACTGACGATGCCGAGATACTTACATGACATCGTAGCAGAATTTTCTGTAATACTATGGACAATCGGGGATTGCTCGTGTTGTAGTAGTAATATCATCTAGAATGCATCCGCCTCTCTCTTGGTTTATCTGCAACGACATCATTGGTGTATTTAAGCTCACTGCCGAAATCACACTTTCGCTCTTGCCATAATCACTCTCCACTGTTTGATTATTATCCATCACTATGGCTTCATCAGACTCGAATGTTCTCCACCCCCCTAGGCTGGCGCAGATATTCGCCCGGTCGCCTACCAATCCAGGGACACCAGTCCACTCAATACAGACAATGAGAAGAAAGTCTGCTGGTCATGGTGGACCTTTGACCAAAATCCTTGTTGCCAATCGTGGTGTACGCCTCACATTGTTGTTCTCGAGTCTATGTGTTCACTGTCTTCTTTCAGGAAATCGCTATCCGTGTATTTAGAACTGCTCATGAATTGGCCATGCATACTGTTGCGATCTATTCCTATGAAGATCGCTTATCTGCCCATCGCCAAAAGGTGATAGTTTTTTTCAACTGGAGTAGAGGGTGCCCAGCTGACAACTCCTCTAGGCTGATGAGGCTTATCAAGTTGGCAAAGGTCGCACCCCAGTTGCTGCCTATCTCTCTCAGGACGACATCATTAGAATATCCCTTGAACATGGAGTTGACATGATTCACCCTGGGTGAGTAAATCTGAATCGACGGGATGTTTATGTGACTCGTGGTCTCTTATAGCTATGGTTTTCTCTCTGAAAATGCAGAATTCGCTCGCAAAGTTGAACAAGCTGGTATTGCTTTTATCGGACCAACACCAGAAGTTATCGATGGCCTTGGCGATAAGACTAAAGCTAGGGCTCTTGGTATGGATACTTGATCATGATACAGATCGAGTGGCAGGGCTCACGGAATGCAATACAGCGATGAAGTGTGGTGTACCTATTGTTCCTGGAACGCCAGGGCCGGTGAAGTCGTACAGAGATGGAGAGGCATTCATCAAAGAATACGGCTTCCCCGGTATGCACTCTTCAATTTAGAACTAGAGCATATTAAATTCTCAATCTTCACGTACAGTCATCATCAAGGCTGCCATGGGTGGTGGTGGTCGTGGAATGCGTGTTGTGCATGAAGACACTGAGTTCAAGACTGCTTTCGAACTTGCCGCTAGCGAGGCCAAATCTGCTTTCGGTGATGGTACTGTTTTCATTGAGCGCTTCCTTGAACGCCCTCGCCACATCGAGGTACAAATTCTCGCTGATGGCATTGGAAATATTATCCACCTCTTCGAACGTGACTGCTCGGTTCAACGTCGTCATCAGAAGGTTGTTGAGGTCGCACCTGCAAATCACCTCCCTGAAGAAGTACGTCAATCTATTCTGAATGACGCTATCAAGCTCGCCAAAAGCGTCGGCTACAAGAATGCTGGTACGGCCGAGTTCCTGGTTGATCAGATGGGAAGACACTACTTTATTGAGATCAATCCACGTATCCAGGTCGAGCATACTATCACTGGTCGGTTTTCCTGATAAAACCTGAACACTGCCTCTGAACTTATCGTGTGATGGATGACAGAGGAGATCACAGGCATCGACATTGTTGCCGCTCAAATCCAGATTGCTGCTGGTGCCACTCTGCCCCAACTGGGTTTGACACAAGACGCCATTACCAAGCGAGGCTTCGCGATTCAATGTCGTATCACAACCGAAGACGCTGCCTCCGGATTTCAGCCTGACACGGGAAAGATTGAAGTTTATCGTTCAGCTGGTGGTAATGGTGTCCGTCTCGATGCAAGCTCAGGTTTCGCTGGTGCCCAGATCACTGTATGTCACGAGATCCTTGGTAGGATTCCGGCTAACTTCAAGATATAGCCCCACTATGACAGTTTGCTCGTAAAGTGTAGCGTGAGTGGTACCACTTATGAAGTAGCACGCAGAAAGATGCTTCGTGCCCTAGTAGAATTTCGTATTCGTGGTGTCAAGGTCCGTATCTCACATGCTTATTGAGGACTGGTCCTGACTGACTGGTTCTCTTCAGACCAACATTCCATTCCTGTTCCGTCTTTTGACTCACGACACTTTTATTGGAGGAAAGACTTGGACAACAGTATGGTTTACCTTTCTTCTCCTGTTCGATTTAATGGTTTCTCTTAGTTTATTGATGATACTCCAGACCTCTTTAAGCTCGTGCAGAGTCAAAATCGGGCGCAAAAGCTTCTGGCTTACCTTGGAGACCTTTCTGTCAATGGAAGTTCTATCAAAGGTCAAATCGTAAGACTGACGTGCGATTTGAATCTTGGAGTAACTATATACCTTACAATAGGGTGAACCTGGCCTCAAAACCGAGTTGATCATTCCTAAACTTGCCAGTCGCGACGATCCTAGTGGAGTTCCACTAGACACCACATACCCTTGCACACTTGGTTGGCGCAATATCATTGTTGAACATGGACCGGAAGCTTTCGCCAAGGCCGTTCGTGAATACCCTGGTGTTTTGATCATGGATACCACCTGGCGTGATGCCCATCAGTCTCTGCTTGCTACTCGTCTGCGCACTACTGATATGATTTCTATCGCTAAGGAGACCAGTTATGCTCTTGCGAATGCCTACAGCTTGGAGATGTGGGGTGGGGCTACGTTCGATGTAGCAATGCGGTTCTTGTACGAGGACCCCTGGGATCGTTTGGTGGGTTGGCTTCATTGATTGGTGTGGCACTTGAAACTGATGCTCATGTGAAGCGCGCTCTGAGGAAGCTTGTCCCAAATATCCCTTTCCAAGCTCTCGTCCGCGGCGCCAACGGTGTTGGTTACACCTCCTATCCGTATGTGGTGGATACCTAGTCATTAACCGCTTTTTTTGAGTCCATCTAGTGATAATGCTATCTATGACTTCTCAAAAAAAGCTGTTGAGAACGGTCTTGACATTTTCCGTGTCTTTGATTCTCTCAACTACTTCGGTGTGTTATCCATTTGCGCATCTTATCATATGGGTTAACGCATTGGTTCCAGAAAATGTAAGCGTGGAATGGTAGGGATATTTTTTTCCACATATGAAACTCACAATTTTTTAGTTACAGCTCGGTATCGACGCTGCCAAGAAGGCTGGTGGTGTCGTTGAAGCAGCTGTGTGCTACAGCGGAGACGTGGCTAACCCCAGGGAGAGCAAATACACTCTCCAATATTACCTTGAATTTGTCGGTAAACTTGTAAAAGAAGGTATCCACATTCTTGGTATCAAGGATATGGCTGGTCTTCTGAAGCCTGAGGCCGCTAAAATGTAAGAGGTTTCCTTTGGACTCAAAATACAGAAGCTGAAATGGGATTCAAATAACTAGTCTCATCGGAGCCATCAGGAAGGCTCATCCTGATCTTCCTATCCATGTGCATTCGCATGATACCGCGGGCATTGCCACAGCAAGTATGATTGCTGCTGCTGCTGCAGGTGCTGATGTTGTCGATGTCGCCATCGATAGTCAGTTTTCTACTTTTTCTATGGTGAGACAAATGCTGAACCTGAGGACCTGCATCTTCTAGGCATGTCGGGATTGACTTCTCAGCCGTCTATGGGTGCTGTATGTATGGCTTTGGAGCAGACAACACTCGGCACGGGGATTCGTTACGGAGATATCCAGGCCCTTAATGCCTACTGGAGTCAGGTCCGCGTGCTCTACAGCTGTTTCGAGGCCAATGTCCGTGCTTCCGACTCCTCAGTGTTTGACCACGAGATGCCTGGAGGGCAGTACACAAACTTGATGGTATCTTTAAATAAATGCTCTGTACTTCTTTCCAACTGATCCTTATTTTTAGTTCCAAGCTGCGCAACTCGGGCTCGGAGAACAATGGACAGGTACATGACAGACAAAAAAAATTGTTCAATTGCCTCATGGATTTTTATAGAAATCAAGAAGAAATATATCGAAGCGAATGAACTTGTAAAGTCATCCTCGTCTCATTGTTCAGATCTAGCTTCTAATTGTTCCTTGTTCTCCCAGTGTGGTAACATCATTAAGGTCATAAAGCTCTCGCGAAAGTCTTTCTATCGTCACTGATGGACTCCTTGAGGATAGGTCACACCGTCATCAAAAGTTGTTGGTGACTTTGCTCAGTGGATGACTTCAAATTCCTTCTCCAAAGAGCAGGTGCTCGAACGTGCTGACCAACTTGACTTCCCATCTTCTGTTGTTGAGTTCTTCCAGGGTTATCTTGGACAACCTGTGGGAGGGTTCCCTGAACCCCTGCGCTCCCGCGTCATCAGGAATAAGCCAAAGATTGATGGACGACCTGGTATCAGTATGGAACCTCTAGACTTTAAGAAGATCAAAGCGGAGCTGCGGAGCAAGTTCGGCAAGCACATCACTGATACTGATGTAACGTCCTACGTCATGTATCCCAAGGTTCAGTATTCATTCCCAGGTACTGTTTTATTGAGTACGATGATTGCTACATCAGGTCTTCACGGAATATCAAAGCTTCTTGGCAAAATATGGAGATCTCAGGTATGCCATGAAAACTCACTGTTCTCAAGTTCAGATCTCATGTAAAACTAGTGTTATTCCCACACGTTACTTCCTCGGACGCCCTGACATTGGGGAAGAAATGCATATCTCGATTGAGCCAGGCAAGACACTGATCATTCGTCTCATGGCCGTAGGTCCGGTTGTGGAAGGTAGCGCACAGCGTGACGTCTGGTTTGAAGTCAATGGAGAAGTATAAATACATTCATATAGTGCTTTTTCATCAAGACTGATGCGGTCTTGTTAGGTCCGTGCAGTTTCGATTGAGGATAAGAACTCGGCTGTCGAGACAATTTCACGGGAGAAGGCTTCCAGTGAGCCAGGCTCAGTAGGAGCTCCCATGTCTGGAGTCGTCGTGGAAGTGCGGGTCAAGGAAGGCCATGAGATCAAGAAGGGTGATCCTATCTGTGGTACGTCTTTCTCAAAAAGCGAGATCTAGGGTGCTTTCTTATCTTTTTCTCATCGATAGTCATGAGTGCCATGAAGGTGAGTTATCATTTTCACATGGTTTCATTGTTCTGATATCTTGGGTAGATGGAGTCAGCGGTCACGGCGCCGGTCTCTGGCCATGTTAAGCGGGTTGTTGTCCAAGAAGGTGCATTCAGTCTCTTTCCCTATCCTATGCTTCTGATTCATTCGCCTTTCGACAGGTGACTCCATCAACCAAGGTGATCTCGTCATCGAAATCGTCCATTAATTTTCCAGAGCGACGCTCCAAATTTTGATACCTTTCGTTCCCCAATAAGCAGCCCTACTTAGACCTTGTACTCAAATAAGGACAAGAATGCTTCGTACTCAGATCATCGCACAGTCAACCATCTAGCGTATCAGATATACATGTTCAACCGTCGTCTGTCTTTCTAATGCAAGAGTGAAAGCGATAAGGTTAATTTGACACAAAGCAGCAACAAAGACGCAGTACCTCCTGTTCGCACGATAAGTTTTACTGTGTTATAAATACTACACGATCACGCTTCTACCCCTGAGACTAGAAAGTAGAGGGTTCTATCTCGGCTATTACTAGGTAGGTGAACGTGTCGCCAATATCGGGTACAATGCGGTTTGGATAGAGCAAACTAGGCAGGCGAGAGAAGGTCCGTCAGAATCTTCTGGCGGCATATCGACCAGTCGGTCCAGAGTAAGAGATCAAAGTAGACAAAAACGGCTGTTGCAGTCGAGTGGCGAAAAGATACTGAAGCGAAAGGGAATCATGCTGTTTACTTGACGTACAATGGGTAAGAGGGTCAACTGATATTGAAATCGATGATGAGATTGATGACGCACAAATACAAATGGGTGGCCTCTGCAGTGTATCTGGAGTTGTTCCTTTCATTGAATCTGGCCAAGGGAGAGGAGTAGCAATTATTTCAAATGACTCAACATGACCTCGACAAAGCTACTGGATTTCTGATTGGTCAATTATGTAGGGAAAAACACACATCCAGAAGACAAACCAACAATGGAACGATTAATATACACACTGTGATCTAGAAGGCTTGGGCGACATTATTTTCTAGATGGGTCAGACACTCTTGTTGCAACTCTTGAACGAGCTTCTGTTGAACAGAAGAAAATCAGAAAAAGATTCCGTTCCATGAAACGCAATGATGACCTTCGCAGGCTTGATATCGTTCATGTCCCCAACGCCGATTCCAGCCCATACGACAACTCGATTTGTGTCATTATCACGGGTAGCTTCTTGATATTTGGAGCGCAAGACTTGTATATCCTCCCCATTTTCATAATCCTGAACGGTCGCTATGTGCAGTTGCAGAAATAAGGCCTGATCAATGAATTTTGCCACAAAAAATCCCACCATTGTGCAAGCCTCTGCCATTGACACCACTTGGCCAGCCCAAGGTGCCTCGAGCCTGATCGAACGCCATGCTTCGGACTGATGATGATGACCCCGCAGCGACTAATGCTTGTTTATGAGCATCAGAGTATAGACTTTCGGGAGTTAAAAGAAAACGTGTTCCGAGGACTGCACCTGCAGCACCGAGGCCAAGGAGCTCTGCTACGTGCCTCCCTGTTGCTAGACCACCAGCGCCTATGACTGCGGGTCCATTGGCAGGAACAACGGACAAGATCGATGCAATCAACGACCTCATGGGTGGAGCATTGCCAAAACCGTGACCACCCGCTTCAATCCCTGGGACAAGGGTAAGAGACTAGAATTAGCATAGAGAGGATGAAATGAAACCTTGAGCCACAATGACATCCACTTTCCAGTCGTGAATGGCAACAAGAGCATCATCCACAGAAGGAACTTGAACAAATATTATGGTTTGCGTCCCAGTGGCTCTATCGTGATCCCGGACGAATTGAATCCATTTAGGTAGATTTTTGCCAAAAGAAAGCCACACGGCAACAACATGGTTGTCAAGTGCAGTCTTGACCTCTTTCTCCCCTCGGACTGCATCTATTTCAAGTCTCCAGCAGAGGAAACCGACCCCAATTGGCAAGGGTGACTGGGGGTTAATTCCAAGGGTCTGGCGCGCAACATCTATTTCTCTTTGGATTTGATCCGCCGTGATATAGCCTTTCAATAACATGAATATAATTTTCCCTCGCTTGCAATGATGGCCATGTCTTTACCAGTGCCCACGAAGCCGAATCCGCCACCAAGCGTTATCTCAGCGGCAAGTAGACCTATTTAGTCATAAGAGAAACGTCCATGATGCTCAATGATTCATGCCTCCAGATGCCCCTGCCATTGGTGCACCAATGATCGGGGTCGTGATACCTAAAACCAATGAATGTGGACCATCGTTCTCAGAAAGCAAGGGCATACCTAACAGTTTGACCAATTTATTATTGAGTTGAGACATGTTATTTGATAACTTGAATGGTCGAGCCTGAGACCCCCGAACATCATGAGTATGCGAGGTGATACCAGAGTTTGTGCGTGTTTGGTGAGAATTAAAAGTTGTGGAAATTATTGTGTCGCTGTCCAATACATTGTCCATCATGGTGAGTCCTACGTCTGCATTGCTCTACACAGTGCTGGCAGCATGAATCTCATATATGACGCAGCCTCCGCCAAAGTCCAAAGGTGGGAAAATGCTTTCCCTGATCAACTGGCGACTCAAGGTCACGATCAACGATGGACGCGCATTGACGGGCCAAATGCTTGCTTTTGACCGCCACATGAACCTGGTCTTGGCTGATTGTGAAGAGTTCCGAAGAGTAAGGCCGAAGAAAAAGGCTGGTGAGGAAACTGCTCCGGAACAGGAAATGAAGCGCACCCTAGGTTTGGTTATCTTGCGAGGCGAGACCGTAGTCAGTATCAGCGTTGAAGGGCCACCACCTGTAGTTGACGAGGACAAAAAGGCCAACGCCGTATGTAACCGGACTCAGTATAGACACCGATCCGCTATTGACTTGTTTTTGATAGCTTCCAGTTGGTCCTGGTCGAGGCATGCCGGCTGGCCGAGGGATGATACCATCCAGTACGTTCATCCAAGTTTCATCTAGACAGCCGACTGAATTTCAATTCTGTACTCATAGTCGATCAACTGCCTCTTGCACGGCCACCTATGCCGTTTGCACCCCCTGGCATGCCAGGGCCCCCTCCTGGTTTCAGACCCCCAGCAGGTTTCCCTCCTGGATTTCCTCCACCCCCACCAGGTTTTTCCGGACCACCGCCAGGGTAGGAGCTCAACTTCAGATGGAGATGACAAATGTTGACAGTAAACCCAGCTTCCAGCCTCCCCCACAATAAACACCCGTTTGGTGTTGGGGATATATTGACCGAGGGAACTGTACCAACGATCTCCAACGTATAACAACCCCATGTGTCTGCCCAGAAAACGAACATCTGTCTTCGCTGCTAGATTCACTCTTCTCACATATTTTAGGCATGGTGCTGTAGATGACACCCAAATGTGATACAAAACTTCATGATATAATAGGATAGCGCAAGCGAACCTGAGCAAAGACTGAGAAGATATGATGATCATTAATCACCTTCCATACCTTGCATGAAGTAAGTATAAATGGTCACACAGAGATGTTCTCTGTATGCACTACATTGATAATTCGCAGATCCCTGGTACCTTGGCCTCAGATGGAGATTCAGAATCTGTTGCGACCTGGGCAGGTCTCAATGGCCAGGTAACAATGACAGAGGACTGATCACGTTGGGACAAGGATCAGACCTGTGAGTGCATTTGGAAGATTACGACAGGTCAATGAATCTCCCAGTCCTCTGTGAATCTTCTACATTTATCCCCGGTTTGCGCTCCCACCCGTTTTACTAGTGACTATATCCGACATCTGGAGTGACTGATCAAGCTTGGCATTCACGTTCATGTATACGTTGTAGATTTCACGAGTCAGGATATTATCCTCAAGTCTGATGGGCTCGCAACTTGACAGCTCTCCGCTTCATTAACAAAGGCTCTGGCGAAGTAATCAAAGATAAAGGACATTCCATACTCTGGTCATGTTGTCAAAACGATTAATGGCGCCACATGGGCAGCAATGACGGTGGGCATGTTTAATCATAGAAGGCAGATGCTAACATGATGAGTACCATATGGCCTTCTCCCGCGAACAAGTTTTTTTTTTCCTGGACTTGGGTTGGACCGGGCTGGACCCTGTACCTAAACTTGGCAGTCTTTGCCAAGTCCGCGTAAGCCATTTTTACGACGCTAGGGGTTGCGACACGTGAAATCACCAACAATATCTGTCACCGCATAATCTGACATGATCATACATGAACCAGAAGGGCCGCGAAGCACGTCCGATGACTGAAGCACTTGATTGATGCAATGTCAGGTGGTCTGGATGACAAGATGGTCCTGTTGAGAGCAACAATATATTCGGCTTCTTTGACAAATCCAGAAGAGCCGATTTTGGGGAGAATGTGTGGCTTGACGAGCTGTGAGGGTGATCAACAAGCACTCCTTCTGGTTCCGAGAAGATTATCTGAACTTGATTAGTGTCTCGGCAACAAGAACGTTGGACGGACAAGCCGTTTTAGAAGAGCGTATGTGGCGAGAAAATCTAACCAAACGAGACTTGCTTCTTGCCACACCAAAAAAAGAATAAATACAGACTATAGAATGACAAGCGCTCCCTGCTAACCAAGATACGACAGAGGAAATCACACTGATCGAACCCCTCCAGATATTCGTATTGAGAACCCGCGATGCGCGCGCGCGCAACGTTTTCTCGCTACGACAGTGTTGATGAAATGCATGATCCCGATAAAATAGGACGTGCAGGAAAATGGAATTAAGACCGACCATCAGATGTCACTCTGTCGGGTTGTCCTTTTTTATTCATGGCTCCCGCAACAGGAGGAGGAAATCTTTGCTCGAATGCAAGTCAGATGGGATTGGATTGGATTATGGAGCGCTGCCCAGCGTTATCAGGGACCCATGTAAACTTACACCTTACTCACTGCTTCTGATCAGACTACCAATTGGACCATTGTTGTGACTCGAAGTGTGGATTGATTCATCAATGAACGCAACCGAGAGACTTTCTGGCCAAAGAAGATGTTTCATATCAGCGAATATAACGTACACTACCCTCGTTGAGTACACCCTGGACCAAAGATGAAAATCGATATCAGCTTCTTTTGTTTGGTGCGCTGCATTAGCCTATGGACAAGCGCTGAAAAGGGGATTTTGGATGACGACCGCCGCTGATAGAGTGGTTCCAAAACGAGAATGTAGACCCCAGGAAAATGAGTTAACCTTGAGTCAATGTCAATCTTAGTGCCTCCATCATCACACCTTTGGAGAAGATCCCAATTCGAGACGGTATTGCAGGACAGTAAAGGAAAGCCAAATGGATGAGTCAGTGGAAATGGCCACGAGAAGCCAGATGAGGGAAAGACCCTGATACAAGGATGCATTTTATATAGAATCTGGATAGAGTATCAGTTCCTCTAGTTGACATTATCATCAGAGGATACCAAAAGTCTAGGGCAAAGAAAAGTCATTGGCGATTTAGGCCCCTCCCCCCCATGTTTCATGAGCTCTACGTAACTG
>Ga0153986_1000374_pt1 | contig 13997 bp, 17 predicted proteins | sample TSGA070MetaG_FD_104724 | JGI IMG/M metagenome (GOLD analysis project Ga0153986, IMG submission 104724) | Attine ant fungus gardens microbial communities from Georgia, USA - TSGA070 MetaG | ecosystem: Host-associated > Fungi > Mycelium > Unclassified | place: USA: Georgia, Alexander Wildlife... | reverse complement strand
TTTGAGATTAGGTTCACATATGACCACCGAAGCAAGAGATACACAACTATTTTCGTTGATACCGGTATACCGAGTCTTCCACGTCCAACCCGGCCCAGAAACGAGAGGAATATCCTTGATAATTTCAATGGATTGTGTTGCATGGACCTAGAATTGGATCATATCCAGTCGCGTCCAATTTTCAAGCGAAGAACGTACGACACGCTTAGGATCCAAAGGAGGCAGCCCAGGAATAGGCCTGCCTTTAACACGGTCGGCGAATAAATTAATATCTTGTCCATCCCCCTTCAATTGGAGAACAACAGGGTATGTTGGGATTGGGGAGAAGCCAGGGTCTAATTAGAACATTAAAGATGGTCCCGAGTAGCTGAGGGGAAAAAATACTCACCCAATTCTATAATGATAATCGTCAGAACCAGCTCCAGAAAATAAGTATGGACGCACCGTAGATGAATTTGAATTCGTCATTCTTAGCACCAACACCAACCGCATATGTGAGCAAGTCGCGTTTGTTCCACGCAACCTAGAGTGACAAATCAACATAGTCTCGAATACCTTACTTACGTAGCTATACGCACCGGTTTGTCAGGGAGCTCGAAGCCAACCACTTTGGAAAGATTAGTAGACATCTTGATGTCGAGTACGACTGAGCAGAGGAGAGGTTATAGGGTTTGAAGTAATCACAAGCCGGTAAGTAGCCGGCTATCATAATCGACGGAGTCCGAGCTAACTCTACGGACGATATTAAGAGTTTCACTTTCTATCGTGCACCATTTTTTAATCCTCTTGTGTGCTGCACTCTGGCTATTAGGTTTGACGTCACCATTACATTACTAGCTCATTGCTTCCAGCCAGACACGAAACATTTGACTAGCATGCGATTCCAGCAAGAATCTCTATAAAACAGAGGATGTGCCAATAGAAGTACTACATGTCAATGAGTAGGTCTGACCTTCCATCTGCATGTCAGTGATGCTAACGGGTGGTCTCTATTCTCCGCCAGTGACCAGTCAATTGGTATCCCAAGAGAGACAAATAATGTTAGCCATCATGCTGACATTTACCCAGCATGTGTCTTACTTCTCAGGCTTCTCCTTTTACCATCAACCGAACATCAAACCCATCTAAGCTATACATTAAATCAATCAGTCCTTTCACAAACTGAACACTATGAATAATACAATACCAGCCTTCCAAGTCTACCTCATCCACATGATGTCCTTTCTAGTCATGACAGTCTCCATCATCGCCAAAATGCTTGGATCAGTTGCCCTGATGTTTGGCCTTGATCATCCAGGCGTTTTGATAAGAAGGGCTCAAGCAACAGCTATTATTATCTCTTTCTCATTTTTCAAATATGATTTCATCCAGGCGCATGGACTCAAGACTATCACTCTCGTTTACATAAGCTTTTTCAGTGCAATCTCAAGAACTCATACTCTCAGTCTCATCACCACCCTACGAGCCTTCTATTGGATCCTGTTCATAGCTTCTGATACCAACTCTGTCTGGATGGTCCAATTATGGGCTCAATCGATATGGTCTTTACTCGAGTATGGATATACCTCGATCACCTTCATTGGAAGACATGGGCTCTTGCTTATCGGGCACCTCTTGCGATTGCTGTTACTCAACCTTTGGGATATTGGCCTTATAAACGCACAGCTACTGCAGCACGACGCTAGAACACGCTTTGAACAGGCAATTTCAGTTATCATCGGTCGTATTCCTGCTTATTTTTTTTGGCCGTTTTCTTGGACTCGACAATTTTTTCGACCCATTGATACCTCAACAACTGAATTTTCCACAATCGATGAAAACAGCTCTAGATAACCATATTCCAGCTATCCAAGCTCCATCTTTCCAGACGATAGTTTTGCAGGCGCCGGAGTAAGTCATGCTAGTTTTGGTATTCATGGTTGAACATTTCGAGGAGGAATATATCAATTTCAACTACGCCGATCGCTGATACGGTCACTTGCTTGAATGTTGTTGATCTGGTGGTAGAAAGAGACGGCAGAGAGTAATTATATGACCCCTTTCCCGTTTTTGAATCCAAGGGGTTGCTCATACAAGATCTTTTTATTGATCAAACCGGCCTGGGGTGCTCCGGGATAGTCGCTCGTAGGTGCAAACTGGACGGTAAACCTTACATGCTCTAGACCATGAAAAGAGGTACAGAATATGATCGGAAGAGTGCACTAGGGCTTGTCCTTTTGGCAATCGGAAATGTTATTTCCGAGTACTCCCTCGCCAACGAGTTTATTTTGTAGAATATCCGGCCAGAAAGTGGTATCTATCGAAATTTATAAAAGGGCCAACATGATGTAAGTAGCGATCAATACATTCATCATTAGACAACGTTATAGCAGGGAACAACACTCAAGGCAAGTTCATTGATTCTGGATTGGCCACCACCTTAAACCACGATGCTTTTCCAACAGATAGACATTCGGACTTTATCAAACCAAGGGAAATTGGTGGTGTTCGGTTCTGGGTGCACAATAGATCACTCTTCTAGCAAGGGGGCTATTGCAGTCTGTGAAGGTGATCTTCTCAGTCTTGGTGCCCAGGTCAAATGCGTCTATCAATGGTTGAATCTCTACATGGTCTATGATAAATATTTGAAATATTTGTCAGGCTCTCTTCAAAAAAGATCTAGAGTCGGATGACTACGATAGGAGGATGTATATCTACTGGGAGAACAAAAACTTTGTTTATATGATGATGAACATGACTTCCTCGTACCTTAAGGTTTGATCTTCTGAAGGTAGTTCCACCCTACATGAATGCCCACGTAAACACCTAGTTGGGAGTTCGGCATGGTCTAGAATGACTATTAGATATCAAGTCAATAGATATTATATTTTTGCAGAAACCAATCTCACAGGATGCCGGTGTGATGCCGGTGCGCGCGTCAACATAAACCCTAACCATATTGTCATCCTTGAACTATTCGCCCATCTACGATTTTGCATTGATTAAGATGTGGATATTACGGCCCCGGAAGACATGGACTACCATTTTTAGAGGACCTATGTGCAGGAATCGTTATTTTCATTCTTCATCACGAACACATTTCCAGTTCACCAATATATTAAAATATGAAGCAGGAGACAAAGCTCCGTCATTCCGTTCCAAGGTCGCGGAGAAGATACGACAAGAAGCTTTCACTGACAAGGTAGGACGTCCTGGTGCCGCCAAGCAAATTATGGTGTGTTTTCATCTAGTCTCTAAATCCCCTCTGACGGTTCTCTGCGATCAGTTTGTTACATTTGGCTCGTTGCTAGTCATTAGTTACGCAGCCCAACGGACAAATTTTGAGACAGAATATTGGACGAGGAAAGTTCTCAATACTGGCTGGGGTTCAAGACTTCTGACAAACCTGGACCTTAAGCGTGTTCAACGAGCCGAGTTTGTCAAGGTGTGTTTTTTCATATTATTCTCTATCCCCTTTTACTTAAAACCCAATTCATTCCAGAGAGTTCGCGATTGGTTCGCTGACGTCCAAATCAGCATACAAGAATTTCCTATGTTGATCAGAGCTTGGACATTGGGAGGACTTGCTGCGGTGCTTCAGCCTTGGGTGGATGCCTCAGAAGGGAAAAGACTGTGCTGGAGGATATGTATGCTGAATGCCGCTGTATGGGCTGGTTGGAAGATTTCACGGTTGCAATCTTTTATGGTTGTACGGTTCATGCACAATCCTCTGTCAGGTCTTTCATATACATTGCTCACCAGTATGTTCAGGTGCGTGAGGGTTTTAAGCGAGGATTCGTCATTTGACTGATGCAAGCCTCTAGTCACCGGGGTTTGTTACATCTCGTAATGAATTGCCTGGCTCTTGAGGGTTTCGGTGAGTTTTTGAATGATCCCCTTCAACTGTAGACTCATACCACCAATGACGAAAGGCTCTGCTGCGTACTATTTTCTTGTCAAAGAACAAGAAAATCAGAAACCACATGTGCTTGAGTCAACTGCTTCCTTCCACTTCATGTCATTCTTTATCTCTGGTGTGTAGTCATCATATGCCATTTTGAGGACCTCAGCTCAATACATACTCAAAAAGCTGGCCTGTTCTCTGGTTTGGTATCACACGTAGTCAGCACCAAATTTCGTTACCCTCGTGCGGTTGCCCAATATGCTGCTCAAGCAAACAGCACGAAGAAGATTGACACTTGGGCTTCGGCTGTTTCTGCTACCACGGGCACTGCCACTTCGACTGTGGCCAAAAGGTCAATACCAGATATTCTTCCCAGTCTGGGCGCTTCAGGGGCGATATATGCTACAGTAGTGGTCACAGCCTTGGCGTTTCCAAATTCGCAGATCGCACTATTCATACCACCATCCTATCCAATCAATATTCAGTATGGAGTTGGAGGGTTAATCCTAATGGACACAATAGGTATCCTCAGAGGGTGGCGGTACGTCCATAGTTGTGGTGTTTTGTCTATGGGCATTGATCAAGCACCAAAGGTATTTTGACCATTGGGCTCATTTGGGTGGTGCCGCATTTGGAGCACTTTATTACGCGTATGGACCTACGGTTTGGCAATCATTTAGACGTGCACTGGACGTCAAAATGCCTCAGAAGCACTAACCATATCTCAACCTTGTTAATCTGCAATATTCAAATTAGTATGTCATTACCATGGTATCCATGTTGTCGATTGCCATCCTACCAGTTTTCAGTCCAAACAGCAATTCATTGTTGGGTCGTAATCAGGATCTAGATTATGGCTTGAAGCTTCCTCTTCGTCCCTCGAGACTCATTCTGAAAGCGATTTTGAGGGCGAACCACCAGCTAGTAGTACTTTTAAAACACGATTAGAGCGCAAGCGGCTGTGGTTAGATCCTTGAAAGAATCGCACTCGTAATTTTTTGACTTGCCAGCGAAATTGTTTGAATATGTGCAATAATATATTTTCGTCCTCATGACATAACGGTATGTAGCAGTTTCTCGGCCATCAAACTTAACAGTTTATGTTCTTCTACATATCCTTTCTCCGTCCTCCACTTACTCAATCGTCTCCAACAAATCAAATCCACATTTTACCTCAAATATCCAATGACCTCCGCACAGAACCGTTCAAATTTGTACAAGACATCTATTATTCTTGGGTGGGGCCACTCCGCCACCCAGTCTCTTCTGAGAAAACAATCACGACAACAGCTGCAGTAAAGAAAGCAACAAAACTCACTACATATCGCAGTTCCTCTGCATTCAAAGGCGTTCCTGTACCTCCTCCGATTGGCGTATGCGATGGTCAGCAATGGCAACTTGTACTTGCATGTTCTCCTGACGCTACAGTTAACTCTTCAATTGATCTATTTGACGAGGAGATTGGATCTGGCATGCCATTCCCCGTAATTTCTGTGCCCATTCTGTTTTCAAGTAGAGGACAAGGTGGAAAAGGAGTTTTTTCAAGGAAACAAGAAAGGATACAACGTGTATATCGAATTTCGAATGGAGGTAGTGGTGAAACAGAGGGTACACACCCTCGTGAACTCAGAATTACTGAACAAACTTCTTTTGATCTTGATAAAGTGCGTCTTCTGCTCCTACTCATTTCGTATCTGTGCAAATCGATAACCAATCAGAATATAGAAAATCTGGGACAGTGGAATTGGTCTTAGCTCTTGGCTCATCGATTTTCATCGTATGTTTCATAATGACACTCAATCGAATGGACATCTCGGAATATTATGGGATAAGTTGTTCGCACCGACGCAGCGACACATAGTTGAACTAGGTTCGTAGAAATGAAGTCTTCTGGAGTAAATTGTTTGAATATGCGAATAGGTGCAGGAACTGGCATCGTCTCGATAACACTTGCATCATTACGCCCTCAATTCGCGTCGACATCTGCATCCGATACACAGATGGATAAGATCATCGCGACAGATGTCGGTAAGCATGCTTTTCAACTACATTTTAAAGTTCTTTTAAAACAATTCTGCATAGAGAGCGCTATTCCGCTGCTTAGTTACAACATTTCCTCCAACCAATCTCTATACCCAAATAATGTTCCTCATGCTGACGTTCTAGACTGGGACGAAGAGCTCCCCGAATCTGTACAGTCGCTTGGAAAGATCGATGCCATACTGTACGGTCTGTCATCTTCTAAATATGTGGATGTCGATCTCACTCTCCCTTGAAAAAAATAGCATGTCAGACGTAGCCTACAACACAGACTCGTTCTCCGCACTCCTGTCAACGACTTCAAAACTCTTGCAGATAGGCGAACAACCTCCAGTGATATTGCTGGGATACAAAGAACGCGATGAGGCAGAGCGTTCATTGTGGAATATGATGGAAAATATAGGAGTACGTCTCGAGATGATCGGATCACGGCAAGGATTTGCAGATCCACCAATTGAGATTTGGTACGGCAAATATGTACCTTTACTTTCTAGGATGACATGACGCACTAGAAGACAGCGTAAAATGTAATTGTCTTGTTATCAGTAACAGTGGTCAGTACAAGAATTTTGTAATCCCGCGCATAGCCTCGCTTCCGCATGCCACTAGGTATCGTCGTCATCGTCGTCATCATCATCCAGAGGAATAAACCGCCTTCCGTCACGCTACACATACAATTCAATATACATCCTAGTGATAAACACAAAGACTTACAGCCGAGTCCTTGACTTGATTTTTGAAAGCGCACGAAGGTGTCGGATACAATGTTAGCCCTGCCGGCAAATTGGAGGTCGAATTTCCCTCATGTTTAGCAGGAAACCTAGCAGTCATTCTGGACTGAACAGGAAGTGTAGAGACAGATGCAGATACCAAAGTGAGTTCACGCGAGTGAGCAGACAAGATGCTAGACTTTTGAAAAGTGTTTTCATTGAACATTTGGGGCCGCACGGGTTTGACATCCGACAGCTGAACCCTAGGTTCTCCAAATGTTGAAAGCCCGGATTTTGAGGACGTTATTGAGAAGGTGGAACGGATGGCTTTGGGGATAGGTGGATCCTGTAGTACTGGAGGAGGGACATAGGGTTCGGCCTTTTGAGAAGGTGAAGTAATCCGCTGGAGTAGGGATGGTAATCGTTTTGTCGAGTTATTCCGGGAAAAAGCAGACGTGGCAGCAGTGAAAGGTGTCGTAGTCTTAGGCTGAGGGGTTGCAAAGACAGAACGTTGAGTCCTAGAGATCACAGGGGTAGTTCGCGCCAGGACAGGTGATCGAACCAGAAGAGGTATGGCTGATTGAACAGAAATGGGGTGAGAGGTCTTTTCGTCGCTCTTTGTAGAAGTGGAAGATGGAGACCCGAGAGATTCTATGCGAGGCCTTTTAGTGAAATGGCTGGGCGAGCTCCTGGAAGGTCGCCTTTTCCGAGAAAGCGAAATGGAGTGCAGCTGACTAGTCAAATCCCGTTTCAATTTTGTCAAAGTCGAAACCACAGAATCATTGACTTCCCGTATACTTGCTTGTATTTGGTCAAGTTGGGGCGGAAAAGCTTGAACCAAGGGCAAGAGAGGCAAGAGAGCAGACAATAGAGCAGCTTGTTGGTCCTGTATACTCTTGAGAATTTGAGAATGTGTCTCAAGAGCCTGACAATGTGTCTGATTGAACTAGGAGTGTGGTGAGAAACGGTTATCCATGGTGCCAGAGAGTACCATTTGCAGAGCGTCTAAACGTTGATTGAGACCTTCCACACGAAGCTCTAGTTTCTCCTGAAATGCCAAGGACTGCGGCTCTTGAGCCGGCTGTCCAACAGCTTTTTGTATCTCTCTCTGGCTTCGATTGACTGACAACTAGATGAACACGAGTGCACATTCAAGATAGAGAGAGCCAACCCAGATCAATCATGTCGTTAGTAAGGGTGTCCCGGTCCTTTTCAAAGAGCATTCCAACGGTTTTAAGCTGGTGATTTGCGTCTTGCATGCCTTTGAGCATTGCATCGGCACGAGAAGAAAACTGCTCAAGGCGGGCCTGTGTATCATACAGTAATATCCGTGTTGAAGTAGCATTGCGATCGACGGGTGCTGCGGGTACTTGAGGTATTTCCTTGTCTCTGGACTGAATTTTGTCTTTCCGCAGGACATGGGCCCACAATGCTTCTGTCGGACTGAGCGTGGACATGGCTGCCTATGTCGTCCGAACAAACAAACAAACAAACAAACGCGACAAGATCTGCGATCACGTGCCTTCATCTACCTTTGTTGAGTCTCATGGCCTCCTCCCGTCGAGTTCGCATTGAGGGCGAATCAGCTCAGGGTACAGATACCGAAAAGGAATCTGAGGAAGAGGCCCCTCGCACATCGAGATTGAACTTGAAAAAACGACTGAGTGAGGTTGACCCAGACGGGAGCTTCATTGGAGACCCATCACGAGTGCCGCTCAAGTCGGTGAGTCTCAACGACGACGCGGCTGAGAAGAGGCGGCGACGGAAGAGCACCAAGATAGGATTAAATGAGGACTTGGTGGCAAGCGAGAATGCTGGTGATCACGATACCATTCCAGAGCCGCGGGCACAAAGACAGAAACAGCAGATCAACATCCTCCCTCCTCCTCCATTAGCACAGATGGACGTCCCGAGAGATATTATGAACTCGAATTTTGAAGAGTGGATGAAGATGACTACCGACAATGTAAGTCGTCCTTCTCCTCTTGACCTCATTCATCCATTATCACTGTAGAAAATTAATCCCGCAAACTCATGGTTCAATGCCCTCATTGACTATTTTGCGGACATGAAAATTTTGCGCAATGATATAGACAACTCCATCAACTTCCAGCGCGCGTCGTCCACGCTTGATGGTTGCGTCAAGATTTGGACAAGCCGTGTCGACAGTGTCCAGGCAGAGACCGGCAAGCTTCTCAGCAATCTTGCCAACCAGCGCGATGGCCACGAGGATGAGGACTCTGATAACCCAGATGCCGATCCCACACAAGTCAAGAAGAAACGAGCCCACCGACCAGCTGCTACTCTCGTCAAAGACCCTGCGCAGTTGCGCACTAAGAAACTCGATCTCGAATTTCACGTTGATCCGCTCTTCAAAAAGACCTGCGCCGATTTCGACGAAGGCGGTGCTCATGGCTTACTCATGAATCACCTTAGTCTAGGCGTCGGCAGCGATGCGCTTCGCATCATCTTTGACGCAAGCGATTCAAAACGGAAGGTAGACGAGGATGAAGAAAATGTCGAAGAACCGGTTCACGAAATCGACATCAGTGACCTACAACGTCAGTCCACTTACCCTGGCCCAGGAGACAATAAACTCACTCTTTGCATACAGGCGAGCTCTTCCCAGATCTTGACGAGTTCAAAGACGAAAAAATTGCGCCTTCCCTTATTGGATTCAAATTTTCCGGTGCTAATACTGCCTTCCATGCCCCCTCATACACCGATCCGGTCGTTGACGAGGATGATAATGATGATGGCTTCGCATTCGAAGGCGATGACCATGTTGATGGTGGCAACTACAGTGCTGCTCCCGTAGAGGACTTCTTCAGCGGCACAGATGCCGTTAATGATGATTACGGTGGTGGGATGGGTGGAGACGATTATGCAGGTAACAGCGACTCTGCTATTCCTGGTGCAGAGGGCGAAGGACCTGCCACAGGTCCTTATGTACCCTTTGATCCCCGTAATGTACCAAATCAGAGAGACCTGGTAATGGCTATGGCTGATGCAGATGAGAATGGAGCACTCGACTATTTCGATAAGAACTTCATGAAGAATTGGGCAGGTCCCGAACATTGGAAGCTTCGCAAAGTGATCCACAAACGTATATATTCACTTTTGTTCCAGTGTCTATTGTACTAATGCTTATCTACCAGCCGAAACAAATCCGAATGAAGCCAAAGCGAAAAAGAAAGAAAAGAAAGAAGCCTTCAAGATCGATTTTTTCACACCACACGACAAAGACCTCAAAGAACTCACCAAAGAACTTTTTGCTCCTGTCGGCAAAGGTCAAAGCATCAATTTACCAGGAACAGGAGTAGCAGGAAGGAAGAGTAAGAAGAAGATGGCAGAGAAGAAGAATGATCACCGACTACCTGATGATATGCATTTCTCAAGTCGACAACTTGTCAAGTTGTTTCTGAAACCCAAATTTGAGGTTTGTGGTATCCTATTTGTGAAGTAATATTACTGATGTTGCACAGCTCAAGATGCGCGGAAGAAGAGTCAAGATTAATGAAGATGGCGATGGGGAGGTTGATGTCAATTTCTGGGCTCAGGCAGCTGCCGATCAAGCCAACGGTCGCAGAGGCGACGAAGATGCAGGTAAACACAACTTGATTATACCCTTTTTCGATCATTTACTCTATTCTGCAGATGCAGACTCCAGCATACCCTTCAACACTCAATTCTTCCAAGATGACTACGACGATGGTCCAGGTTTTGACCCGGGTTTCGATGATGATGGTGAAGGGTTTGCGATTCCTCCAGGTGTAGACGGTGAAGAGCGGGATTTACTCCTCTCGACTCAGAGCCCAATGAAACGTCCTTCGAGGCAGACGGTCAATTATGCAAAGAGAGCGAAGAGGGTGGATGTCAGGAAACTTAAGGATAATATTTGGAAAGGCTTGGATATTGTTGTACAACAAAAGGAATCAGAGAAATCCACAGGTAGCGATGGAGACGAGAACATCAATAGCGGTGAAGAAAGAATGGTGTGCTCATTCTCATTCTCAGATATGTGGAATGACTCAGTGATTTGATGACATAGGACATTGACTCGGAGAAACCACTCACAGACCCATCAGAAGCACATCGATTCAGTCAGGTTATAACTGGTCTGCGGAAGACATATCCGAAAGATAAGATGGACGAAATCAGCACGAGTTTCTGTTTCATTTGCCTGTTGCATTTGGCAAATGAGCAAGGATTGAGACTTGAATCGAATGTTGGGGTGAATGAGGGTCTGATATCCAACGAAGAGGATCCAGATGCGGTGAGAGACGATGCTGATCATGATTGGAAAGTTGGGGACATATGGAATGTCAATGTCAGTGTTGATGTCTTTTTTCTGTAATGAACAATGCTGATTCGATATATGTGTAGGTTTATCGGGACCCCGATGCTGCGCATGAGAACAAGCAAACATGATATATGATATTTCCTATGAATTCTTGAATTTTGGTTTTGTGATACTCTTTTTTTAATGTTTTTCATCAGTTATTTATATTTCTGATCTCTTGTATATCCTTGGTTTGATTGTTTGTTTCCAACCGCATACTTCAGTGTACATTCATATTTATAGGTAATGATGTATGCTATAGGGTCAGATAGTATCTTTCTTCTGGAAAGTTCTAGGATCTCCAATAGATAAGGGCTTCCATGGCTGAGTGACTGGAAAGCAGGTCGGACTCGAAAAACTTGAACAAGGAATGAGTAATGGATAAATATCTCGTCCCAAGGCTGTTTATCATGGCATTCGCCTTTTGTACCCTTAAACTGAAGTGATTTGGTATAGTACTGATGATCTAGCAAGCCCATTTGCCAAGTAATACAGGAACGACAACTCTTGATTATGCACAATCTAGTGAACACAAGTGTAAAAAAGACGTGTCAAAGGTTCCGCGAGAGCATAGAGCACCGGTCAAGACGTGACATGACATAAACAGCTGGATCTTAATGCAACACAGAGACATCAGAACTGATGAAGTAAGAGACATGAGTAGAAAATGCCATAGCTGAAGCTGATTCTAGAAGCATACAGGAGGCTTGACGTCGAAATGAGAGAGCGCCAGCCAATCGCTATGATTTCATCAACATCAGACATCATAAACGGCATCTCAGGGGTAACCTACATATTTTTGAACATGACGTGTCTTTTCATGTGAGAAACACTTGGACGCAATACTGGGTTCGGCATGAGAGTCTGTGAAAGTGAGTTGGAAAAATGATCTTGGCCAAGGAAAATGAAAAAGAAAAACAGACAAACCTTCTTTAGGAAGTCACGTTGAGCTTTTTCAAGGGCATGGTCGGGATCGACGACAATGGTGGACATGTCGTACTTGTCTACAGTGGGGTCATAAGCAAAAGGAAGCTGAAAGTGGAACTTTTGGTTAGTAAAGATTTGTGGTCATTAGTTTGGAAGGCAATGTTCACGGTACGGGTTAAGAGCTCGTGAAGAACACAGCCCATGGCAAAGAAATCTACGCCATAGCTATAATACTTGCACTGCCAAACTTCAGGGGGAGCAAATCCTCGTGTCCCAAAGGCCTCATTAGTCGTATGAGGATTGCTGTCCAGGGCCCAGATCTGAGGAAACAAATCTCCTCCAGTTCGTCTCAAGCTATGGAACAAAGGGTATTCCTTCCTAGACACGGAATCGTGATCAAAGAGCTTCGCTAAGCTGAAATCAGATATCTTGACGTGGCCAGTTGCATCGAGCATCAGATTCTCAGGTTTGATATCGCGATGGACAATGCCAAGCGTATGAAGCCAATGTAGGCCAAGCAGCTGATCGTAAATCTGTATCAGGGGAAGAATGCAAGACAGCCATCCCAAGAACCTTACCACTTCAGCCGTCCAAAAGATAGAAAGCTCTGGGTCAATGTTCCGTTTAGACCTTACATAGTCATAGACATTTCCACCAGAAAAGTAGGTCTACGACAGTCCAGCTGAATCAGTAGTCAAACAAAGCGAAGCAAACAGTTTTTACCATGGCAATCAGTAGATACTCCTTTGAACATTGCCAGTACCTCAGCGTGGGAGCCCAATCTGAGTTTTCTATGCGTTCCAATGCAGCGATCTCGTGCACGAAAGCGAAATCATGGTCCGAAATACCATCCCTCTTTACAATCTTGACAGTGAATTGTTCATTCCTGTAGCCAGTCCCGCGGTAGATGAGGCCATAGATGCTTTTGCCAGATACCTCGTGAAGGGAAAGATAACGCATGAAAGCGTCATTGCAATCGAACGAACACAATGGATCGGCTTGCATAGAATCCATGAACGCAAGGACAGGACTGGAATCGCAAAGAGTCTTAGAGATATCCGTTGACAGCCGGTGGTCAGGGAGAAAGGAGAGGAAAGAGGCGAATTCTGAGCTAGTCTCGGTAAGAAAGGCAGTTGTCGAAGTGTACGCATAACTGGATTCACTCGACTGATCTCCATCCACGGTTGAGGGAGAAGTAGAAAGAGACATATAGGGTATCCTGATGGCAGGTGGTAGGACAGGTTTTGCAGGAAAAACAACATCTTGAGTCCCTGGCTGTATTGACTGCTTCTGCGACAAGTTTCTCAAGCTCAATTGTATCTTGCGCTGATATTTGTTCTCGGCTTTCTGGTCCAGACTCTCAGTGAGCACACGTATCGTACAATCAGTCCACCAGCTCATGGTGGAAGCGCTCTTCGATACCCATAAGAGGAAGGCAATCAAGTGAGCCCGAACCAGATGGGGCAACCATCTCCAGGCGGCCCTAAGCAGATCATCTTTTCTTGAACAAGGTGTAACGTCCCGGAATAGACGAAAGAGATCACGACCCAAGAGTTTGACAAGACCTCGTGGAAAGTGAGTGAGAGCTTCTTGAGCCTTCCGCAAAGCGAGAGCAAACAGTGATTGGATTAAGAAAGAAACCATGCTGACAGAAAGCCTGGCTGATATTGCAGCAGCGAGGTCGTTTGTGATACAGAACGGCCAAGTGATGATCCTAGTCAGAGAAGAAAGACCAAATATTTGGAGTATGAACTGCAGAAACGGAAGGAGCTCAAGCCATAACAAGCTTGTACCGAGCATGGAAGAGTGTGGTAATATCAGTCGGTCGGAGCAGGCGTTGGATGATGGAGAAAGAGTGTTCAGATCTAGCCTAGAAGAATCGTCGATCAGTCGGATCACTAATGCATTCCACTAGCTTGAGGATCTGTTGCAACATCGAACTGATACCCTACAAGAAGAATGACCACAGATCAGTTACGTGCAAAGCAACTCCATGTCATATCCAAGAGAATGCCTAGAAAGACATTTCTCCTACACAGACTTCAAGTTCTCAAGCGTTCCCCATATATCTGAACCATCAATAAAAATATGATGA